>ERZ1026772.854-NODE-854-length-19308-cov-7.565314_pt1 | contig 19308 bp, 14 predicted proteins | sample MGYA00380124_ERZ1026772 | MGnify/ENA primary metagenome ERZ1026772 (study PRJEB33269, sample SAMEA4719760) | human gut metagenome | biome: human-associated habitat; feature: organic feature; material: feces | place: Cameroon | collected 2013-10 ...
ATCAATTTCTTCTTTTATCAAACTTCCTACACTTGAAAAGTGCGAACATAAAAATAGTTTCATCCATATCCTCCTTAATAAATTCCGATTTAATTGCTTCTTACTTAACATCTATTCCACTACCTACAACCACCCAAAATGGTCGAGTTGCCGGATTGGTTGTCATCTGTTTTCGTTTTCAAAAAATCATCCCCAAATATCTGACATCTAATCTACTGTCTCAAATCGTGACATCTAATCCGAGGTTACAACCTAACACACATTTTACAGTAGATATGTTTCCATATAAGAAAACCGAGCTTTCCCAGAAGTCTGGCTTCAAATCCAAGCCTCCGAAAAAGCCCGGAAATACACCGCTTTCTGGCACTTATTTATCTTTCCTTGTCATCAAGACAACCGTCTCCACGTGCACCGTCTGTGGAAACATATCGACCGGGCGGATGCGTTTCAATTCATAGCCGCCGTCACACAGAATCCGGAGATCACGGGCAAGCGTTGCGCTGTCGCAGCTCACATAAACGATCCGGTCCGGTGACATCTTAAGCATGGTATCAAGACACATCTCATCGCAGCCCTTCCGTGGAGGATCCACGACAATCACATCCGGATGAAGCATGCCTTCCCTGCCCTGCTCCGCGCTGCCTGCAGAATGGAATACAACATCTTTTCTTCCATAGAATTCCGGCAGTACCTCTTCTGCCTTTCCAACAAAGAACTCTGCATTCGTGATTCCATTATTTGCTGCATTCTGCTTTGCATCCTCAATCGCCTGTGGCACAACTTCCACTCCATAGACCTTCGATGCCTTTCCGCTTAAGAACAGGGAAATTGTTCCGATTCCACAATACAAATCCCACACGGATTCCTTACCGCTAAGTCCTGCATAGGAAAGTGCCAGACTGTATAGCTTTTCTGTCTGCACCGGATTTACCTGATAGAAGGAAAGCGGTGAAATAGAAAAAGCAATGCCATCTCCGGTACGTGCGAAGCAGTTATCCACATCACGGACGAAAATCGTATCTGTTATCCTCTCTTTTCCCCAAAGTGTATGAATTTCTGTCCCCATAATGACATTGGTTTTCTCGCAATTAATGCTTACAGATATACTGGTCATACCCCGGATTGCCGCAAGTCGTTCAATCAGCTCCTTCTGATGAGGCAGCCATTCCCTTTTGCCGTTCTTCTCTCTTATCCCGGTACGGCCTTTCACGTGTTCCGGATTAATTACCAGACACACCATAATTTCTCCACTTGTAAAGCCCTTGCGGATTAACACATGGCGGACCAGCCCTTTTCCGGAAGCTTCCTCATATGCACTTATGCGATATTCCTTCATATACTGCAAAATCGCTTCCAGAATCGTCCTGTTCTCATCTACTCCCAGCAGGCATTCCGTATTGACAATAATACTGTGCGTCCGTCCTGCATAGAAGCCGGCAACCGGATTTCCCTCTTTATCCCTGCCAATCGGGTACTGCGCCTTGTTTCGATATCGAAACGGCTCCTCCATTCCCACAATCGGCTCCATAATCCGGTCAAGCTCCTCCGGTCCGAATCCACCGATACGAAGCAGATTATTCCGCACCTTATTGTGTTTAAATACAAGCTGCTGCTCATAGCTCATTGCCTGGATCTGGCATCCTCCGCATTGCCTGTGAAAACAGCAGGACGGCGTTACACGAAAAGGAGAAGGTGTAATCACCTTCTCTAATCTTCCGTAACCGTAATTCTTCTTTAATTTAATTGCACGGATCTCTACCTGATCGCCAATGATCGTATCCTTAATGAAAAAGGGATAACCGTTTACCTTGCCAATCCCCTCTCCCTCCGTGCTTATATCGATAATCTCAGTTGTAAGCAGTTGATTTTTCTGAAAATCCATATCTCTTCGTTCTTCCCTGTTGCTACGATCCTGTCCCATATTTTACGCAGCAGTTTCGTGATTGTTACGATTCACTGCTGAATCATGCTCTTACGCAGCCTGACAATAAATATCCGGCTGCCATGTGAACAATAACCGGTTATTTCACTCATAGGCTGCCGGATGGTACAGGTTACTCCACCCTGGTTCCAATAACATTGGAATCAAACAGCCGGTTGAAGCCAAGCCAGCCGGTTTCTGTGGTATTATCCATTAATTCAGTAAAGGTCTGCAGCTTTGCATCCGTATTATCCGCAAAGTTAAGAGCTACTGCCTCCATGATTGCCGGCTTCTTCGGAGAACCAAACTCATATTCTCCGTGATGCGCCAGAATACAATGCTTTAACTCACTTGCCAGAACAACAGGAAATCCCGGAATCTCACGAATCTTCTCTCCAACCATCTCCGTACCGATCACGATATGTCCAAGGAACTGCCCTTCATCGGTATAATCATTCTGTGGAAAAGCAGAAAGCTCTTTGATTTTACCCATATCATGACAGATTGCAGCGGTTAAAAGCAGATCCCGGTTCAGTCTCTCATAATTCTTACAGTAATAGTCACACATTCTGGTTACGCTTAAGGTATGCTGTAATAAACCTCCTACGAAGCCATGATGTACGGTTTTAGCTGCGGAAGATTTCTTAAAGGCGGCAATAAAGCCTTCATCTTCAATAAAAAACCCGGAAAGAAGCTGCTTCAGATAAGGATTCTGAATGCTGTGAATGTACTTCAACAGTTCCGTATACATTTCCTCAATATCATATTTACTTACCGGAAGATAATCACTGGGATTCACCTCTTCCTCCTGGCATTTCCGGATCCGCTTCACATTTACCTGTAAAGCGCCCTGAAAGCTCGTTACATCACCATAGACCTCTATGTAATCCAATGCATCAAAATCTGCAATTCCTGCACTGTTCGGATCCCAGATCTTACCGTCAATCGTTCCCGTTTTATCCTGCAGGATCACGCTTTCATATGGCTTGCCATTCTTGGTTACTGCGGACACCTTATGCTTACACAGATAAATGTCAAAGAAACGGTCTCCATCTTTATAATCCTTTAAATATTTCATCATGCTACCTCTTTCTGTCGCTTTATTTTAGTGTCACATTAATTTCCATTTCTGTGTAACCATCCGGTCCCTGCCGCATCAATGTCACAGTAGCCTGTGCATCCGGCCGTAACTGGTATAGTGCGTTCACCAGTTCCTGATAGGAGGTAATTTCTGTCTGTCCTATCTTCGTAATGACATCACCACTCTGAACTCCTGCCTCCATAGCCGGAGAATCCACAACGGTTTCATAAATGTATGCCCCTAACGGAACCTGCATCTGCTCATGTGCATCCACCGGTACATCCATGCCATAAACTCCCAGATAAGCAATTGCTTTGTCATTGGAAAGGCACTCCACCAGCTTCTTAAGCTCGGAAATTCCGATTCCGCTGATAAGATTCTTCATATCACCGTCATTATAGGTCATATCAATGATTCCGATTAACTGACCCCGCAGATTAATAAGAATACCGCTCGCTGAGGTACTTCCGTAAATATCGGTTCCAATCCACTTATAGGTGGCATCCGGAAGATGCACCGCATTTCCGGATGAAGTGACAACGCCAATGCTGATCGAATTCTCAACCCCCATCGGACTTCCTATGGCAATCACCGGATTACCCGGAAGATTCACATTGGATGAGGTTCCCATGCTGACCGGCTTTGCAACATCTATGGTAGCAGGCGCCATCTTTGCCTTGACAATGGACAGAATTCCCAGTCCCGTGTTACGGTCCTCCTGCTTGATCTCCGCAACATAAGTATCTCCATTTACGAATACAATTTCCAGTAATTCCGCGCCCTTGATATTTTTTAAATTCGCAAGGATCAGAATTTCCCTGCCGTTATCCGCCACGACCACTCCGGACACAATATCTTCATTCTGATATTCATTATCAAACCAGTCTCTGTCCGAGGTAATTCCTACAACCTTCACCATCGAATTCTCTGCCGTTTTCGCAACATCACGCACTGCACCGGATAACGACAGATAATCCTCTACTCCAAGCTCCATCTCTGATAAAACCTGTTCAATCTGGGAATCCTCCAAAGCAGCCGGTGCTGTCGGCTCCGGTGAGCTCTCAGCCTCACCTGCCAGCCGGTCTTCCGTGAGCATATCCTCCGGCAAAATTTCATCTTCCCTGGTTTCCTCAACAAAAACAACCGTCTGCGGCTCCTCTTCCGGATACAACCGGTTACTGATTACCGGTTCCAGCAACAAAAAGGTCACACACGCAATCAAACCGAAAATCACCGCCATGGAAGCCGTAATTATCGTTCTCCGCAGAAGCTTCTTCCGGTTCAGTGGCCGCTGCTTGATCGTCTCTTTCATAAAATCTGTGGTTTCCGGTTTTGTCCCGGAATTTATATCTTCCTGATTCTTATCCTTCTGATCATCCATGCCAATCACCTATATTTGACTTCATAAATATTCTATGCTATTATATATCCATAAAGTGGCGCTGCCGATAGACGGTTGCCCTCAAAGCAATTAAAAAATAACCGCTTAGTTTGTTGGGCTAGGGCGGTTATTTTTTATGTGATATCTTGTAAACAAGACTAACAATAGCAACAATCAATATTCCGAATTGTATTAATCCATCATATGTAACCATTGGCTATCCCTCCTTTCTTTTGATTGGAGGGCATAACCCTCCATAAATGAAGGGCAACCGCCTACCGTGATATGGCAGGACCTGATCTGATTATAAATGTAATCCTCTCAATTAACAAGTAAATAATGTCATTAATAAAAACAGCTCCCTCATAGTTTATGAAGAAGCTGTTTCATTATAGTCGGCGTGACAGGATTCGAACCTGCGGCCTCTACGTCCCGAACGTAGCGCTCTACCAAGCTGAGCCACACGCCGTTATACGACCATTGACAATCATACCTTTTTTAGGCGCAATTGTCAATGGTTGTTTTAGAATTATTTTTTACGATGAATAACATATTTGCAGATCGGGTTCCCCATGGCGGAAAATCTTTCTTCATATTCCGTCATAATGTTCCCCTTCACCAGCTCTTCATCATGATGCAGATCATAAGTAATCACGATTGCTTCCCATCCTGCAAAGGGCAGCTCCTCTACTGCAAAATCAAACAGTGGCCGGTTATCCGTCTTAAATTCCAAAATGCCATCCTTCTTTAAAAATGTGTCATAACGTTTTAAGAACTCTCTGGATGGAAGACGACGTTTCGCATGCCGGTCCTTTGGCCATGGATCTGAAAAGTTCAGATAAATCCGGTCAATTTCTTCTTCCGCAAATACTTCACTGATCTCTTCTGCATCCATGCGGATAAACCTTACGTTTGGGAGTGGATCTGTTTCCATCTTCTGGATGGCACGGAGCAGGACACTGGAATACTTTTCAATTCCTATGTAATTGATCTCCGGATTCTCCTTCGCCAGTTCATGAAGGAATTTTCCCTTTCCCATACCAATCTCTATACGGATAGGATGGTCATTTCCGAATACTTCTGTCCATTTACCCTTTTGAGAACAGGGCTCCTGAATCACCCATTCACTTTCTGCAATCACATCCCTGGATCCTGCAATATTTCTTAATCTCATGATTTCTTAGCCCTGTGTGCGATTCTCTTATCGATGTACTCTTTGAGCATCAGCACGGTCTCTTCCTCACCAAGCCTGCTGCTGTTTACACACAGGTCATAGTTTCTGGAATCGCCCCACTTGATCTTGCAATAATAATTATGATAATCCTTACGTTTACGGTCACTGCGGAAGATAAAGCTTTCAGCTTCTTCCCTGGTAAGCTCGTAGATCCTCATAATACGCTCTACCTTCGCTTCCCAGTCGCTCAATACGAAGATGGATACCAGTGCCGGATGATACTTCAGCATGGTTTCTGCACAACGTCCGACAACAACGAAAGACTCTCCGGCGTTTGCCTTGTCTTCCAGATAACGGAACTGCAGCTGTGCAATATTCTCCTCCATGGAATTGGAAAGTCCCCTAACGGTTCTTGAAAAGATCATCTTTTTAGGAACTTCATCATATTTCTCATAGTTTGCCACATCAACATTCTTAGCCTCTGCAATGTTCTGCAGGATATTCTTATCATACAGCTTAATTCCATAAAGTTCGGAAAGCTTCTCAGCGATTTCATGTCCGCCGCTTCCGAATTCACGGCTAATCGCAATAATAATCTGTTCTGCCATACGGTATCCCTCCTTGTTCTGTCTGATTTACAGATATCTTACAAAAATGATAATCATGGAAACAAAAACTACCATAATTGTGGCAGGTGCCATGGCCTTACAATACTTGCCCCATCCAATCGGATAACCTTCCTTTGCTGCCACAGCGGTACCTACAACGTTCGCAGATGCGCCAATCGGTGTTCCGCTTCCACCAATGTCTGTACCCATGGACAATGCCCATGCAAGGGTAGATAAATCCACACCTTCCATTGCTGCAAGACTCCGAATAACCGGGATCATGGTAGCTGCAAAAGGAATATTGTCAATAAAGGCGCTTGCAAAAGCAGAAACCCAGATAATAATCGCAATCATCAGTTTGATATTACCACCACTGATATTTCCAATAAATTCTGCAATAATCTGCAGGATTCCAGTCTGTTCCAAACCACCTACTACAACGAATAGTCCAACGAAGAATAACAGTGTTTTGTAATCTACCTTCTTTAATAACATCATACTGTCTTTTCCGGAAGTAATCAAGGTTACAATTGCAATAAATAAGCCAATAAATGCAACGCTTAAGCCTGTCTGAGCATGAGTAATCAGCATAACAACCGCACATGCAAAAATGATGCAGCTGATAGTAAATTTACTCTTGCTTGTAATAGCTTCCTTCGGCTCCGGAAAGCTTGCAATGTCAAGTGTTTCCTTCTTTACAAGCTGTTTGTGGAAAATCGCATAAAAGTAAATCAGAGATAATATTAAGCATACGCCGGCAATAAGTCCGGTATGTATAATAAAGTCTGCAAAAGAATATCCTAAGGAGGTTCCGATAATAATATTTGGGGGATCTCCACACATTGTTGCGGATCCACCTAAATTTGCACAGAAAATCTCTGACAGGATAACCGGAACCGGATTGAATTTCAACAGCTGTGCAAGCTCTACGGTAACTGCTGCCAGGAACAGAATAACGGTAATACTGTCAATAAACATGGACAGGAAGCTTGCCATTAACATAAATGTAATGAAGATCGGAATGGTCTTATACTTAACGGCCTTTGCAATCCGCATACATAACCAGCGGAAGAATCCTGCATTTCCCATTCCTTCTACCATGATCATCATACCTGCGATGAAGAGAATGGTTTCCCAGTTGATTCCTGCAGAGGCCTCGCCACCCTGTCCTGCCGGATACCAGAAACTTAATGTAAAAATCGCACGAAGATTCAGTGTCTCCCAAATTGCCGCCGGACTGTGCATTACTAATCCAAATACAAGAACCAGCACCAGAAGGCCACATACCAGTGTTACGATGTGACGCTCGATCTTTTCTGTCACGATCAGCGCAAACATTGCCACAAAGATGATTACTGCTAATATCTGAGCCATTTTACTCCTCCTTCTTTACATAAAAAATACCACTCCGTTGCCATAAACTTCTTTGTTCATGGTAAGTGGTTGTCTTTACGTTTTCTTAATATAATTTTAATATCTTGTTAAGACTTATCTTTTCTAACATATATTGACAGTCTTTGTCAAGCAGTAATCACATATAATAGGTAACTTTTACAAAATTTTTACACCTGAAAAAAATAAGAGCTTCATATAAATCCGGAAATGATGTATGATAAAAAAGCAATAATTCTGTTACGGAGCAATTTCTATTTACGAGGAGTTTTTGAATGAAACGTTTTCTTACTTTCCTGCTTGTGCTTGGATTGTTAATTTCATATTCTGCGACGGCTCTGGCTGCCCCTTCTGCCTCTGCCGATTATAACGAGGAAGCGGAAGCGCGCAAATCCCTTCCGGTTCAGACCAATGAAATTGCCAACTGGCCAACCGGTCCGGATCTTGGTGCAGAGGCTGCTTATCTGTTAGAAGCCAACACCGGTACGGTTCTTTATGCCAAGAATATGGATGAAAAGCTTTACCCTGCAAGTACCACCAAGATTCTTACCTGCCTGATTGCTGTTGAGAACTGCTCCATGGACGAGGTCATCACCTTTTCCCATGATGCCGTATTCAGTCTTGAATCCGGAAGCTCCAACATTGGCATTGATCCCGGACAATCCATGACCCTGCGTGAATGTCTGTACGGAATTCTTGTCGGATCCGCGAATGAAGTCGCAAATGCAGTTGCTGAACACATCGCAGGCTCGATTGATGCCTTTGCCGACATGATGAACGAAAAGGCTGCAGAGCTGGGCTGTACGAATTCCCATTTCGTGAACCCACACGGTCTGCATGACGAAAACCACTACACCACTGCACATGACTTAGCCCTGATTGCCAGAGCCTTTTTCCAAAATGAACAGCTTGCAAAGATTGGCAATACCGGTAATTATCATTTTGAAGCAACCAAAACCCAGCCGGATGATTTCTATATCCGTAATAAGCACCAGCTCATTTCCGGAGAAATTGCTTATGAAGGAATTAAGGGGGGTAAAACCGGGTACACCGAACAGGCCAGACAGACCCTTGTCACCTGCGCAGAAAGAAATGATATACGCCTGATTTGTGTCATCTTAAAGGAAGAGTCGCCGAATCAGTTTTATGATACCGTAAAGCTGTTTGATTACGGGTTCACGAATTTTTCTCTTGTAAATATTGCAGAAAATGAAACAAAGTACTCGATTAAAAGCTCCAGCTTCTTTCATAATTCCACGGATATTTTAGGAAATTCCACACAGCTTCTTGGATTAAATGAAAGCAGCTATCTGATCCTGCCAAAAACGATTACTTTTGAGGATCTGGATTCGCAGGTTTCATATGATACGGATAATGACCAGGAAATAGCCATCATTCATTACAGCTACCACGGTGCTTATTTAGGATCAGCCACGGTAGATTTATTAAGCACAGAAGGCTATAGCGGTGCACCGGCAAAACGGATTTTCTTCCCGTTATGTCCCGTGGAACTGTTAGATAAAACCATTATCATCAATGTGTTTTATGTGATGATCTGGATTTTCGCCCTTGCCCTGCTTGTGATCCTCATCAGCTTTATTCATTCCGTGTTCATCAATTACAATCTGTTTGATGATATGAAACGGAAGCATTACAGGAGACGGACCCGGAAATCAAACAGAGGACCTCATTTTTAGGTCCTCTGTTTTTATCATACCAATTTCTGTTTTGACTTTTACTTACTTTTCTTATGATGTTCCTTCGCCGTTTCCCTTTTCTCTACAAGCTGCTCACTTTCTTCACTTGTAATGAACTTCGAGGTTTTCACCACATAAATCTTATCATCCTCCGACCTGCGGATCCGGATTTTGGACTTCATCAGACCATGCACCGGACATTCGGAAACGCTGTAATAATGCTTCCCGTTTGGTGTAAACCATCGGATTTTTTTTCGCAGATTCTTATGACAGAGATAACATTTCGTGCTGATGACCTCATGATCTGCCAAAGCCTCCTGCTTATCTTCAAACTCCCGGGAAATATACTTCATATAATCCGGAAAAAGCACATGGATGTCTTCTTCATGGGTTTTTGGAAGAATATAGGTATCGAACGAATAATTAACCCGGACCTCCGGCTCAATCTTCGCAAGAATTCTGGCGGTATAATACGCATCACTGAACGCACGGTGAAATGGAATATCCTTCTCAATATGAAGAAAATCAATGGCAAATTCAAGGCTCCGGCGCAGCTTACGATCCTCATACCGGATACTGAACAGCTTCTGTACATCTAAGAAACGGATCGGTGCAGAAGCTAACGGATCCATATGATAGTACTTCATATTCCGCTGCAGTTCAAACAAATCCAACGGTCCCCATGTACAGAAAATATAATCTTCTCCGCACCAGTCAAGGAACTCCTGGATGACCTCAGGAAAAGGACGTCCCTTTTGCAGATCCTTCATATGAAGATGAATAATCTTACTGGTGATATGATGCATATGCTGATATACCTGGGGTTTCACAAGCTGATTGAATTCATCAATCATTTCATCCCTGTTATTCAGTTTAATTGCCCCAAAGTCAATGATTTCAAAAGGAATCTGTTTTACTTCCTCTTCATCACCGGTATTACTCTGATTCCATTCTAAATCAAGTACAATATAATTCATAGATTCCCCTTATCCTATTCACCGGACACCCATTCCGTATTCACTGTAACAATACAAATCTTTCCGGTTGTTTCATGAGATAACCGGCATTGATTTCCTTTTTCTTCTGTGCTAGACTAACTCCTATGAAAACTACAAATACAAACCAGACAACAAATTCTATCAGTAAAAAATATTTTTGGAAGAAATTCTTTTCTTATTATAAGCCATATAAGAGACTTTTCTTCTCCGATATGCTGTTTGCCTGCATCGGTGCAGGCGTTACACTCATATTGCCCCTTATTATACGGTATATTACAAGTGATGTCATCTACCGGGCTGCAGATGAAGCCCTGCAGCTCATTCTGAAGCTGTCTTTGTTAATGCTGGGACTGATTGCTCTTGAATTTTACTGCAATTATTTCATTGCTTATTATGGCCACATCATGGGCGCCAAAATGGAATATGACATGCGAAACGAAATCTTCTCCCATTATCAGAAGCTGTCCTTCAGTTTCTTTGATAACCAGAAGGTCGGACAGCTCATGAGCCGTGTTACCAATGATTTATTTGAAATCAGCGAACTTTATCATCATGGTCCTGAAGATATTGTTATTTCCATCATTAAGCTGATTGGTTCCTTCAGTATTCTCTTATCCATTCACTGGCAGCTTGCATTGATTGCATTTGCCATTGTACCTATTATGCTTCTTTATGCCTTTTATTTCAATATTAAAATGAAAAAGGCCTTCGTAAAGAATCGTGCTCGTATCGCAGATATCAACGCACAGATTGAAGATAATCTGTCAGGAATTCGTGTTGTAAAGTCCTTTGCCAATGAAGATATTGAGCTTTCAAAGTTTAAAAAGGGAAATGACCGCTTTGTGGAAAGCAAAAAAGAAAGCTATCGATATATGGGACTTTATAATTCCGGACTTGGTGCTTTTACCACACTTATTAATGTCATTGTAATTGCATCCGGTGCTTTCTTTATTACCAGATCCATCATTTCCGTTACGGATCTGATTACGTTCCTGCTTTATATTAACAACTTTACAGAACCGATTAAAAAGCTCATCAGCTTTACCGAACAGTTCCAGAATGGTGCCTCCGGATATACCAGATACCTTGAAATACTTAACGTTTGCCCGGATATTGTGGATCGCCCGAAGGCCATTGAATTAAAAAACGCAAAGGGCGATATTACCTTTCAAAATGTCGGCTTTCAATATGAGGATACCACAGAAGCTGTTCTTTCCCATATTAGCCTTCATATCAAAGAAGGCGAATATATTGCACTTGTCGGAACCTCGGGTGTCGGGAAATCCACCTTATGCAGCTTAATTCCCCGGTTTTATGAGGTTACGGAAGGCCAGATTCTGATTGACGGACGGGATGTCCGTGATTTCACAATGCGAAGCCTTCGTAATAATATTGGTATTGTCCAGCAGGATGTATATCTCTTTGCCGGCACAGTAATGGATAATATCCGCTATGGACGTCCGGACGCTTCGGATGAAGAAATTGTCCTGGCTGCCCGTAATGCCAATGCTCATGAATTTATTATGAACCTTCCGGACGGATATGATACCTATATCGGCCAGCGTGGAATCAAGCTTTCCGGCGGTCAGAAGCAGCGCCTGTCCATTGCCAGGGTTTTCTTAAAGAATCCCCCGATTCTTATTTTTGATGAAGCCACTTCTGCACTCGATAATGAAAGTGAAAAAGTAGTACAGGAATCCCTGGAAAAACTCGCAAAGAACCGTACCACTCTGGTTATTGCCCATCGATTATCTACCATCCGGAATGCAGAACGCATTCTTGTTCTTACGGAAAATGGCATCGCAGAAAGCGGAAACCATGAGGATCTTCTTGCAAAGAACGGGATCTATGCGGAATTATATAATATGCAATTCAGGAAATAGCTCTGCTCCGTTCATAATAATCGTAACTGTTCAGTTACAAAAAATCAGGATACATCTTTGTGTACAGACACACAGATATATCCTGATTTTTATAGTCGAACTGTTAATTACCACACTCTACGCTGATCCTGTTAAATGTACTCATAATATCCTCGGTGGAAATTGCCTTCTTATCCTCACCGGACTTATCAATAATCGCCTCCCCCTGATGCATCATGATGAGGCGGTTTCCGTATTCCACCGCATAGCGGAGGTTGTGGGTAACCATAATGGTCGTAACCTTCTTTTCCTTCACGATCTGGTCGGTAAGCTCCATAATAAGGTCTGCGGTCTTCGGATCAAGTGCTGCCGTATGCTCATCCAGAATCAGGAACTCAATCGGCGTCATCGTTGACATGAGTAAGGCAAGTGCCTGACGCTGTCCACCGGATAAGGATCCTACCTGTGTATACAGCTTATCCTCCAATCCAAGATTCAGCTTTTTTAAAAGCTCCTTATATTGTTCAATCTTTGCCTTGTTCACTCCTTTTCCAAGGTTATAAGGCTTTCCCTTATTGTCAGCAAGCGACAGATTTTCCAGTATGGTCATGGAAGGACAGGTACCCTTTGACGGATCCTGATATACCCGGCCGATGCTTCTGTGACGCAGGAAATCCTTTTTCCCAACGATGGAAGTTCCATTTACTACAATATCTCCGGAATCAATCGGTATCGTTCCACAGATAATATTGAGCAGGGAGGTTTTACCGGAGCCGTTACTCCCGACTACTGCCACGAAATCCCCATCCGGAATTTCAAGGGAAAAATTCTGGAACAGGCAGAGTTCATTTACGGAGCCCGGATTATAATATTTATGAATATTCTTTAACTCGATCATGCTTCCGTACCTCCCTGTGCAGTCTTCTCTTTACTATCTGCGGTTTCTTTAATCTTCGCGCTTTTGTTGCGATCCATACTGACTACAAGGATCACAAGGAATAATACTGCGGTAATCAGCTTCAAATCAGTAGAAGGGAGCCCAAGGCGTAATGCTAATGCGACACATCCCTTATAAATGATGGAACCAATCACAACACTGCTGGTTACCCGTATAAAGGTAACCTTCTTAAATAAGCTTGTTCCGATGATTACGCTTGCCAGACCGATGACTACGGTTCCAGTTCCCATGGAAACATCAAAATAACGCTGCTGCTGTGCGTAAACGCATCCACCAAGGGAAACCAGTCCGTTCGCAATCGCAAGTCCGACAATCTTTACAAGTCCCTTGTCTACACCGAGGGAAGTAACAATCATATCATTATCTCCCACGGCACGAAGCAGGAATCCCGACTTCGTATGAAGGTAAGCATCCAACAGATACTTTACAATCAGAGTAAAAATAAGAATGATTATAACGGTCTGATACGGCCGCATGGCTTCCGGGAAAATCCTGTTCACAAGGCCATTATCAAAAATGGTTTCATTGGTATAAATGGGGAGATTGGCACGTCCCGCTATCCTTAAGTTCACCGTATAAAGGGCAGTCATCATAATGATACCGGAAAGCAGATCCCTTACCTTCAGCTTTACATGGATCACACCTGTCAGGATTCCAACAAGAACACCTGCTGCAAAGCTGATGGGCAGTGTAAGCAGCGGATTCATTCCTTTGGAAATCAGGATACAGGTAATCGCTGCTCCCATCGGAAAGCTTCCATCTACCGTCAGATCCGGGAAATCCAGTATCTTATAGGTGATATAGACACCCAACGCCATGATGGCGTAAATCATACCCTGTTCAAATACACTTAATAATAACGACACGTTTCTTCCTCCCCAAACAATCTGTACTCGCTCATTACTCTATGATCATTCTAAGTAATAAGAAAATCATACCATAACAGACCGTGATTACTCTACAATAATTTCATCAAACTTTTCATAAGCAGATGCTACGAAATCATCATCTAAGGCAAGGCTTACTTTATCTGCTGCAGCAGTATTGACATAAAGGCTGGGCTCGCTGATTACTTCGTAATTCATTTCAGATGCCTTTGCTTCACCCTTTAATACCTTTGCTGCCATACGTCCGGTCTGCTTTCCTAATTCAAAGTACTCAAGACCCATGGAAGCAACACAGCCTGCTTTTACCTGCTCTACTTCAGATCCAAATACCGGAATACCGGCATCGGTTGCTTTTGCAATTACGGTCTGAAGAGCAGATACAACGGTGTTGTCGGTAAGGTTTGTGATGCAGTCTACCTTTGTTACCAGGTCTGCCGCTGCCAGATCAACATCTGCGATGGTATTGATACCGGAATCCATGATTTCAAATCCATAGCTTCCTGCAGCTTCTTTATACTGTTCAATCGTACTTACGGAGTTAGCTTCACTTGTTGTATACAGAATACCGATCTTCTTTGCATCCGGAAGAATTTCACGGATCATCTTAAGCTGTGCATCAACTGCAAGTGCATCAGAGGTACCGGTAATGTTACCAACCGGGCTGCCATCTGCGTTTGCAAGACCTGCACCAACCGGATCAGATACTGCAGTATAAATTACCGGGATGTCCGTATTCATCGCGGAATTATAAGCGCTCATTGCACTCGGCGTTGCAATAGCACAGATTAAGTTTACCTTCTTGGAAACATAATTATCGGAAATGGTACTTGCTGTTCCGGTGTCAGCCTGTGCATTATCAAATAAAACGGTGAGATTGGTACCTTCTACAATACCCTCCTCCTCAAGTCCTGCCAGAAAGCCTTCCCGGCAGTTATCTAAGGAGCCATGCTCTGCGAACTGGGAAATACCAATCGTGTAGGCAGCATCGGCTGCTGTGGCATCTTTATTTACCTCTGTATCTTCCGCTGCTTCTGCATCTGCCGTTCCGGTATCTGCTGCCTGCGTTGTTTCTTCTGCTGCAGCTGTGGTGTCTGCTGCCGGAGTCTGTGTGGATGTACCACCACATGCGGTAAGTCCTAAAATCATGGTTGCGGAAAGAATTGCTGCTAATAACTGTTTCTTCATAAGTTACTCCTCTCTACGCTCTTTGGCGTTCTCAAAATAAATGATTTGGTTCTGATAGTTTTGAGACCGGTTTATATACTCACATGCCCGTGCTTCGCACTCTCTGTCTGACTAAAGTCAGACGCATGTTCGTTATTGGTACAAGAAAAACAAATGTCTCCTCCGGAGCCGCTTGTTTTTCTTTTGTACACAATAAGAAACCGCCTCAAGATAAACTTGAGGCGGTAATAATCAATTAACGCGGTGCCACTCAATTTCGATGAAAGTCTGTTAAATTATAAATGATTTCTTTCATCCTTTCCTCCATGCACTATCATACATGTCGCCATGATAACGGGTGCGAATCCCGCCGGTGCCTACTGTAAGTTCGGACCGTCCTCGAAAGCCCATTCAACAATTGTCCCTATACTGTCTTCCACCATATGACAGCTCTCTGTGATAGTTTCAAAAGCCTACTCCTCTTTCTCTTAGGTTTGAAGCACTATTTATTTGTTGTTACTAACAATAAAACCTTTTGTAGAAATTGTCAACAACTTTTTGAAATAAATACTACGAATAAATACTGACAGCCCGTCTTGGCGGCTTTGCATTACTTAATTGCCGTAAACGCTGACAATACCCAGTCATAGGCACCCGTTGTAACAATGCTTCCACAGTATTCACACTTACCGAATGAGGTTCCGGTTAAAGGTGCTCCACAGTTCGGACATACCAGACCCTTTTCTTTATCCTTGGCATCTTTGGTAAGACTGCCTACAGATCTCATAAAGGTCATCTTGTACTGCATGTTCCATCTGGTTGTTTTATCTCCGAACAGGATCTCTCCGGTTGCTTCCTTTACCTGATAATCAATCATGCTGGCTGCCAGATATACATCCAGATATTCATACTTCTCATCCGTATGATAGGACATCAGATAGGATTTGTTTACACTGATTCTCTCTAAATGGTTCACCACACCATCCTGTATTTTCTTCTGAATCTGTTTCTCGGTCTGCTGATACAGATTCTGATGCAGTACTGCACGAACCGGTGTCAGATCACGCTTCTCCCACGCACTCTGGATATCCATATAAACATCGCCTGCAAATGCCAGGAAATCCTGTGCAGTAAATAACGGATCCTTCGCCTTGATCTGCTGACTGATTGATTCTGTCTGATCCGCAGGTGCCGGTGCCGGCGCACCATGCTGAGCTGCTCTCTGTGTTGCTGTTCCCGATGTCTTCTTATTCTTCTTTCTGCTGCTCTCGATAATGGAATAAACAACGATAATCAACCCAATAACAATGGCAATCGGACTAAATTCCCCGCTGCCGCCGTCATCATCATAATCATAGTCATAGCTGTCATAATCACTGTCCCAGCCCGAATCCCAGCTGTCGCTGCTGTCCCAGTCACTGCTGCTGTCATAATCATTGAAATCGCCGAATCCGGCCTTTGCCGTAGTCTGTGTGCTGAATGCCATCACAAGCACCAGCATCATTACTGCCAACAGTCTCCGAAACAGGTTTTGTTTGTTTTTCATCTGCCCTTTCCTTTCTCTCCTTTGTCTGAATCATCCGTTGCCTGAATAATCTGCTCACTATATGTATTAAGGTATGCCTCAGCCGTTAACGGATTTCAAAAATTCTCGCCATAATCGGTTCTTTGAAGCTTACATGAAGCTGCTGATCTTCAGATACTTCATAGGACACATGTTCCTTTAAGCTTTCCTTCGGATAAGCAAGCCTTACTTCCTTTACAGGTTTTCCCTCGGTAAGCTTTTCAAGCGGTATATCATACTCAGAGGTCTCTCCGTATCTTCTCCATACCGCCAGATAACTCTTTCCTTCTACCTTCCATCCGGCACATAAAAAGTGATCCAGACTCGTTGCAAAGCCATTCGGCCATACGGGAAGTGCTTTTTTAATATCCTGACGAATGGATTTATAATATTCTATGCCCTCCTTTACCAAAGCATGACGCTCTTTAGAAAGCTGTGCCAGGTGACCGCTCTGGTGGATGCGAAGCAGGAGTGCATTGACCATATTATAAATCGTCTCTTCCTCGTCGCCATCCTTAAGCGGATAGGACCAGATTGCTGCCTGCTCCGGAGTAAGTGCTGCTCCGGCATTTGCTGCGATCGTTGCATAATTACGGTAGTCCTCCTGATCCGAGGTAGACTGGATACTGTATCTTGCAAGCATTGCATAATCGGTACGCAGACCACCGCTAGAACAGTTTTCAATTACAAGATCAGGATACTTCGCAAATACACCGTCAAGCCACTTCAGGTATGCTCTTTCATGCTCCAGCATCCCCTGTCCGACACTGTCCGCATAAAGCTCTGTACCTATTCCGGGTTCAATATTATAATCCATCTTGATATAACCGACACCATACTGATTCACCACACGGTCAATGACCTCATTGACATGATCAATGACTGCCGGATTACGGAAGTCAAGCTGATATCTGCTGCGGTCGTAGACTCTTTTTCCATGGCGGATAAAGAACCAGTCATCCGGAACGCTCTTTGCCTTCTCGCAGTTAATTCCCATAACCTCAAGCTCTAACCATACACCGGGAACCATGCCCTTTTCACGGATATAATTGGTTACTTCCTCGATGCCGTTCGGAAAACGCTCATAGCACTGCTGCCATTCACCAACACTGTCCCACCATTCGCCGGGCGCATACCAGCCCGCATCAATGACATAATATTCACAGCCCATAGCTGCTGCCGCATCAATCAGCGGAAGCTCCTTTTCGGTTGTCGGATCACCGAACAGACAATTCATATAATCGTTAAAGATAACCGGAAGATTCTCATTATCCTTATTCGGGCGGCGGATCATACGACGATACTTCGTAAGCTCTCCCATTGCCGTATCAAAGCATCCTTCCGATACACCGACTGCAACCGGAACTGAGGTAAAGCTTTCACCGGGCTTTAACTGCTTGAACCAGTGGGACTGTACTTCGGTCGGACCGCTCAGTGCCACATAAAAATGATTGTTGACATCACTGATTTCTGCATGCCAGGAGCCATTATGCTCAATCTGCCAGAAAAGAGAAGTATCAGCTTCGGAATTTTCAAGATATCCCATCGGCAGGTATTTCTTCGTAGACCAGTTTCCGGTATTGGTCAGCTCAAATGTAACAGAGGTTCTCTGGTATACGGTCGGCTGAGTCTGTCCGAATCCAAGCTCCGGGAAGGTATTCGTCCGGAAATTCATTTCTTTCTGCCATCCGTGACAGGCATAGGTAAGGCTCATCTTATCGTCAGAGCTTAGCTTTCCTTCCTTTTCAATTCCAAGATAATAGAAGGAGGAAAGATACTCTAACGTCTGCACCTCAGAGCCTTCGTTAATTACTTCATTGTACATGCGGATCACAGAGGTTCCCTGATAGAACTGCCAATAGGTAATGACCTTGGCTCCGGTCATCTCGTCCTTCTGGATAAAGGTAAGCTTACGTCCAAGCTCATTGCGCTCATCCTTCAGATCCACAAAGGTGAGCAGATAACCGGGTGCGGTTACGATATGCTTGTTTCCGTGCTTCTCATAAGGCCGGTTATAGCCGGAAAAGTTCACCTGGACAAGCTGGAATCCCTCCTTCATAAATAATTCACTCTCATCAAGCCCTTCAAACGGTCTGGAAGAAAAATGAAGGAACTTCAACTGGTTCTCTTCGGTCACCCCGAAGACAAGATAAATTCCGTTTTCTTCAATGTTAATCCATTTTTCAATATGTGCCATACTCTGTCTACCTTAACTGTGTTGATGCACAGTTGTTTCCTTTCTGAGGCTTTATTATTAATGCTATTGATGTCAGGTCCAAAAGGTATTTGCCCCTGACTTAATATCCACGAATTGCCCTGTACATATCTGTTGTGTCTTTACGGGATCATATCCGCACGGAAAGGAACGACTGGAAGCGGCTCCTTTAAATGTTCACCGAGCAGCTTCTCCATCCAGACCATATTGTACCAGGTTCCGAACTTATATCCGCACCGATGGAATTCTCCCACCATTGAATAGCCCATTTTCTTATGAAAACGCACGCTGTCTGCATTCAGATGTTCATCCTCTTCTTCCGGATAAGCGATACAGGCATTCACATTTAAAATATGCTGCTTGCGGAGACATTCCTCCAGCACAGCATATAAAGCCCTGCCAACTC
>ERZ1026772.855-NODE-855-length-19290-cov-7.302210_pt1 | contig 19290 bp, 16 predicted proteins | sample MGYA00380124_ERZ1026772 | MGnify/ENA primary metagenome ERZ1026772 (study PRJEB33269, sample SAMEA4719760) | human gut metagenome | biome: human-associated habitat; feature: organic feature; material: feces | place: Cameroon | collected 2013-10 ...
TGTGCGAGTTGGCCGCCTACGGCGGCCAAGGAGTGCGCGCAGCAGACTGCAATCCCTTTGTTTCCAAAGGCCATCGGCCTTTGGAAACAGTTAAAGCAGAGCACGGGTATGTGTTCTGCTTGCGCCATATTTCTTTTCGAGGTGCCTGCCATGATCCATCCAAAGCCCCTTTTTCCCGGCGCCAGAGTGGCGCTGGTCGCCCCCGCATCCGCCGTGCCGGAGGAAAAACTGCCCGGCGCTCTTGACCTCGTCCGTCGGCTGGGCATGGAGCCGGTGCTGTACCCCTCCTGCTATTTTGCCAACCGGGACGGCTATCTCGCCGCAACCGACGCCCAGCGGGCGGAGGACATCAACCGCGCCTTCGGCGACGAAACCATCGACGGTGTGTGGTGCATCCGCGGCGGCTACGGCGGCCACCGCATTCTCCCCCTGCTGGACGCGGACACAATCCGGAAGAACCCCAAGTGGTTCGGCGGCTATTCCGACGTCACCGCCCTGCACCTGTTTCTGAATCAGGTCTGCAATCTTGCGACTTTCCACTGCACCATGCCCTCTACCGAGCCGCACCCGAACGCATACACCCTCGGGTATCTCAAAAAAGCCCTGTTTGGCGGTCTGGAAGGGGTTCTTTCCAATCCGGATGGCCAGAGCATCCGCACGTTGGTTCCGGGCGAGGCAGAGGGCGTCCTCTGCGGCGGCAATCTGTCCCTGCTGGCAGCGTCTCTCGGCACCCCCTGGGAGGTCGATACCAGGGGCAAAATCCTGTTCCTGGAGGACATCGGCGAAAAAACCTACCGTCTGGACAGTATGCTCACCCAGCTGCGCAATGCCGGGAAATTCCGGGACTGCGCCGGTATCCTTCTGGGCGCGTGGACGGACTGCGTGCCGGAAATGCCGGAGCGCACCCTGACGCTGGACGAGATCTTCACCCAGCTCATCGTCCCCGCCGGAAAGCCCGCCGTCATGGATTTGGCCTGCGGCCACTGCGCCACCACCCTGGCGCTGCCCATGGGCCGCAAGTGCCGTCTGGACGCGGACGCGGGCAGCATCACATTGGAGGCGTGACCATGAACGATCTGGCTTCCCGGCTGAACGCAGTCATGGACGCATTTCCCGCCAAGACCGCGCTGTACTGCGTGGACTTGACCACCGGCACCCCCATTGCCGCCATTCGGGAGAACACCCGTGTGGTTTCCGCCTCCACCATCAAGGTATCCATTCTTTGCTGCGCCCTACAGGACGTGATGGACGGGAAGCTGTCTCTTGACCAGCCCCTTGCCATTGCCCCGGGGGATTTTTGCAGCGACACCGAGGTTTTCGAACCCGGCTACCGGCAGGACGGCGCTTCCCTCTGGGAAATGCTGTACTGGATGATTGTCTCCAGCGACAATACCGCCACCAACACCGTCATTTCCCTGCTGGGCTACGACCACGTCAACCAGTATTGCCGGGCAATCGGCCTGACCCAGACCTCCCTCCAGCGGAAAATGCTGGACTTTCAGGCCATCGCCGATGGGCGGAACAACTACACCTCCCCCGCCGACCTGTACCGGGTGTTTTCCCGGCTGTACCATGGAGAAATTCTGAATAAGCCCCTGCGGGAGGTCGCCTTCGATTTTCTTTCCCGCTGCCGCAGCACCGACGCATTGCAGCGCTACATCCCCGACGCCGTGACCGTGCTCCACAAGCCCGGCGGGCTGGATCACCTGAACCATGACGCGGGCATTTTCCTGGCGGACGACCGCCCCTATTTTCTGGGCATCTTCACCTGGGAAGGCCCCGCGCTGGACGGCCAGCCCCAGCAAAACCGGCTCATCGGGCAGCTGTCCCGGATGATCTACGACGCCATGAAGGGAGAGAAATAAATGAAAGCCATTGTAAACGTCCCCATTTGCGCCCTGCTGGCCGCCCCCACCCGGGAAAGCACGCTGGAGGATGAGGCGCTGTACGGCATGGTGGTGGACATTCTGGCGGAGCCAGCACCCGGCTGGTACCGTGTCCGCACCCATTACCGCTATGAGGGCATCGTCTGTGCCGATGATCTGATCGTCGGCGACGCGGCCGCAGATGCCTGGGCGGCGCTGCCCAAGAAAATCGTCCGCAATAAGAATTTCTGCGACGTCCTCTCCGCCCCCAAGGTTCAGGGCTGGATTATGGCAACCCTTCCCCGGGGCGGCGTTCTCTCCCCGGTGGATCAGCCGGAGAAGGGCTGGCAGCAGGTGCGTCTGGCAGATGGGCGAACGGGCTTCGTGCCGGAAAGCATCCTCGGGGAATACTGCACCGCACCCCTTTCTCAGGACGAGGAAAACCTTCGTCAGGCGCTGGTGGACGCTGCCATGCTCTATCGGGGTACCCACTACCGCTGGGGCGGCAAGTCTCCCATGGGCATTGACTGCTCCGGTCTGGTGTCCATGGCCTACATGCTCTGCGGCATTCTCATTTACCGGGACGCCCATATCATGGAGGACTTTCCCATCCACGAAATTCCTCTGGAAAATGTGAAACCCGGTGATCTGCTGTTCTTCCCCGGCCATGTGGCCATGTACATCGGAGAAGGACGCTACTGCCACAGCACCGGCCGCAGCGGAGACAACGGCTTTGCCGTTAATTCCCTGAACCCCGATGACCCCGATTACCGGGCAGACCTGAAAGACGCCATCACCCAGGTTGGCTCCTATTTTTAAGGAAAGTGAGAAATAAGCGATGAAAGTATTTTTAAGCGCCGATATGGAAGGCACCTGCGGCATCGTTTCCTGGCCGGAGACGGATCGCACCACCCCCTTTGACTACAGCCCCGCCCAGAAGCAAATGACCCGGGAGGTCGCCGCCGCCTGCCGGGGCGCGCTTTCCGCCGGTGCGGCGGAGGTTCTGGTGAAGGATGCCCACGACTCCGCCCGGAACATCGACCCCACCGGTCTCCCCCGGGGCATTCGCATGAACCGCAGCTGGTCCGGCGACCCCTTAAGCATGATGAGCGGCCTGAATCAGGAGAAATTCGACGCCGTATTTTTCACCGGCTACCACGCCTGGGCCGGCTGCCCCGGCAATCCCCTGAGCCACACCATGAACGGCCGGAACAACCATGTTTTCCTCAACGGCACACTGTGCAGTGAGTTTCTCATCAACGCCTACACCGCCGGATACTACGGCGTCCCCGTGGCGCTGCTCACCGGCGACAAGGCGCTGTGCGACTTTGCCAAAACGCTGATTCCCGCCATCACCACCGTCCCCGTGAACGAAGGCCGGGGCGGCGGCGTCACCTCTCTGCACCCCGACGAAGCAGTGGAGCGCATTGAAGCGGCGGCAAAGGAAGCGGTCGCCAAGGCGGCGCAGTGCGCCGTCCCTATGCCGGAGCATTTCCACATGGAGATCGACTTTGTCAAGCACCACGTGGCCTACTCCAAGAGCTTCTACCCCGGCGCGACCCTGAAAGACGACAAATTCGTCTGCTTCGACTCCGACGACTGGTACGAGGTTCTGCGCTTCTGCCACTTCGTTCTCAGCGACGGCTAATTCCAAAAGCACGGCTCGAAAGCCGTGCTTTTGCCTTGCAAATTGCAATTTCTGTGCTATAGTAAAAGAAAAAAGGAGAAAGACAGATGAGCAAAGAATTCCTCTACACCCTGCTTGACAGCATGTCCGTTTCCGGCCATGAAATCCCCCTGCAAAAGAAGGTCATCGCCGAGATGACCCCCCATTGCGATAAGATCATCACCGATTACACCGGTAACGTCGTCTGCGTGCTGAACCCCGACGCCCCCTTCAAGGTGATGCTGGCCGCCCACATTGACGAAATCGGTCTGATCGTCACCCACATTCAGCCAGACGGCCTGCTCCGGGTTTCCAAGTCCGGCGGCATTTTCCCCGGCGTTTATCCCGGGCATCAGGTGGCCGTCCACGGCTATGCCCAGACCGTCTACGGCGCGGTCGTCCGCAGCAAGGACATGGACAAGGCCGACCTGAAGGTGGACGAGCTGTACATCGACATCGGCGCGAAGGACGCCGCTGACGCCCGGAAATACGTGCAGGAGGGCGACCCCGTCCACATGAACACCTACCACCAGGAAATGATCAACGGCTTTCTCTCCGCCCGGGGCATTGACGACCGGGGCTGCGCCTATATCATTCTGGAAGCCCTGAAACGGGCAAAGGCCATGGGCTGCTCCGTAGGCGTTTACGCCGCCACCACCGTGGGCGAGGAAACCACCGGCCGGGGCTCTCACTGGGTCGGCTCTGCCATCCGTCCCGACGTCGCCATCGTCACCGACGTGACCTTCGCCTCCGATTATCCCGGCGTAGACGCCAAGCAGTCCGGCGAGGTAAAGCTGGGCTGCGGCGGCGTGCTCTGCAACAGCTCCATCGGCAGCCGGAAGGTCAACGACCTGATGAAAGCCGTGGCGAAGGAGTATCACATTCCCTTCCAGATCGAGTCCTACATGGGCAGAACCTACACCGACGCGGACAACCTCCACGTCACCGGCACCGGCGTGGTCACGGCGCTGCTGTCCCTGCCCCTGCGGTACATGCACTGCCCCTGCGAGGTGTGCCACATGGACGACATCGAAAACTGCATCGAGCTGCTGGCGCAGTTCCTGTGCCGCATCGATGAGCATATTGATCTCGACCCCTTTCACTAAATCAGCCAGGGAGGAAACCATCATGACTTATCAGGAAGTTCTTGAAAACGCACGTGCGGTTCTCAGCAAAAACTGCAAGGCCTGCCCCGTCTGCAACGGCAAAGCCTGCGGCAACCACATTCCCGGCCCCGGCGCCAAGGGCGTAGGCGACACCGCCATCCGAAACTACGAAAAGTGGCAGGCTGTCCGTGTCAATATGGACACCATTCATCCCTATGTGACGCCGGATACCTCTCTGAATCTGTTCGGCAAAGCCTTCCGCTACCCCTTCTTTGCAGGCCCCGTGGGCGCCGTCACCGTCCACTACAGCGACAAATATGACGACATGGCTTACAATAACATTCTCGTAAAAGCCTGCGCCGACAATGGCATTGCCGCCTTCACCGGCGACGGGCTGAACGGCGAGGTCATGAAGGTCGCCTGCAAGGCCATCGCCGCCTCCGGCGGCACAGCCATCCCCACGGTGAAGCCCTGGAACCTGGAGACCATTCAGGAAAAGCTGGGCTATTGCCGGGAGTCCGGCTGCTTCGCCGTGGCTATGGACATTGACGCGGCGGGTCTGCCCTTCCTGAAAAACATGAATCCCCCGGCGGGCAGCAAAACCGTGGAGCAGCTGGCCGAAATCGCCCAAATGGCCGGAAAGCCCTTCATCGTCAAGGGCGTCATGACCGTATCCGGCGCTCTGAAGGCCAAAGAGGCCGGCGCTTCCGCCATCGTGGTGAGCAACCACGGTGGCCGTGTCCTGGATCAATGCGCCGCCACCGCCGAAGTTCTTGGGGACATCGCGGACGCCATGAAGAGCAGCGGCGTGAAGATCTTTGTGGACGGCGGCATCCGCAGCGGCGTAGACGTATTCAAGGCGCTGGCGCTGGGTGCCGACGCGGTACTTATCTGCCGCCCCTTCGTTCCCATGGTCTACGGCGGCGCCGAGGAAGGCGTAAAGCTTTACATCGAAAAGATCGGCGCAGAGCTGAGCGACACCATGGCCATGTGCGGCGCTAAGGATCTGGCATCCATCAGCCGGGATATGGTGCTTGTTAAATAACGTTCGCAACGATAGCCACCGGCGCGGATCGTGTCCGGTGGCTGGAATCAGAAAAGGGCGCACTGCAGACTATCCCTCTGCAGCGCGCCCTTGCGCATCTTATCCCATTTGCATTATACGAGTTTTTAATAAAACGCTTAAAAGCGTTTTATTAGGCCGCAGGATTGCGGCCAGCGGCCACTGCCGCTAAAAACGAAGTCAATACATTTCTTACCGCCGCCCAGGCGGTCTGCCGTGAAACGGCTTAAATAAAATGATGAAATCATTTTATGAAGAAATAGTATTATTTCTGCTTATTTTTCGGAATATACCGTCCATATCCGGCAGCTGCTTCAATCCGGCCATTTTGGAACACCCGCGTGCCCCGCACCCAGGTTTCCTTGACCCGACCCTTCATCCGGCTGCCATGGTAAAGATTGTTGACAGTCTTGGTTTTTGAGAGGCTCTTGGTTCCGTCAAATATCCAGTCTTCGTTTAAGTCAACCACCGCGATATCTGCATCTGCACCGGGCAGAAGCGTCCCCTTGCAGGGGGCAAGTCCCATAATCGCAGCAGTATTGGTTGCCGTGATCCGGCTTAGCGTTGTCAGAGGCAGACCGCGCTTGTGAACCCCTTCGGTAATCATTCCCGCCAGCATGGCATCGAAACCGCCAAATCCGCTGTATTCCAGGAAGAAGTTGCCGTTTTTCTGTTTTTCTTCGTCCGTATACGGCCCATGATCCGATCCGAGCGTGTCGATCGTGCCGTCAAAGACATAATTCCAAAGCTTCTCTACCTGCTCGCGGCTCCGAATCGGCGGGTTGCACTTTGCAAAAGCGCCCCTTTCATCCATGATCGACTTATCAAAGAGCAGGTAGTGCGGACAGGTTTCTGCATACACCGGTACGCCGTCCATTTTCGCCTGCTTGATGAACTGCGCGCCCTCCGGAATGGTCATGTGGCAGATGTAGAGCCTGGCCCCGGTGTTTCTGGCAAACAGCACCGCCCGCTCAATCGCCTCCAGTTCGACCCACCAGGGTCTGGCCTCGTCGTGCATACTGTTGGGGGCACCTGCATGAGCCGCCATTTCCTCGCTGCCAAATGCGGCCACCTCGGCATTCTCCGCATGTACGCCGATCAGTCCGCCAAACGCAGCTGCCCTGCGCATTCCCCGAACCAGGTACCCGTCCGTTATCTGAGGATAGTCCGGGTTCGCAAAGCTCATAAAGCCCTTGTACGCCACGCAGCCGAGCTTGTCCAGCTCCTCCAGATTTTCCACACAGCCCGGCGTCAGGCCTCCCCAGAACGCGAAATCGACGCAGGATTCCCTACTCGCAAGCTCATGCTTGATACGGAAGCCCTCCTCATTTACCACCGGAGGAACACTCAGTGGCATGTCAACGATCGTGGTAATGCCGCCGGATGCGGCACACTGCGAGCCATGCCGCCAGTCCTCACGGTAATTCTGAGGGGACGGATCCCACATATGGACATGGGAATCTATCACGCCGGGCATCAGAACCTTACCGGATACATCAATCTCCTCATATTCTGAGCCCAGTCGAATCCCCGGCAGCAGAAGCCCCGCGATCTTCTCGCCCTCGACAACAAGTGAAGCCGTAACGACACTATCAGGAAGGACAACCTGCCCACCGGTAAATACTTTCTTATTCATTTTGATTACACATCTCCTATTCAGAAAAGCGTCAGATATTTCTTACCCCGGCTATGTTCCCACCGTCCACCACGATTTCAGTGCCGGTCATGAACGAGGCATCGTCACTTAGCGCATAAAGGATGGCCGGTGCAATCTGCTGTGCGTCGGCAATACGATTTAGGGGGTTGCTGGATGCCACCTTTTTTCTGGCTGTCTGCTCGTCCGGCTGATTGGCCATGTCCTGTGCAAACATCGGCGTTTCCGTGGGGCCGGGGCAGACACAGTTTACCCGGATGCCACGGCTGCCCAGCTCAAGCGCCATGCTGCGCGCCATAATAATCATGCCGCCCTTGGATGCGTTGTAGGCAAGGCTTCCCGTCGAACCGCACAGTCCCTTCTGCGAAGCCACCAGCACAATGCTCCCGCCTGCCGCCATTTGCTCCGCCGCCTTCTGTGAGGCGTAAAACGCGCCTCGCAAATTGATCGAAATCACCCTGTCAAAGTGATTCAGCGATGTGGCAAACAAGCCGGCAGATGACCCGATTCCGCAGGCATATACAAATCCGTCCAATCCGCCCAATGTCTGTTTTGCCAAGGAAAAGAGGTCGTCAACGGAGTTCGCATCCGACACATCACAGTGTGAGAACGGCACCGCAGCAATTTTCTCGTTTGGACTCAGATCCGCCGCAAGAACCGTCGCGCCCTTGTCATACAGCTGCCTTACGCAGCAGCTGCCGATTCCGCCACTGGCACCCAGCACCAGAATCCGTTTTCCTGTCCAGTCATTCATCGGCAATGGCTCCCCTTTCATACCTGCGGCAGCTTCCTGCGCATACCTATCCGGCGCTTCAATTCCTTAAGCCGCTCCGGCTGCAGCACCAGGATCAGGATAACCGCTGCATAGGGGATCATCAGAATCAGATAGGAAGAAATGCTCGTCAATTGCAGCAGATTCGCATAGGCCTCGGCAAACCCAAACAGAAGCGCCGTGCAAAGGACGCCAAGAGGCGTTGCCTTGGAAAGGATAACCGCCGCCAGAGCAATGAAGCCGCGGCCGCCTACCATATCCTCGGAGAACTGCGTAAGATTTCCCAGCGCCATCTGCGCACCGCCAAGCCCGCAGAGCATTCCGGTGATGACCAGGCAGATCCAGCGCGTTCTGTTGACGTTTACGCCGACTGTAGCGGCAGCCATCGGATTTTCGCCGCAGGCACGTATGGCGAAGCCGAACTTGGTGCGCTTCAGAATAATGGCAGTCACAAAAACCATCAGGAACGCAAAGTAAACCAGAAGGGTCTGATTTGTTACAAAGTACTTAATAATGGGGATATCCTTCAATACGGGAATCCGGAGCTTATAAAGTCCCTGGATGCGTGAATCCGAAAGAGTGCCGTTGGTATGGAAGATCGTGCGCAGCAGGTATGTCGTTACGCCGACGCTGAAGGAATTCACCGCAAATCCGCAAACAACATTATCACCGCCCATTTTGATGCGCAGCATGCCGTAAAACAGATTCACAAGGACACCGCCTGCAACGGCACAGAGGACACCAACCAGGGCGCTTCCGGTAAAATAGCTGCCGACGACACCGGTAAAGGTGCCTACCAGCATACTGCCCTCGTAGGTAATGTTTCCGGTACCGGATCGTTCGCTGTAAACTCCCCCCAGCGCACACAGCAGAATGGGGGTCATTACCCGGAGAATCGGAGCGATAATACTTGCCGTAATCATTCCTTGCCACTCCCTTCTTTTTTCTTGAAGTCGAATACTTTCAGGGTTTTGACCGACACAAAGCAAATGATAAGTGCCTGAATTACAACAGCCAATGCGCGCGAGACGCCCGCACTGCGCTCAAGTGTGAGCGATCCGGCTTTCAAAATACCCATAAAAATCGCCGAAATGTAAATACCGATACCGCTGCTGTTGCCCAAAAGCGCAACCAGCATTCCGCTTGTACCGAAGTCCGGAGAGAAGCCGGACAGGAATCTGCCCTGCACACCCATGATTTCGGCGGCGCCGGCAAGACCGGCCACCATGCCGCTCATCAGCATAACCGAAATACGCACCTTATTGACGCTGATGCCGCTGAATTTCGCAAAATCCGGATTTACACCCGAAACCTTGATCTCAAAGCCGCGCTTGCTCTTGGTAAAAAACAGAATATAGGCAATTACCAGAAGCGTACCGAGAATAAACCCAAATGAGATGGGGCTCCCCCCGAAAACCGGGAACCGAGCGGTAGCCGCCAATTCGTCGGTGGTCAACGAATCGCCAAACACGCCGGTGGTCAGGAAGTATTCCTTAACCAGGAAGCTTGTAAAATTGATGGCAATATAGTTCATCATCAAGGTGACAACAATTTCGCTTGTGTTCCAGTAAACCCGCAGCAGAGCCGGAATACTGGCCCAAATGGCTCCTGCCACCATGCCGGCAAGCATGCACAGCGGGATATGTGCAATCGCCGGCAGGCCCTTGCAGTAGATGCCCACCAAGGTGGCGGAAATTGCGCCCATATACAGCTGTCCCTCGGTTCCCATGTTAAACATGCCGCCCTTGAACGCAATGCCTGATGCAACGCCACAGAGCAGAAATGCCGTTGTCCAGCGAATGGTAGAAGAAAGAGCGCTTACGCTGCCAAGCGAGCCGCGAATGAGGTATGAATACACCTCCAGAACATTGTAGCCGCCCAGAAGGACAAACACCGTACCCAAGACAAGCCCGATGCAGATCGACAAAGCGATGATCGACGGCTTGATTTTTCTCTGACGGAATTCAAAATTCATATTTGCTTTCTCCTTCCATTACGTCTCTGGGCGGATTCCCGCCATCAGCAGACCGATTTTATCCTCGGTTGCCTGTGCACGATCCAGTTCCCCAATAATGCTGCCTTTATAAATCACCAATATCCGGTCGCTCAGGGCAAGGATTTCGCTTAGCTCATTTGAAATCAGCAGCACTGCATTGCCCTGATCCCGGTGATGGATAATTTGCTGATAAATAAACTCGGTTGCGCCGATGTCTACGCCGCGCGTCGGCTGGCTGGCGATCAAAAGCCGCGGCTGCATATACATCTCCCGCGCAATAATGAGCTTTTGCATATTGCCGCCGGACAAGGAGCTGATCTCATCCGTGATTTTGCCGATTTTAACCTTGTATTTTTTCACATTTTCTTCGACAATCTCATTGGCCTTTCTGTAATCCAGGAAAGGTCCCTTTTTCACCGCGTCGCTCCGGTACATAGCCGCCAGGAAGTTGTCACGGATGGAAAGGTCAGCGGCTGAGCCAACATGGATTCGGTCGTCGTGGATATGCCCCATGCCGTTTTCCCGGCACAGCAGCGGAACATTTCCCCCGCTCATAAGCTTGCCGTTCAGGAAAACCTCACCGTGTGACAGAGGCAGCAGCCCAGCCACGGCATCCGCCAATTCCGACTGCCCATTGCCCTGAACGCCCGCAATACCGACTACCTCCCCGCGATGCACATCGAAGGATACGTCGCGTACGGCAGGCAGTCCCATCCTGTCAAAGCAGGAAATATTCTTCAGGCTCAAAACCGTTTCTCCCGGGTGAAACGGCTGCTTGTCCACTTCCAGGATGACCTCACGGCCAACCATCATCATCGCAATTTTCTTTTCATCGGTGTCCGCAGTGTTCACTCTTGCGGTCACAACGCCGGCACGCATAACTGTAATACGGTCGGTTACCATACGAACCTCCGCCAGCTTGTGCGTAATCAAAATAATACATTTGCCCTTTTCCTTGAGGCTTCGCAGCGTTTCCATGAGCTGCTTGATCTCCTGTGGCGTCAGCACCGCAGTAGGCTCATCCATAATCAGGATTTCCGCGCCCAGATAAAGCGCCTTAAGGATCTCTACACGCTGCTGCAAGCCAACCGTCAGATCGCTCACGCGCATCTTCGGATCGATTTCCAATCCATACTCCGCGCTGAGCTGGGCGACGATCTGCTCACTTTTTTTCAAATCAATCAGGCCTTTTTTGTATGGCGGCCTGCCGATCACCACGTTTTCCGCCACCGTCATGCTCGGCACTAGGCTGAAGTGCTGATGCACCATTCCGATTCCTTTGGCTATGGCATCCTTGGGAGAGCTGAAGGCTACCTTTTCTCCGTTGATGAGCATGGTTCCCTCATGATGCGTATACATTCCGTATAGTACCCGCATCAGCGTCGTTTTACCGGCGCCGTTTTCTCCCACCAGTCCGTGTACCTCGCCCCATTCGGCCTGAAAGTCCACTTCGTTGTTTGCAATTACCTTGCCGAACCGCACGGTAATCTTTTGCATATCTACTGCCAGTTTCGTCATGCGAAATATGCTCCTTTCTTGATCTCTCCTTCTCTGCGCCCCGCAGCAGTGAAGGAGAATGGGGTGCCCGAGAGACTGCCTCCGAGCACCCCTGTCTCAGTCCGTCAGTCCACAGGGACGTCGGGCACCTCGATCTCTCCGCTCATAATCTTATCACGCGCTTCGCTGACCGCCTGAGCAATGGCATCGTCGGTCTTGTAAACGGAAGGATCCGGCAGAAGCAGGTCCATGCCGTCGTTCTCAAGGCCATACTTGAATGCGCCAAACTTCAGTCCGCCATTTTCACGCTCCTGGAAAGCCTGATATACCCAGTTGCCGTAGTTCAGGATCATCGAGCCAATGACCTGGCCGGGGACAACGTTGTTCTGGTCAACGTCGCAGCCGACAACCATGCCGCCGGTTTCCTTGGCTGCATCAAACACACCGGTGGAGGAGGCAGCCGCCGCCACGTAGATGATGTCAACGCCCTGATCGTAAAGCATCAGAGCAAGCTCCTTGCCCTTGGCGGGATCGTCAAAGCTGCCGACCCAAGTGGCCTCAATCTTGATGTCAGGATTCACGGAGCGAGCGCCGGCCTCAAAGCCTGCCCGGAACTGATTGATAGACGGGTTATCGGAGCCACCCATGAAGGCGATGTGACCGGTCTTGGTGGTCATAGCCGCGTCGATGCCGGCCAGATAAGAGCCCTGGGACTGACGGCCGATCATGGCCTTTACGTTGGGAAGATTCAGTTCACTGAACACCATGATAAACTCACTGTCAGGATACTCCGCAGAAACTCTCGCGCAGGCATCCTCCAGCGCAGACCAACAGGGCATGATGATATCATAGCCTTCCTGGCAAAGCGAACGGAGCGTCTCTTCATACTCGCCCGCCTGTACCTCTACGACAGTCGGCTCGTATCCGAATTCCTCACAGCCTTTGATGAAGCCACTGTAGGTGTCGTCCGTCACGCCCTGATCGCCAAGGGGCTGCGCCGTGATCATTGCAGCCTTTTTGCCGGCTGCGGCGTTACCGACATCCGTCTGTGCGGACGTCGCGGGGTTGTCCTTTGCGGGAGTGCTTGTCTCGGAAGGGGCGGTGGAAGTGCCGCAGGCTACCATGGACATTGCCATCGCCAGTACCAAAAGAACTGCCAATACTTTTTTCATCGTGATTTCCTCCAGTTGTTCTGTTGTATTTTCTTTAAATGAATTTTATCTGTATCTCTGCCGCTGTCTGCCGTAACACCTCCTTCACGCGGCTCTCTTTCTTATTGTGGCTGCCGTCATTCCACATCCGGCTGTCCCAAAGCTTTGTTAACCAGGATCCTCAGTGCTCCATTCGGGCTGCTCAGGGTGCCGTTCAGGACATCCTGCTCGGTAAATTTTGCCATCAAAATCTCCCGCTGTCTCACCCGTTCCCAGTCGTAGGTCACGTAAATGTACCCGTCCTCCCCTTCCTTTGCGTCCGGATAGGCGGCATCGTTGCGTTCATCCAGCAAAAGAGCGTAGGGCCAGGTGGCACCGTCGTCCTCGCTGAGCATTGCCGTCAGGTTCGTCCTGCCGCGCCAGCTCTTGACATTCCCCTGAGCCATGATGTTTTCCAGGTCAATGCGCTCCCGGAAATTGGCGTGATTGATCATCAGCAGACGTCCCGAGCGCAGTCGCCGGATATGGAAGCGGGAGCAGGGTCCTTCAATATGGGATTTCCGCCCCGGCGTCCAGGTTACTCCGCCATCATAGGAAAAGCATTCTCCTATGCCGTCAAAGGTTCGCACCAGCATCCAAAGGGATCCGTCCTTTTTTTCAACGAGCATATGCTCATCGAAGCTCCGGTTGGGTACGTCGCCATGACCGCGCAAGGTGATATGCTCTCCCTGATCTGTCGATACGTAAACATTGGGGAACTGCTCAGCCTCCAGGCCATGACGTTCGGTAGGAAACGCACCGCATTCATCCCGCCAGATTGCACAGGGAAACAGCCATTCCCCCTTTGACGTTACCAGCGGCTTATTCATCATAATACCGTTGGCGATTCTGCGCGGCTTCGTCCAACGCAGTTCGTCTGCGTCCGGATTGTCACAGATGACTGCCCAGACACCGTTCCTGCAATCGTTAAAACCGCGTGTCTGATTGTAGGTCACCCACAATTCTCCCTTGGGGGAAATCCAAAGTCCGGGGTCATAGATTCTGCATGTTGGATCCGGGTGCTCCACGACCAGCTCGCCGGAGCGGAAGGTTTTACCTCCGTCCTCACTGACGCAGAGCATCAGGAAATTACCGCCCTTCTCCGCTGCCTGGCCGGTGTAAAAATCCACAAATACCCGACCCTTGGGAGTAACTTCAATGGAGGGGATGCCCTGCCATCTGCGGAAGGTGTCACGGAAGCGTTCCTCATCCGGGCGGACATACACCCTTGCCGGCATCAGTGCCGGATCGGATGGATTACACATATTCTTCCTCCTCACTAATCACCATTGATGAGCTGCTACGAGCATATCATAGACACCTCTCTTTGTCAATGTACCTATTTACCATAATTTACACCCTATTTTTTGTTGAAATTGCTATTTTTCATTTTTATTTTTTGAAAAGCACTTGACTATTGCTTTTTTCTGGGCTATTCTTAGTTCATCCTACTACTCATTATTGATGAGCGCCTATTTCCTCAGCTTTTCCTCTTTGCACACCAATATTTGAAAGGAGCTTCAAAAAATGTCTCAGCAAATCATTGATTTAACTCTGCGCATTGAGAATAATATGCTTGCACCGGATTGTTTCCCGAGGCCGGTATACATCAAGGCTATGACCCACGAGAAATCGATTGAAATGCACAACGGCACGCCGGAGGATCCGATCACTTCCTCTTACAATTACCTGTCCATTGTAGAACATGTAGGTACGCATGTGGACTCCTATTATCACATGCGCCCGGACGGAGCCACCATCGACGAAATGCCGCTCTCCCTCTTTTTCGGAAAGGCCGTTTGTCTGGATATGCGCAGCATTCCGGAGCGCGGAAAAGTTACCGTAGCGGATATGGAGCGCGCACAGAAAGAGGCCGGTGTCAAAATCGACGGTCACATCGTGCTTTTTGCAACCGGTCTGCACGAAAAGTACTATCCTGATCCCCAGGTTCTGACCCAGAATATTGAGATCAGCCCGGAGGCCGTAAAATGGCTGGCCGATCATGGTTCAAAAATTCATGGTGTAGAGGGTCCCTCCACCGATATCATGGATACCAAGCTCTTCCCAAGCCACCGCGCCTGCCGGGATCTTGGGCTTACCCATTACGAGTGGCTGGTCAATCTGACCGCACTGATCGGCAAGGGCGAGTTCCAGTTTTATGGCGTTCCCCTGCTTCTGGACAAAGGCACAGGGTCTCCGGTACGAGCCTTTGCCGTCGTGGAGACGTAACCGCCATGCAGGAGCACTGGCTAAAGCCCGGACGTGAAACCCTGCACGGAAGCCTGAGTGCAGAGCTTGCACCGGCTCTTGTGATCGACTCCGGCGACCTTCTTAACATAGAAACTCTGGAGGCGGATTGGCGTGTTTCCCGCCCCGACCCTATCTCCCATAACGCGCCATTCTTCCCGCGCCGTCCGGGTCTGGACGACGGGCAGGCGCTGTGTGGGCCTGTTTATGTCCGCGGTTTGCTTCCCGGGATGGCTCTGCGGGTTGAGATCGGCGCAATTGAGACAGCCGACTGGGGCTGGAGCTCTGTCGGCATCGGGGATAAGGATCATCTGCACCGCCTGGGGTATACCGGCAAAGAATATTTCCAGGTCTGGGATATCCGGGACGGCTTCTGCACGAGTCCCGGCGGACTGCGGGTTCCGGTCTCGCCCTTTCCCGGCATTCTGGCCGTAGCCCCCAAAAGCGGACGTGCGGACACCCACATTCCCGCAAATCACGGCGGCAATCTTGACTGCCGGCTGCTTGGCCCCGGGTCGGTTGTGTACCTTCCCTGCTTCCATGAAGGAGGGCTTTTCTCGGTCGGCGACGGCCACGCCGCCCAGGGGGACGGTGAATCCGGCGGTACCGCAGTTGAATGCCCGTTTCGAAATATCCGTCTGCGTCTGAGCGCCCATCCCGGCTTCATGGAAAGCCCGGTCGCAAGAACTGCCGACGGGATTGTTACCTTCGGCTTCTCTAAGGATTTGACCGCAGCTGCCTATGAGGCTCTGCAGCACATGTATCAGCTGCTGCGCTTGTGCTTTTCTCTGCCGCTGGAAGACTGCATCACCCTATGTAGTGTCTGTGGAGATGTCCGGGTCACCCAGCTGGTAAACGGCATACGAGGAGCTCACGCGGTTCTTCCCAGCAGCACCTGGGATTTCCTGCAAAAGAAATTCGGAGCTTTGACACCCGAGCTTTGATGAACTCGCCAAGGGCTGTGAGAGGTTCTTTTCTTCCGACAGCCCAAGACGATTTATTCAGAGCCTCCTAAATATCTGATTTTTAGAAAGGATTGTTTTCCTAATGGCAACACTATTGATTGGCGGAAACGGCCTGGTTGGCACTCGTCTCGTTCGTCATCTGGCCGAAATGGGCGAACAGGTAATTGTTTACAGCGGACATGCTCCCGCGGCAAGGGTCGACGGCTGCGTATACTATCAGGGCGACGTGACGGAATATGGCACCCTGAACCAGGTTCTGCACGAGCATCCGGTGGATCGGATTATACATAACGCCGCCGTTTCGCATCCCAAGCTGTTTCTGGACAATCCCTACCGTATTTACCGCACCAATGTTACCGGTACCCTGGTCTCGCTGGAAGCCGCACGGAATTTTGGTGTCCGGCGCTACATCTACATCAGCTCCGGCGCCGTATACGGCAGTGTCTCGCTGGATACAGTTCCGGAAACCGTTCCGCTGCACGGAGAAAGCCCGTATGGCGCCAGTAAGGTTGCCTGTGAGGAGCTTGTGCGCAATTATGGGCTGGACAGCGCCTCGCTTCGCATTGGGTTTGTTTACGGGCCGGGGCGCAAGCTAGAGTGTCCGATTCAACTGCTTCTGGATGGGTGCATCCGCAACGGTTCCGTGCATCTGGAGCACGGTGCGGAGCAGATGATGGATTACATTTATGTGGATGACTGCGTAGACGCCATCGCCACCATTGCTATGGCCAAGAAGCTGCCGCACACGGAATACAATATAGGCGGCGGAGAAAACGTTCCGTATAGCCGGGTTATTGCGTGTGTCCAAAAGCTGTATCCGAATGCCATGATTCAGGTCGGCAGCGGAACACTGGGCTATGACAATCTTGGCGCCATGGATATGCGTCGTGCTTTCGCGGACTTTGGCTGGAGGCCGAAGGTAACGCTTGAGGACGGAATCGCACAATATGCCAAGTGGCTTGAAGAGCAGGGATAATACTATTTCTGATGCCGGACTCCAATATAAGATCTTTAGAGAAGATTTTAATTGTCCGAAGGGCATGGAGCTCAGTATGGCTTCGTTTTTGGCGGCGATGCCGCCGACCGCAATTCTGCGGGCGGATACAGTGCTTTTAAGCGTTTTATGAAAAGCTCGTATAGAATTACGCAACAATTTGGCATTTTGTATTGATTCTTAGTTTTTCTATGTGCTATAATTAATATAAGTAGGTGATTGGAATATTGGAGAAGAGAGTGGGTCAGGCTATGGACGAGAAGCAGCGCATCATGAAAACCGGCATATTTCCGACCGAAAATGAGGCATCGATTTTTTTGATTGCACAAATCATCAGCAAAACCGGCGCACCGGTTGGTGCCTGGAGCCTAAAGGAAGAACTGAAAAAGGTCGGAATATATTGCGGCACGGCTACTGTGGGACGGTATCTGAAGGAATTGGATTATAAGGGGCTTACGGCGCAGAAAAGCAACAAGGGCCGTGTGCTTACCGACTACGGACAGCAGTGGCTGAATAATCTGTCGGACGATGTGGCGCGCGCACTGGTTCATACCGAATCCACTCAGGCCATGCGGGTGGATCACTATTCCCAGCTGGTGGATCTGATTCAGGCAAGGAAGGTACTTGAGGTAGCAGCCGCCAGACTTGCCGCCGAAAGAGCCACCAAAGAGGATCTTCTTCTTTTGCAGCAAGTGGTCATGACCCATTACCGCTATGTTGCGGAAAATAAGGATCCCACCGATCCCGCGCTGGAATTTCATTCCCTCGTTGCGCAAATCAGCCATAACCGCTTTATGAAAACCATGCTGGATATGCTGATTTTCGAGGAACGCAATATTGAAGGACAGATTGATACCCTGATTACGCGGGAGCGCGGAGACATCTACGTCGTAGAGCACGAGGATATTTCCAACGCAATTGCCGCAGGTGATTCCGCCCAGGCGGCCAGTCTGATGGATGCACATATCGATAAGCTTATGACTGCTGTCCAGGAGCAGATTCAACTGATGCCGCAGGATCCTTCGGAGAAGGCCGCCTCCCTGCCGGGTTCTGCCGATTGAAGCGGCTTGCGCTGAATGCCCCTGGCTGTAAAATCCACATATACCATCGCTCCCGGATACCCCGAAACGGTATCCGGGAGGTTTTTCGCTGAATTTAAGCGTAAAATGCCCTTTCTTTTTTCCAGAATCTGTGATAGAATGTACGGACTTTCTGTAGGAGGCCGGATTATGACACAATTTTTGCTCCGTCTCTTTGTTAAAAACGCCGACCAGGTCAGCGATCCCAAGGTGCGCGCCGCTGTGGGTACTCTGTCCGGGGTCGTGGGCATTCTCTGCAATTTTTTCCTTTTTCTGGGGAAGGTCATCATCGGCACCCTGTCCGGCTCTGTTTCCATCACCGCCGACGCTATGAACAACCTGTCCGACGCGGCCAGCTCCATCGTGACGCTGGTGGGCTTCAAGCTTGCCGAGCAGCCCGCCGACGCGGAACATCCCTACGGCCACGCCCGGTTTGAATACCTGTCCGGTCTGGTGGTCTCCGCCATGATCGTCATTATCGGCTTTGAGCTGGCAAAAACCTCCGTGGAAAAAATCCTATCCCCGGTGCCGGTGGCGTTTTCCGTCCCGTTGGCGGCGGTGCTGGTGCTGTCCATCGCCGTTAAGCTGTGGCTGTGCCTGTTCAACCGGTCATTGGGCAAGAAAATCAACTCCACCACTTTGTTTGCCACCTCCGAGGACAGCCGCAACGACATTGTCACCACCGCTGCCGTTCTGCTGGCCGCCGTCATCGAGGCCGTTTCCGGAGCGTCCATCGACGGCTTTGTGGGTCTGGCCGTGTCGCTGTTCATTCTCTACAGCGGCGCGAAGCTGGCAAAGGAGACCATCAGCCCCCTTCTGGGTGAAGCTGCGTCCCCCGAACTTCAGTCCCGCATTGTGGACTATATCAGCGCCCAGCCCAAGGTTTTGGGGTATCACGACCTGATGGTTCACGACTACGGTCCCGGCCAGCGCTTTGCCACCATCCATGTGGAAATGGACTCCAAGGAAGACCCCATGCGCTGCCACGAGCTGATCGACGACATGGAGCGGGAGTGCCTGAAAAGCCACAACATCCATCTGGTCATCCACTACGACCCCGTGGTGACGGACGATCCGGAGCTGACCCGACTTCACATTCTTGTGGACGACCTTCTCGCCGAAATGGATTCCCGGCTGAAAACCCACGATTTCCGCATGGTTCCCGGCGGCGGACACACCAATCTCATTTTTGACAT
>ERZ1026772.857-NODE-857-length-19219-cov-11.840847_pt1 | contig 19219 bp, 8 predicted proteins | sample MGYA00380124_ERZ1026772 | MGnify/ENA primary metagenome ERZ1026772 (study PRJEB33269, sample SAMEA4719760) | human gut metagenome | biome: human-associated habitat; feature: organic feature; material: feces | place: Cameroon | collected 2013-10 ...
AACCTTCTCAAGACAACCCATCCTAACCTTCTCAAGACAACCCATCCTAACCTTCTCAAGACAACCCATCCTAACCTTCCCAAAGGGAAGGAACTGATTACTCCGCCTAATGAACTTTAGCCCCCACCTAACCTCCCCCGTAGGGGAGGGACAGATACCCTTGACTACATGATAGCCGTTTGTAGTTGTCTGATTATCAACAGATTATCAATAGCAATAGTAACTGTCCCTCCCCTACGGGGGAGGCTAGGTGGGGGCTGATGACAATATTCTGAGTAACAAGTTCCTTCCCTTTGGGAAGGCTAGGATGGGTTATCCTTCGGGGGAGGCTAGGTGGGGGCTGATGCCATAGGACAAGAGAATTCTTCAGGAAAAGGAAGTGCTTCAGTGCTTCCTTTTTGGTATGTCATGTTGTATTGCAAAATAGTAATGTGTCTACTCATTTATTAGCAGCAAAACGTAAAACATAATTGACTCGTGCGAAAAAATGTGTGACCGTGATGATTATTCGTGCGAAAAAATGTATCTTTGCAGCAAATACTCGTGCAAATAAATGTAGATATGAAGAGAAAAATCTTATCAAAGCTCATTGAATGGAAAAACAAGAAAAACCGTAAACCATTGATTGTCAACGGAGCAAGACAAGTGGGCAAAACATATATCTTAAAAGAGTTCGGTTCACATTACTACGAGAAAATGGCGTATGTCAATTGTGACAAGAACAAAACGCTGGACAAGATATTTTCTCAGGACTATAACATCAGCAGAATATTGCTCTCTCTTTCAGCCATTCTGCATGTGAATATTGAACCGGAGAACACTCTTATCATTTTCGACGAGATACAAGAGAATCCGACGGTTCTAAATTCTTTGAAATATTTTTGTGAGGATGCATCCCAATATCATGTAGCTGTGGCTGGTTCGCTACTCGGAATTTCGCTTCACCGTGACACATCGTTCCCAGTAGGTAAGGTTGACATGATAAAGATGTATCCTATGACTTTCGATGAGTTTCTCATGGCTATAGACGAACAGCCTTTGGTGGATGTTCTAGCCTCAAAGGATTTCTCCATTATCGATTCTTTGTCGGTTCGTTTGATTGATCGTCTGCGTCAGTATTATTATGTAGGAGGGATGCCCGCTGCTGTGGCAGAATTTGCCTTGACAAAGAATCTTGAGGAAGTGCGTAACATCCAGAAGCAAATTCTGTTCGATTACCGTAGAGACTTCTCCAAGCATGCACCAATTCAAGAAGTTCCCCGCATCAATATGGTATGGGACTCCATACCTGCGCAACTCGCCAAGGAGAACAAAAAATTCATATTTGGAGTTTTAAAGAAAGGGGCAAGAGCCTCTGAGTTCGAAATAGCCATACAGTGGCTCTTGGATGCGGGGCTAATATATCAAATCAACAGAATTACTACACCTTCGATTCCTTTGAAGTTTTATGAGGAAATGTCCGTATTCAAGCTATTTGTACTTGACATAGGATTAATGGGGGCAATGTCAGACGCTCCTGCTGAAAGTATCATTGTGGCTGACACCCTGTTCAAGGAATACAAAGGTGCATTTACCGAACTGTTTGTCTTGACACAGTTGATGACAGAGGACTTGTCTATATATTATTATAGCAGCAATGATTCGAGGGTTGAAATCGATTTAGTGGTACAAAAAGGTGCTGTTGTTGTTCCGATTGAAGTTAAGGCTGAAGTGAACGTGCATGCCAAATCCTTGAGAACATTCATAGGCAAACACCCTGAACTAAAAGGTCTGCGCCTTTCCATGATGCCATACCAGAATCAGGAATGGATGGAGAACAGACCTCTGTATGCAGTCGGCAATTGGGTATAGATATATAGTGGGTACCGCGAATTACCCCACCACTTAGCCTCCCCCGAAGGATAACCCATCCTATGGGTTTATCCTGGTTTTTGTCTAAAATCACATCCCGTTTCTTTGTCTAAATCATATTCTGTTTTGTCTGAAATCATATAAAGAGGAAAAGCACCACGGAATAAATTATATCTACCCGTTGGCGGAATTAATTTATGTTGACAGATATGAGTAAAAGTTGTAAATATCGCTTGATTCTCCGTAAAATCAAGAATTGCCGAAAAAACTGTCAGACCATCTGGTTTTTTGCCGTAATATCCAGACAAACAAGCAATTGACCACCTTACGATTGTCAGTCAATTGTCTGGATGGTTTTGCTGATGGAAGGAATTGTCAGATAGCATGTTAACTTATTGGGCAGACGTCTGACTGCAATTCTGCCCATCCGGAGCAAGCACCGTGCCCATGATGAGAAAGCAGCGTACCCCAGTTGGGCAAGCACCGTGCCCAATTTTAACCCCAATCGGTCATTAATAAGCGTGCGCTAATTTAATTCCGCCAACAGGTTATATCTGTGATAATATAGTGTCCATCATCATAAGGCGATGTTCCACCGGTCTAAAAATGAAAACACGGAATGACAATAGGTTTCGGGTCAAGCTGTACGCCATCTCCAATATCCCTTGCCACCATGTCATTTGAACAAAAAAACGGGCAAGGTGCTTGCCCACATGGGGCACGATGCTTGCCCAACATGGGCAAGCACCTTGCCCCGGTTGGGCAGATTTTACGCCAAGCGGTTGCCCAAAACGTCATGATGACCGACCGGGCTTTTGAAATAAAACGCCCTGCCCTTCCAGAGGAAGAAAGGCAGGGTAACTTATGTCAGAAGATACGAAGTCTTCTTTAAACCCAAATCGGCCTAAACCTATAATCTATCCTGTAGTATCCTACAGTTTGTCGCCATAACACAAATCGCCGGCATCTCCGAATCCAGGAACGATATACTTATGCTCGTTGAGTCCGGGGTCGATGGCGGCACACCATATCGTGGTGTTCTCCTCCGGCAGGTGTGTCTTGATATAGTCCACACCTTCCGGCGTGGCTATGACGCACGCCACATGCACGTGCTTCGGTCTGCCTTTCGACACGAGAGCCTCCCAGCCCAGCTCCATCGAACCTCCGGTGGCAAGCATCGGGTCGGCGATGATGAGCGTCTTGCCACTGAGGTCGGGAGTGGCGAGATATTCTATGTGTATGCCCACCTGGGTGTGTGCCTCGTCGGTGTATTTGCGGTATGCGCTGACGAAGGCGTTTCCGGCATGGTCGAAGACATTGAGGAATCCGGTATGGAAGGGCAGTCCGGCACGGAAGATCGTTGCCACCACCACATCGTCTACCGGCACGCTGACCTCTGCGTCGGCGAGCGGCGTATGCACGGTTTTCTGCTGATAGTCAAGCGTTTTGCTTATCTCGTATGCCATCATCTCGCCCACTCTCTGTATGTTGTTGCGGAAGAGCAGTCGGTTCTGCTGATAGTCCTTGTCGCGCATCTCTGCCAGATACTGGTTGATGATGGAATTCTGATCACTGAAGTTTATTACTTTCATATTTTTCCTTAATTATTTTGTTTGCTAAATCAGTTGTATGTTATTTTTTGACGAAATATCCCCCTTCTTATAATTCATTATTGCAACGTGTAATTTGGAAGCAATATCTTTCTTCTTTTCTTTTTAAGAATATTCTTGTTTTATCGATATTTATATTCATGATCATGAAAGTCTTTCTTTGTCAAAATTCGTTTATCATACATTTTATTTCTAAGAATTTCTTCAATTGGATATTTATTTAATGTTTTACTTTTTATCACATACAAATAGCACGTATCAAAGTCTTGAAACAAAGCTCCTGATTTTGAGGAAGGCTTCACGTAATAGTATTTGTAGAATACAGTCTTTTTCCCAAGAATATTTCCTGAGATTGTATCATCAATACTAGACAAAGTAGAATCTGACGAATTGTAGATCCATTCCAAGCCGTTACTTATTGTATCACATACATTCATTTCCATAATTAAAGTATCGTTCGTGCTATTTTCGACCCAATAGCCTTTAGGTTTATAGTCAATAGTGCAAGAACATACTGGAAACAATAAAAATAAAAGAAATATTTTTTTCATATTATTATAAAATGTTAAAATCCAAATTTTTCTTTTCTAAAAGCTTTAGTTATATCTCGCGCAGGATAATATCTTAGGAATGTTTTTCTGGTATTTATTTCAAGTCCATGCCAGATTGTTCCAAAATACTGCTTTGACAAGTGATTTGCCCACGTCTCTGTCCAAAAAAGGTCATGAGAAATATTATTATATGGTGGAATTTTGGCGCAATTTAAAGAGCTTTCTTTTGCTATAATATTATAATATTTTTCAGCCCCAACAATTCTATATTGAAGTACATGACCAAACTCATGTTGCATCATTGCACGACCATTCATTGAATTACCTGTAAAAACTTTTTTTCCTACGAAAATACCCTTATCTGGTATTGTAAACCCTCGATAGCCTCCATTTTCAGAATAAGTTCCCAAAATTTTACTTTCATAAACACGTTGTCCTTCAAAATCTCCAACATATTTACCTACAAAATCCTGACATTCTTCCTTGAGCTTATCCCAAATGCCATCTGAATCAGTCCCCACACATGAAAATGCACCATCCATACTGACTTTAATACTTCCATTCCAAAAATCAGTACCCTTATCCAAGGCATCAATACCGCCTGTTACACCACCAAGGATTCCTCCGGCAAATCCTCCTTCCAATCCATATTCTAATCCCAATAGAATACTTCCTTCCAAGCAGCCGCCGCCTATCAGCGAATTACCGAATCCGGAAATAAATCCTCCAGCAAATCCTGATGCTGCACCGGATGCCGCTCCTGAAAGAAAACCTGTTGAAGAAATTCCGTTTGCCATACCTGCAGCTCCATTCCAAAAGTTTCCTCCAGCCATGGCTACATTTACACCTGATGCCACTCCTGTACTGACAGCACCTGCAACGGCGCCCGTAAAGAAATAGCCAAGTCCTTTAGCGTTATACTTAAAGCCATGTGAAGCCCAATTAAATAACCCTCCGACAGCAGCTCCAAAAACAACATTCCAAAAATCTCCGCTCGGATCCGTATACTTCAGCGGATTGTTCAGGCAATACGAGTAGCGGTTGAAACTCTGGCTGTTTTCCGGCATCTGTATGTAGTTGTCTGGACTCAAGAAGCGTCCGATACGAGGGTCATACATTCTGCCGTTCATATTAATTAGCCCGAACTCCGGCAGCATCTCATGACCGGTATAGCCGCGGATAAAGCCTATATCGTTCCTCGTAACTGTCATGTTTCCCCACGGGTCATATTCCGCTTGGTAAACGCTGTTGCCGTCGGCATCGAAAATATCCGTTATGCTTCCCTGGGCATCCGTGAACATATACAGCACCCTGCCTTTACATCCATTCTCATTATAATAAAGAAGCCCGTTACCGAGATACGTAAATTCACGCACATTGCCTCGCTCTTTCACTTTCTCATAGCTATCACCGTAATGTACTGACTTTACATCCCCGTTGTCTATCTGATTCTCTGTAATCCACCGTTCATTGTCGGGACCGTAATAGAAATCAAGGACATGCCACCCGTCGGATTTTCTATCTGAAATCTCGTCTACTTTGTTTATGTCGTTGTAATCTATATCCTGTGTGGTTGACGGAATCTTGCCGCCGGGATTGGTTACGCCAATTACAGCATGTGGTTTCTCCTGACTATAAGTATAGTTGCCTGCCACTGGAAACGACAGAATGTTGCCGTCAGCGGAATATGTATAGTTCGTGGTGCCCCATTCGACAAACCGATTGCCGCCTACGGAAATACTCGGATTAACGACGGGGAAATCACCGGCATGAAAGTCTGCTTTGGAATTGCCACGGAAAATGAAAGAATCAAGTTGCGCCACGGAACAGGCTTTGCCTTTTACAAGTCTGTCCAAATCGTCATAGAAGAAGTTTTCGGCAATTCCGCTTCCAACGGTCTCGCGGCAGGTCATATTTCCAGTCGCTCCGTCATACTTGTATTTCATACTGCGCAGACGGATGCCGGCCTTATAAAGGTCAAGATTCTTCAGATAGCCATTGCTGTCGAGAACTTTTGTCCTTGTCAGTTTGCCGCTGAAGATTGATTCTTCGAATGCCTGTCCGTCAGTTTGTCTTTCTGCCCATACAGTGTCGCCGTCAATTATGTAAGCCGTGCAGTTTCCGTAGGAATCGCATGCATAATCTACGCGAAGCCCGCCGGGGAACGTTTCTTTCGTTACATTGTTGAACTTGTCGTATTCGTATTTGTGCACCTGCGTTTCGCCGTCGTTGAAACAACGGCATTCTTCGACAACGCGGTTGTATTTGTCGTATACATCAACGATACGGTTGCTGTCGTGCCAAGCACTCGTTACATTATCATACTTGTCATAGCTGTACATGATGTCTGTCGACGCTCCGGACTTGCTCGAAAGCCGTCCCCAACCGTCATAATTAAAAGAGAGGTTTACTCCCCTTCCGTCAGTCTGACTCAACAACTTTCCTTCAGCATCGTAAACACTGAGCGTTCTGCCGGCATCAGGATCGTCAAGCAAAGTTCGGTTGCCAGCCTCGTCGTATTCCATTCTGACGGTGTTGCCGTTGCACGACACTGCACTCGGTTTTCCGCTTGAGTAATACTTGTATTCAATTGTTGCCAGAGGGTCTGTCACCTTGCGAACATTGCCCTGTGCATCATATACCTTGACCGTAGAACGGCCGTTGTCCGTAACGGCAACCTGACGGTTGGCATAAGAGTATGACAGGTTCTTGCCAGAACTTGACTTTACTGATGTTATTCTCCCCCTGCTATCGTATTCCTTTTCCGTGGAAACGGACAGTTTGCCTGTTGTCTGTACAATACCGGTCTCAAGACCCTTGCTGTTGTATGTCGTCTTCGCAGTGGAAAGGATGCCTCCGTCGGCAACGGATTCTGTCATTACGACCCGTCCGCACGAGTCATACCAGGTCTTTTGCCAAGGTTGTCCGAAACAGAATGTGAGTTTGTAGTATCTTTTTGCCAAGTCCGGACCCCAGCCATACCATGTCTTTATCTCCGCTCCTTCGGTGGTAGTTGTCCTTACTTCCTGTCCCCAAGAGTTATAGTTGTGACGTGTCGTTAGCGGATTGTCTTCTACGGTGTCGTCAGTTTCCGTAAGCAGGTTGCCGAAAACGTCATAAGTGTATGACATTGAAGCCGGGGTTGTGTCATTGTCCTTCTTCAACAAAAAACGTCCCGTTGCGTCATATCCGTTATAACACTCTATTTCGCTTATGCCTTCGCCTTCACTGATATAAGAAGATACATTTCCGTATTCGCCATGCCATATTGTTGTCTTAACCTGTTTCTGTGTATCGGCATGCGTCGTTTTCCCGGTAACATTGCCGCTACCGTCATATTCGATTTTTGTCCTGTCTGTGTATTCCTCCTTGTCATCGGCATGCTTTCTCCTTTCCGTTATGCTCCGTGCAAGCCACATACCTCCTTTCTTTACATAATCGCCATATTCGGCCTGCACATACGAACCGTCATTGTATGATGTCCTGACGGTTGTCAAAGTACCGTTTTCTGCGTTGTAAGCCAGTGTCTTTTCCGTTATGTTGCCGTCGGCGTCAGTTGCTTTTACACTTTTCGGATATATAAAAAGAGCCTTGTTCCCCTTGTCGGTTACTTTCGCCGTTGTCTCCGAAGTTTCCGTCGCGTCCCCTGTTGTTACAACGGTTCTGGTATGTAGGGGAACATAATAGTCAGTATTCCACTTTGTCGTTTCCGTCGATTGCGCCGTTCCAAGGATTCGGTTCGTCGCTGTTGTCCGTGTCATGCCGAGCAGCCCCTTGCCCTGCATGTGGACTTTCAGTCCTTCATATGCATACACTGTTGAGTTTTCGCCTGCTGCTCCGTTGGTCCTTTTAACGGATGACACGACGTTCAGCGGCACTGTGCAGTCAAGCATGGGGTATTCCGCATCGTTCCGCTTTTTGTACAGTCCTCCTGCAACAAGAGATTTATATGTAAATGCAGCGCAGTTGCCCATACCGTCGGTTATGCTCCGTACCTTGTTGACCGAAGAACTGACATCGTTTGGATATATTCTCAGAACTGGGGTGTCTGCACTTCCCATACTGCCCCATGCGTCATAGCCATAGTTTATTACTTCCGCAAAACCGTCGCCATTGAAGTCGCCGAGAGCATAGTAACCTGTCGTGGAGTCGGTTCTGCGACCTGAAGGTACATCCCTTTTCAGCGAGAAGGAAGTACCCAGGGAACGGAGCCACAAGGTGTGTCCTTTCTTCTTGTCAGCTTTAGCTATCACAAGGTCACTCCTGCCATCGCCGTTGAAGTCATATACAAGAGCCTGCGACAGTTTCTCGTCGAAACCGCTCCTGTCGATTCCGACAATTGTCTGCGCCGGGCATAACGTGAAATGACCGTCACCGTTGCCGCTTGCAATGGTAAATTTACCGCCGGAGAACATTACCGCATCAGGAATGCCGTCGCCATTGAAGTCACCAATATCGACGAGGTCGGAATATTTGACGTTGATGTCAGCAACAGGAGCCTGTAATTCGGAATACGAATATCCGTCGCCTTTGTTTATGTAAGTATAGCACCCATCCTTATGTACAATCATGAAGTCTGTCATACCGTCGCCGTTGAAGTCGGCAGTAAAGAGACGTTGCGGAACGACATTCAACACTATGTCAAAATAATGCGGCGTTATTTGTTCCCCGTCTTTAGCATACGGTATCAGCTGGCATACATTTGTGCCGGACTTGCCTTGCGAAGGTTCAACGACTATAGTCTCACTTCGTCCGTCATTGTCGAAATCCGCACTTGCATAAAGAGGCATACCCTTTAAGTTTACGAGTTTTACCGAAACGCCAGAAGCTATATTCTTTGACAATCCGACAGCATTGCCCCAATATACGTTCATGCTGAAAAGGTTCTCACCCGACACATTGTTGTATATCGGTATTACAAGATCCTGTCTTCCGTCACCGTTTATATCCGAGAGATAAGGCAAGCCGTTGTTTACTTTCCATTTACCTATTGACACGCTTGGACCTATGTCTATATACTGCTTCTGCTGATACGACACAGTGCCGTCTCCGTTTACAGATGAGATATACGGTATGCAATAGTTACTGTATTTTTTTTCTTTTACCCCCGTAGTAATTTCAACTCTGGCAAATTCCACAATATCCGTCACTCCATCGCCGTTAATATCACCGGTCAAGAACCGTTGGTCAGACTTTTTCGTCAATGGGATATCCATTCTATCGACGTCAAGCTTTACGGCAGCCGGAGACAGACCGGGACTGTCGCTCCATACTATATCTGTCGGTTTTTGGCGACTGGCACTATTTTGCCATACCTGTACTCTGCACAGGCGGCTTATGCCAGAACCGGGATCCGTGCTGTAGGAAAGTTTCACGCTTCGGTACAGGGCAGCGCCGGTTTTTGTCTCTATCAAACGGAGACGGTTCGACATGCTTCCCTGTACATTCTTTACTATAAACAAACATTTGTCCGGTCGGTTTTCATAAATGAAATTAACGGTATTGTCGGCTCCGTTTGACGTATACACATTTTTTCCGTATGATATAGTCTGCGGATAAAGGGTATTGTTGTCGTGGAGATAGCTGTATGTCATGTAGTTGCCATTGTTGTCTTCTACACGGCTTATATACCAGGTATTGACAAACTGGCTGCCGGAAGAGGGGGCTATTGACTGCCTGCTGTTCTCCGTATAGCCATACAACAAGGTCCTGCCGTCTGAAGTCTTGACTTCAAACCATATATCCGCCTTGGTGCCGTGAAGGACAACATCTGTAAAGGGGTCGTCTTCCAAGACATATATACTGCCGTCAGTCATGATATTGCTGTCTTTCGGAATGAGCCGCCTGCCATCAAGACGTAGTGCGTCATATTCGTTGAACGACAGTCTTCCGGCATTCCGGTCATGATAGATGTCGCGGACGGAACGGGTTATGGCTGACAATCCCGAAACGCTGCAACCCAAGCCTACCATGCCATTCCCCTGCATGCTGTTGTATGATATTGACAATTGAGGCACAACTTTTCCTACTCCTTGTGGAACTTCTATCGGAATACTGAATGTCGCTGCGCCAAATTGTGTAACATCAGTATTTACGGGAGTGCAGGCTACCGGATAGCCTATAGCACTTGACACATCGGGCGGCAACGGATATTTCTTGTATTCCGAATCAAGAAAATCGTTGGAGTTAAATGATTGCTGGGGATTGTTGGGGATTGTTGGGGTGACTGGCTGAAAAATATCATCACTATGCGATGGAACACAACAGGTATCTATACTGTCTGCTGTAACAGAATACATGTAATTATGCAGAAATGCCGGATTGGCTTTTGCTGAAGACAAAAGCGCAATGACATATAAAGACATACAAAAGAAGCGTAATCGGTTGTATATTTGCATGAGAATAGGTTATTTTTTTGTGATTTTTGATGAATGAATTTTATTGTCGATTTCCAATTCTATAATATAAATACCAGTAGGATAACAATCCATAGGAATAATCTCTATACTGTTTGTTACATGACGAGAACAGAGACGTATGCCAGAATTGTTATACATATAAAAAGCGACCTTCTTATTTTGAGAATTTGTTAATATTATCTTGTCTGTATTTCTATTATAAAATATATTCATGCTATCGTTATTGCCAACAAACTCAACATACATTGTTGCTCGTGAATTTCTTGATATTTTTGTTCTCTTGGAAAAAGATTGACAAGAACGTGAAATACGATTCCCAGACAAGTCGTAATTAAAATTTATACAACCCTGAGAAAACATCCATACAGGAAACAAAAGAAAAAACGAAATTATAAAAACAGGTCGCTTCATATTTTTTGTAGACTAAGATAAATACACCAATTTGTCATCCTTGCAAAATTAATCAATTGTAAGAGAATTTGCCATACATGATTTGCAAAAGATTATTAGGCAACAAGCATTTAAACTTCTTTAACCTAAAATTGTTTAGACGAGTGTTATTTTGGCAACCATCGCTTTGTTGAAAAATAGAATTTTACTACCTTTGCCCCGATTTTAAACAGTAGGTATACAGAAATCGATAGGTATTCTGCAAAGACAGATTCAATAGTTATTCAAGATAAAAAGAAATATTCACACTAAATACATTATTATAAAATGGCAAAGTTTGATAAGTCAGTTTTAGAGAAGTATGGAATCACAGGTACTACTGAGGTTCTGTACAATCCTTCTTATGAGGTGTTGTTCAACGAGGAGACCAAGGAAGGTCTCGAGGGTTTCGAGGTAGGTCAGGAGACTGAGCTCGGTGCCGTAAACGTGATGACTGGTATCTACACCGGCCGTTCACCTAAGGACAAGTTCATCGTTGACGACGAGAATTCTCACGACACAGTATGGTGGACTTCTGAGGAATACAAGAACGACAACCACCGTGCTTCCAAGGAGGCTTGGACTGCAGTAAAGGAAATTGCAAAGAAGGAGCTGAGCAACAAGAAGCTGTTCGTTGTTGACGGTTTCTGCGGAACTCACAAGGACACCCGCATGAAGGTTCGCTTCATCGTTGAGGTGGCTTGGCAGGCTCACTTCGTTACAAATATGTTCATCCGTCCTCAGAACGAGGCTGAGTTCGACCAGGAGCCGGACTTCATCGTATACAACGCTTCTAAGGCTAAGGTTGAGAACTACAAGGAGCTGGGTCTGAACTCAGAGACTGCTGTAGTATTCAACGTAACTTCTAAGGAGCAGGTTATCATCAACACATGGTATGGCGGTGAGATGAAGAAGGGTATGTTCTCTATGATGAACTACTTCCTCCCATTGAAGGGCATCGCTTCTATGCACTGCTCTGCAAACACCGACAAGAACGGTGAGAACACTGCTATCTTCTTCGGTCTTTCTGGTACTGGCAAGACTACTCTCTCTACCGATCCTAAGCGTAAGCTCATCGGCGACGACGAGCACGGATGGGACGATGAGGGTGTGTTCAACTTCGAGGGTGGATGCTACGCCAAGGTTATCAACCTCGACAAGGAGTCTGAGCCAGACATCTACGGTGCCATCACACGCGACGCTCTCCTTGAGAACGTTACAGTGGACAAGGACGGCAAGATCGACTTCGCTGACAAGAGCGTAACAGAGAACACCCGTGTTTCTTACCCTATCTATCACATCAAGAACATCCAGCGTCCTTACTCTCAGGGCCCGGCTGCAAAGCAGGTTATCTTCCTCTCTGCAGACGCATTCGGAGTTCTTCCTCCAGTATCTATCCTGAGCGCTGAGCAGACAAAGTACTACTTCCTCTCTGGATTCACAGCTAAGCTCGCTGGTACAGAGCGTGGCATCACTGAGCCTACTCCTACATTCTCTGCTTGCTTCGGCCAGGCATTCCTGGAGCTCCACCCAACAAAGTATGCTGAGGAGCTGGTTAAGAAGATGCAGAAGAGCGGTGCTAAGGCTTACTTGGTGAACACTGGTTGGAACGGTACTGGCAAGCGTATCTCTATCCGCGACACTCGTGGTATCATCGACGCTATCCTCGACCACTCTATCGACGCTGCTCCAACAAAGACTATCCCATTCTTCAACTTCGTTGTTCCTACAGAGCTCAACGGCGTAGACACCAACATCCTCGATCCTCGCGACACTTATGCTGACGCAGCTCAGTGGGAGGAGAAGGCTAAGGATCTCGCTGGTCGCTTCATCAAGAACTTCAAGAAGTATGAGACTAACGAGGCTGGTAAGGCTCTCGTTGCCGCTGGTCCTCAGCTCTAATCGCTGAACAGTAGATACATCGCATGATGTCCCCGCTTGTCGGCTTCTCACGAAGCACTGACAAACTGGACATCTCACAAGAATAAGAATCCCGTCGGGCTTTGCCCGGCGGGATTCTTTTCGTTTCTGACAGGGTGTGGCACAGCGATTAAACCCAAAGATAACCCATCCTAACCTTCCCAAAGGGAAGGAACAAGTTACTCTGCTTTGTCAAGACTTCAGCCAATCAATTCAGCCAATGAACATCAGCCCCCTCTCGTTCTCCCCCGTAGGGGAGATGCAGGTTACTCTTACTATTGATAGCCTTCTGATAATCAGACAACAAGGGTATCTGTCCCTCCCCTTCGGGGGAGGCTAGGTGGGGGCTGATATTCAACACAGTGACTGACTATAGGTTTATCCTGGTTTATCGCTCGTCACGATGTCAAGGTGCTGCGAAGCTGCACCGGAATGTAGGCTGCGGCATCCCTGTTGAGAGCTTGCTCTCATAAAGGGATAATGCAGCCTGCGTTCCAAAGCCCTTAGGGCTTGACATCGTGACGGGTGTTTATCCTGGTTTTTATCTAAAATCATATCTTGTTTTGTCTGAAATCATATAAAGAGGAAAAGCGCCACAGAATAAATAAATAATCAGTGATAATAATGTATCCATAATATAATAAAGACGATGTCTACACAACACTACCACGATAATCTCCGTGATAAAAACAACGTCTGTGCAAACGTTTTCGTTAAAAAAAACGCATCCGATAATATAACGTATCATTCATCTGTGTAACTTTGCAACAGATTATCCTAAAACGAATTACAAAAACAGACGAAAAAGCGACTCCATTCGTAAGTCAAAACAGACGTATAGAGAATCTACTCGTAAGCCAAAAGGAAACAGGCAAAAATCTGTCGACTAAGGTAAGGGAATCTATCTGACTCTACAACATAAAAAACGACATACAAGCACAGCGTCATGACGGCAGTTCCCCAAAAAGGAATTGCCACAATGACACAAGAAGGCGCAAGGCGGAGAGACGATATCCACACCGGCGCCCCCAACACGTATATCAGAAGCGAGAACCAGGTACAACAGAAGAACAATAAATTAATATAACAACAAAAAAATGAAGAATCTACAAACAGGGACGACTTGCCTGTCGAGAACTACCGGCAGCAAGCAACACAAATGCGAAAGGTCGCTACAGCGACTCGCCACATTCGTAATCCTCTTTCTTTGCTCCATGACAGTTTCGTGGGCGCAAGGGACAACGACGGACAAGACTTTCACCTTTAAGCAAACAAGCAAAAAAGACTTAGTGCATAAATCCTACGAAGAGTCTATAACGGCAACTTTCTCGAACACTAGCCCCCAGGCTGAATACGTCAAGTTCGACAAAAACGGAACAGGTACTCTTACTATCACCGGCAACGCTGCCACCATCAGCAACGTCAACCTGCTGGTAAGCAAAAGTAATACAGTAAAGCCAACAGCTGGTATTAATGTAATACCTGGAACAACAGGGATTACCGTTGAGGACTGTCAAATGCCTGTAACATGGAGTGCAGACAATAAAAAGGTGGTATTCAATTGCTCCACAACAAAAGACCTCTACGTTTACGGCGCCACCATCACCTACAAGAATGACGATGCCGGCAAACTGAGCCTCAATGAAGTATCTGACCCTACAATCACTCTGAACAGCACCACAACGACTGAAAAGTTGTCGTTCACAATCAATCAGACTGCAAAGACGCAGACCGGTACATCTCTCGAAACATATTACACCACCGATGGGTCTAACCCTAACGACGAGAATGGAAGCAGAGTGAAGCTGACCCAGAATCCTCAGACAGTGACGATAGATTGGGTTAAGGGTAACACAGTGAAAGTGAGAACCTTCACAAAGCGTGTGGACAACAGCGACGCAAAGAACTACCGCGAAAGTGCGGAGGCATGGCAGAAATTCACGAACACTGGTTCTACAGATCTCGCTTCTGTAGACGCCCCTGAAATCACTCCTGGCGGTAAGGCCGTGGTGGCTACAAGCCTTTACGTTACAATCTCAGACAAGCAATGGACATCTGATCCCGACAGCAAACTCAAGATATACTATACCATAGAGGAGGGGAGCAATTACGACAACGTAAAAACAAGCACTTGGACTGAAGCCACTGGGTTGCCTCTGACATTGACGCTAAATAAGACCTCTACAGTGAAGGCCTACGCCGAATATACTGCTAGCGATGGCCAAAAGACACAATCTGCCACCGTATCATGCACATACTTCCTGCTCAACGAAATCACTACATATCTGAATACATCGACATCACAGAATGTTGGCACTACAGTAGGAAGGAACGGCATGACAATGACGTTCGGAGGCATAAAGGTTGGAAGCAGCAACTTCAAGGCTCTCTCCAAGAACGACAATACCGATGCCAACACCCTCGGCTCTATTCACACCGTTGCTGGCAAGGCATTGTTTGTAAACGTTGATGTGGAGTCTGAACTCGGCGACGGCAACATCGGCCTAAGCAGTAACGACGGTGCTGAATATCTCCACTGCAAGGCTTCAAACAAAAAACTCCACGAGAAAACTTTCGCACTGCCGGCAATGGGCAGCTTCTTCAAGTTTGAGCCTGAAGCCAACGGAAAACTCACGGTATTCGTGGAGCAGCAGGGAGCAATACATAACGTCGGCGGAAAGCTATACCCTGAAAAGATTAGAAAGCGCCCGGTATACTTCCTCGACGAGACTGGCAAGAGCATACCTGCCAAGTATGCTTACACATCATCAAAGGTGAACAAGGCAGACTGGACAAAGATACAACAGACAAACAATACTTCCACCGACAACTTCTATACGAAGGAATACATGGATAAGCTGCAGGGATTCTACCAGAATATCATCGACGGCAATAACAAGTCGTTCACAAACTTCAACTCTGCTGTTGCCGACGCCGACAAACACAAGGCGCTGACTCTCGGAACGAGCATCCAGCCTATCATCGTGCTACACGAGGAAAGCAACGCCAATATCCTTGTTGGCGACGGCATGAGCGAAACCGGTGACAAGAACTACGACAATACCGGATATATGCTGATCAGCGAGGGATACGTGACATATACATTCCCTGTAGAGGCTGGCAAGACTTACTATCTCTTCGCATCAAGAACAAAGCTCGCCCTCTCTGGTTTCTGCTTCGATAAAGATCCATCATACGATACTGATGTAACTTCTGTGACTCTCGACGGAAATGTCAACAACACCGATGCGATAAGCAAGTTGGAAGTTGGCAAGCAGTATAACGTGACTCTCAACAACCGCACATTCCGCAGCGGCAGATGGTATGCCGTAGTATTGCCGTTCAGCGTGAGCCAGAAGCAGATGAAGAGCGTGTTCGGCAACGACGTGAAGGTGTTGCACTACAGCGACGTTGAAGGCACCGACCTCAACCTCTTCGAGCATTTCTATCAGATGATAGTAGGCGGTACTCCTGTGCTCGTGAAGCCATCACAGGATGTGACTAATCCGGTATTCAACAACGTTACGCTGACAAGCCAAAAGGTAGTTGACATCGAGAACACAGGCTTCAAATGTACTGGTTCTTGGGACAACGTGGACTTCCCTGCATACTCTTACTTCATCGACGCGAAAACAAACAGCTTCTATCTGTATGACCCAACCAAGGTGGAGAAAAACACAGTGAAGCCTCACGCAGGAGCCTTCCGCTCATGGATTATCTCCACTTCTACCAACCCGTCAGAAGCAAAACAGCTCACTATGCACATCAACGGCATTGAGGAGCAGGGCGAGACTACTGCCATCTGGAACGCTATCAGCGGCAACGACGATGCGGCAACTGCCACAAAGGGCATCTACAACCTGAGCGGACAGAAGATGAACGCCACCGACACTCGTAGTCTGCCAAAGGGAATATACATCGTGAACGGAAAGAAATTTATCGTAAAGTAAAACTGAGGGAGGACAGACAAAATGAGAAAAGAATATATATCACCAGAGACAACGCTGATTAAGGTGCACACCGAGAACGTGATGAACAACACGAGCATCGGCGTGAAGACCTATAAGGACTTGTCTGCCAAGAAGGATGAAGTGACGATGAAGAATTACAGCTTCAGCAAAGGCATCAACTTCTGGACCGGCACTCAGCAGCCAGAGACAGCCAAGGACAACAATGGCTTCAACCTTTGGGGCGATGAGGATTAAACCCCAAACGGCATAATGACAGAATTGGGATAAACCCCAAACAGCATAATGACAGAATTGGGATAAACGCCGAACGGCATAATGACCGTTTTGGGATAAATGAAGCGATTGAATGACGACTTCCATGTCGTTGTTCAACCGCTTTTCGTTGTTTGTGTCTCTGATTATGACAGCCCATCATACGGGAGAGGTTAGGTGGGGGCTAATATGATTAAGTGGAGGCTGATGTCGTGAATAGGAGTAGGTCTCTCCGGAGATCATCATCAGCCCCCTCTCGTTCTCCCCCGTAGGGGGGAGATGCAGGTTACTCCTAATCTGATAAGCCATTGACAGTCAAGCAGTCAAGTGTATCTGTCCCTCCCCTACGGGGGAGGCTAGGTGGGGGCTGATGTCTATGTGCGTAGTCATAATTATTATTTCCCCCACGGCTCAGAATTACGAATAGAGAACAGTTACTCCGCGCAGCCGGTTTATCTTGGTTTATCGCTTGTATGCTTTTGCGAGGTGGCGACATAGTCGTCACCGATTCCTGTCATGCAGGTTGACTGTCGAGAGCTTGCTCTCGTAAGGGCGACCTGTGCGACAGGAATCAAGCCGTGAGGCTCGCAAAAGATATCATCAAAAAAATGAATCCGTCTTACTTATGTTCAAAAAGAGAAGTTGTAGCAGACAGCAATAAAAAAATTACATTGAATGACCTGATGGCCGTTTTGGGTGTATTCCAAAACGGTCATCAGATCGTAAGGGGATTATTTCTTTTCCTTCACCTTCGTAGCCCATACGAAATAGATGATGAGAAGCAGGTAGGCAGCGAGGGCGGCAACCTGCGACCATGAGTTTGCCCACCATCCTTCATAGTCGAACTTCACTCCGAAGAAGCGCAGCAACGCACTGACAACGCCCATCAGGGCACCACCGGCGATGAATCCGCTGGCAATAAGAGTACCCTTCTCGTTGCGGTCTTTGTTCACCTTCTCGCTCTTTGAGCGCGAAGAAACATACCAGCTGATGAAACCGCCGATGAGCAGCGGAGTGTTCAGTTCGATAGGGATAAACATACCGAGGGCGAATGGCAATGCCGGCACCTTGCAGAAGGTGAGCACTACGGCGATGGCAGCACCGATGGCATAGAGCATCCAAGGAGCACCCACACCATTCATCAGCGGATCGATTACCGCCGCCATGGCATTTGCCTGAGGAGCGGCAAGCTGACCGCTGTCAAATCCGTAGGTCTCGTTGAGCAGCATCATCACACCGCCCACGGTAGCTGCCGACACAAGGGTGCCGAGGAACTTCCATGACTCCTGCTTCTTTGGCGTGGTGCCGAGCCAGTAGCCAATCTTGAGGTCGGTGATGAAAGCGCCGGCCATAGAGAGTGCGGTACATACCACACCACCCATAATGAGCGCCGCCAGCATACCGCCGGTGCCCTTCATTCCCACTGCCACCATCACTACAGAGGCGAGGATGAGAGTCATCAGCGTCATTCCCGACACTGGGTTGCTGCCCACAATGGCGATGGCGTTGGCTGCCACGGTGGTGAACAGGAATGCTATCAATGCCACGAGCAGGATGCCGACGATGGCGAAGAGAAGGTTGCCCTCCATCACTCCGAACCAGAAGAAGAGGAAGGTGATGAGGATAGTGGCGATAGAACCGATGGCGATGATCCTGAACGAGATGTCGCGCTGAGTGCGAGGCACGTCGGCTGTGGCGTCACCCTTTCCCTTCATCTCCCTTGCGGCAAGCGACACGGCACTCTTGATGATGCCCCAGCTCTTGATGATGCCGATGATACCAGCCATGGCGATACCGCCGATACCGATACTGCGGGCGTAGGCACGGAAGATTTCCTCCGGACTCATCGCACCCACGGTCTTCACGATGCTGGGATCCCAGGCACTGAGCACGCTGTCGTGGAAGATAACGCTCATGCCTGGCACTATCAGCCACCATACTACGAACGAACCCAGACAGGTGTAGAAGGCGTATTTCAATCCGATGATGTAACCCAATCCCAATACGGCTGCACCTGTGTTCACCTTGAACACGAGCTTTGCCTTGTCGGCAAGGTCGCATCCCAGACTTACCACACGGGAAGTGAAGTTCTCGTTCCACCATCCCAGACTGGCTACGATGAAGTCGTAAAGACCACCCACCAGTCCGGCGATGAGCAGGGGCTTAGCCTGGTCGCCTCCCTTGGCTCCGCTCACCAGCACCTGCGTGGTGGCTGT
>ERZ1026772.859-NODE-859-length-19203-cov-6.787080_pt1 | contig 19203 bp, 15 predicted proteins | sample MGYA00380124_ERZ1026772 | MGnify/ENA primary metagenome ERZ1026772 (study PRJEB33269, sample SAMEA4719760) | human gut metagenome | biome: human-associated habitat; feature: organic feature; material: feces | place: Cameroon | collected 2013-10 ...
GTAGCCAGAGCCCGTATTGAGCGATAGCGAAATAGGGCGACAAAAGCCCGTATTGCCGTAGGCAATAGGGCGCGCCTAAACACGAAACGTTAAAGCGAAAGGAGATTTCGATGCAGTTTATTCCAAAGTGGCTCAAGGCCGTGGGTGGCGTCATTTTGCTCGTTGGGCTCATTGCGCTGTACTTGTTTTTTATGCGACTGACGCCGCGCGATTTTGTGCGGCTGCCCGATGGCGTGCTCGACGATGCGATTTATGCGGCGCAACAGCACGATTTGAAGGGGTTTAAGCGCACGTTTACGAAAGACATCCAAGAGAAGATGCAGGCGATGCACGACAGCAACTTGAATCGCGATTTGGGGTCGACGTCGGCGAATGAAAAGTCGGAGCTGTTTTGGACGTGGGAGACGTTGATGGGGCGCATGGCGAAGCAGGGCGGGTTCGAGGTGCGCAAGACTTCGACGAAGTTTTTGGATTATATGATCGATGGCAAGGCGAAGGTCGAAATCGTGTATTTCGACAAAGAGCGAAATAAAGAGCGGCAGAAGAATTACACGCTGTATCGCAATGGTGGCGTGTGGCGCATCGATTTGACGGCAGACCCCGATTTCGTGAAGGCGTATAATCAGTCGGTGCGTTCGTTCCGCACGATTAACACGGGCGACCGCGATATGGACCTCGATTAGTGGCATAGACCTTCGTCGCGGCCTGGCGTTTTTTGAGTTGGCTGGGGCGGCGGGGGCGATTCGCATTTTGCGTTTGGCGTAGAATGCGTTAAAATGGCGGAGTTTGGGGGCTTCTTCGGAGGTAGATATGCGCAAGATAGAGAAGCAGAACATGCGAGCGGGGTTTACGCTCGTCGAATTGATGATCGTCGTGGCGATTATTGGGATATTGGCGGCGATTGCGATTCCGGCGTTTACGCACTACATCGATGAGAGCAAAGATGCCGAGGCGGTCGAGAAGCTCAAGGCCATTTCGGATAGCGCCGTTTTGTATTACCACACGCCGCATTTGCTCGCCAATGACCCATTTAGGAAGGCGCAATACGTGTATCCGACGAGTGGTTGGACATACGTTCCGCAAGGGAAGATGACGATTGGCGAGCGAAAGCCGATAACGGCCGACGACCTCAAGCAAGATGGGTGGAAAGATCTCAAATTCGATAGTTCTGGGTCGCACGTCTACCAATATGGCTATTCGTCGGCTGATCCCGTTTCGTTGGAGGGTGTTACAGAAAGTATCGGATCGCGGAAGTTTATGGCGACGGCTGCCATGCCGTTATCGCCGACGAATTCGCGTACTTGGAGCGTCGTCGGTTGCCCCAATGGTTCGGTCATTTCGGCGGCAATGGTGGAACTCGCGCCCGATGCCATTGTGAAGCACGCCCAGAGTCGTTTGACGGTCTGCAATGACGCGGCGACTCCAGAGGCTGGCGGTGCCGCTGGCGGTGGCGGTGGCGGTGCCGCTGCCGGTGGTGGTGGCGCACATTAGATGTCGATTGCGTTATTGAGCACATTGCCGAGCGGTTTTGCCACTTCGTATCGCGCGTTCCTCGCATCGGTCGGTATCGATGCCGTTGGCTTGGCTCGCGTGGGCGAATCGCTCACCTACCGCTCCCTCGACGGCATCGCACTCCAATCTGTCCCAAATCTAGCCTACCTCGCTCGGAACGCCTCTTGCCGTTCGCATTTCGATGGTCTTGGCGTCGGCGATCGACCTAAGACGATCGTTTCGTGCGCTGTGGCGCTCGACGAAATGCCCGGTTGTGCCATTGCAGGCGGTTTTGCGCGTTATTGCGTATGCGGCGATTATCACAAAGTGCTCCGAGAACGCTTGGCGCGTCTTTGCGACTTTTTATCGGATTCGATACAGCTCGGGGCGTGGCGTATATGTATCGATACGGCGCCGATATTGGAACGCGAGTGGGCGGTTAGGGCTGGAATGGGCCACATTGGGTTCAATCGCATGGTCATACACCCGACATTGGGATCGCATATCATGTTGGGCGAAGTGCTCGTCGAAGCCGATTTAATGCCATATCGCGATATATTGGCATGCGAAACGAAACCGATCGTTCGAACGCAGATGAACAACAGAACGGAATCGATTGAAAATGTAGAATCAATAGCGCCGAGTGAATTGATTGTAAAAAATGAATCGAATGAAAAAGTAGAACTGAATGAAAAAGTAGAATCGATAGCGCCGAGTGAATTGATTGTAAAAAATGAATCGAATGAAAAGATTGAATTGATTGAAAAAGTAGAATCGATAGCGCCGAGTGAATCGAATGAAAAGATTGAATCGAATGAAGAAAGAAAATTGATAGCGCAGAGTGAATCGATTGCGAAAATAGAATTGATTGAAAAAGGTGAATCGAATGCAAAAAGAGAATCGATTGAAAAAAGGGAATGGATCGTTCGAATCGGTGGTGAACAAAATTCGGAATTTGAAGAAGATACAGAAGAATATTTGCGATATTGCACACCGGGGTGCATGAGATGTTGCAAACGGGGGAGCCGTCGGTGTGTGGCATCGTGCCCGACTGGGGCATTGAGCGAGTCGGGTTATGATGTATCGCGATGTATATCGTATTGGTCGACGCAGCATCGGGGAGAGGTGCCCGAAGAAATGGCTCGAGCGATGGGCGCTAGATTGTGGGGATGCGACAGTTGCCAGACCAATTGCCCTTGGGTACGTCGAGCGGCGCCGCGCCCCGTGGGTACGACACCGCTTTCTGAATTGACTTTGGGCGATATATTGACGTCGAGCGGCAAACAGATCCAGAAGCGCTTGGCGCAATCGCCGCTCGGCGATGCGCACCCGAGCATGGTCGTGCGCAATGCTTGCATCGTCGTGGCCAATACGGGCAACGATGCCTATCGCGGCGAATTGGAGCGCTTGGCACACGATCATGCAACCGATTGGGTTCGCCACACGGCGCTGTGGGCGCTCGATTTCGTCTGATCTGCTCGCGCTCGTTCTTTGCGCCTCAGCCGCGCGTGCTTTTGTCCGATGTGCTCGCGCTCGATCTTTGCGCCAGGGGCGCGTGTGCTTTGTCCGATGTACTCGCGCTCGATCTTTGCGCCAGGGGCGCATGTGCTTTCGTTCGATGTGCTCGCGCTCGATCTTTGCGCATCAGCCGCGCGTGTGCTTTCTTCCCCCCCCAAAGGGGGGGGAATCTCAATCGATGTGCTCGCGCTCGATCTTTGCGCCTAGGGCGCGAAGTTTCTCATCGACGCGTTCGTAGCCGCGATCGATTTGTCGAACGTTATATATCGTCGATTGCCCTTGAGCAGTGAGGGCAGCGATGAGCAACGACATACCGGCGCGGACGTCGGGCGATTCGAGCCGAGTGCCGTAGAGTTGGCTTTTGCCGACGACGACGACGCGATGCGGGTCGCAGAGGATGATTTGAGCGCCCATGGCGACGAGCGAATCGACGAAGAACATTCGCCCTTCGAACATCTTTTCGAAGAAGATGACGGTGCCCTCGCATTGCGTTGCCGTCGTGATGGCGATGCTCATGAGATCGGTGGGGTATGCAGGCCACGGCGCGTCGTAGATTTGCGGAATGGCGTTGTGTAAATCGGAACGGATGCGCATTTCTTGGTCGGCAGGGACGATGATTGCCGAACCATCGGGGATGATTCGGATGCCGAGTTTTTCGAATATCATTCGGATCATGCGCATATCGGTGAGCCGAACGTTTTCGATGCGGATTTCGGAACCCGTCGTAGCGGCGAGCCCGATATAGGAGCCGATTTCGAGGTAATCGGAACCGATGGTGTGTTCGGTGCCGTGAAGCCCGCCCGTGCCATGGACGGTGAGCGTATTCGAACCGATGCCGACGATATGGGCTCCCATCGAAGCGAGCATGCGGCAGAGCCCCTCGACATGCGGCTCGCAGGCGACGTTGCGCAAAGTCGTTTCGCCGCGCCCGAGCACCGCCGCCATGATGGCGTTTTCGGTCGCCGTGACCGATGGCTCGTCGAAGAAGACGTCGCTACCGATGAGGTGTTTTGCCTTGACGTGATAGGCATCGCCGATGTCGATATCGGCGCCTAAGCCTTGGAACGCCAAGAAGTGCGTATCGAGTCGCCGACGCCCGATGACGTCGCCGCCTGGAGGCGGCAAATGGACTTCGTGATGGCGCGCGAGCATGGGGCCGGCAAACAAAATCGAGGCGCGAACTTTGCGGCACAATTCGGGGCTTAGCGACGTGCGATTGACGCCAGCGCAGCAGAGCTTTAGGTCGTTATCATCATAAAATTCGGCTTCGCCGCCAAGATCCCGAATTATCTCCAACATAACTTCGACGTCTTTGATGCGCGGCACGTTGTGGAGGATGACTTCTTCGTGCGTGAGGAGGCTGGCGGCAATCGCAGGCAAAACTTCGTTCTTGTTACCGCCCGGAATCAGCGTTCCGCTGAGGCGATGCGATCCTTCGATGACAAATCTATCCATGATGATTCCTTCTCGTTGTGAGTGTAATATGATGGCGAAAAGCGCTAGGATTCTTGGCGTTTGAGGACGGCGACGCGCCGTTTATCGACGGCTTCGATATTGAGTGCCGTCGCGCGATTGACGACGATGAAATCGTCCATCGCATCGTTTGCGACGATGGCATATTTACCACGATCGATCAGGGCATAGGCGACATCGCTCAGGCCAATGCATTCGATGAAGTGGTCGTTCGTTTCGAAGTAGAATTTTTTGCGCCCAAAGACATTTCGCAACGCCGCTTGCGCATAGATTTGTTTGAGTCGGTCGGCAACATGGGCCTCGGCATTGTGTCGCGCCGCATCGCGCAGATCTTGGGCATTGGTCGCGCCATCTGCTGCATCGTGGGCTCTATCTATGTTAGCTTTGCCGGCATTGGTCGCCTTGCCCTCGGTGGCGATGAAATCGTGCCCTGTGTTTGGCTGTGGAACCGAGTTAGCCTGTGTATGCGTTGCATCGCGCTTGAGGTCTCGGTGTTGTTGCTGTTTTTTTTCGTTTTCGATTTTTTTCGCCTTTTTTGCATCGGCGAGTCCTGCGTGTTTGAGGGCATCGAGCAAATTTCCAGCCATCAATCCGTCTCCTTCATCGCATGCTTGATTTCGAGCAGTTCGCCACGCGCTATCATCTGCGAAAGCTCATTCCGATTCGTCGTAAATTTCCCAGCTCGATTGACGCCCATGCCATGGAGGCGGTGCGCGACGATGAGCCCGTTATCGGGTTCGACATAAACCATGCCCAAAAAGCGCGTCTGCTCTACATACTGCCCCGTCATATCGAGTTCCATTCCGACCTTAAAATGCGGATGGTAATAGGGATGATAGCCCGTAACGCGGATGGTGTGCAAGTCATCGTCGTCCGCGATGACGACCGAAAGCGACTGGCATTTCGAAACGACTTGGCGCGATTTGCGTTTTCGCGGTTTCGTGAGGTTTGGGCAGTCGTCGGAAACTTCGACGATTTTGCCACGCACTCTGACGACTTTGTCGATCAACTTTTGCTTGTCGTAGATCAGTCCCCACGTCGAATAAATGCCATCGACGGGTTTTGCCGCCGCCATGGCACCGTCGAAATCGGGGGGCGCGGGCAATTCAATGGCAACCTTAGGCGCAACTTGCTCATGGAGCTCGGGGCCCGCTTGCGTCGCTTCTTGCGCACACGACGTCAAAAACACGCATCCTAAAAAGCCCCCCAAAACTGCATTCAAAACCACCGTTCTTTGTCGTCGAATCGCCATCGCTCGCCATTTATCGCTATCTCAAACGCCCACAAACACCAACAATCGGGCATCGGTCGTTCTATACGATATCGCGCAATCGTGGCAAATAAATATCGGCTCTGAGTCGCCCTATCTCGCCCTGCGGGCTCAATACGGGCTCTGGCTGCGGCTATGTGCTCGGGCTTGGGCCCTTGCGCGCATACGCCTCCGCAGCCGTGCTATGTGCTCGGGCTGGGGCCCTTGCGCGCATACGCCCGGCTATTGGCGATTGAGTCATCTCGATTATTTCCTCGCATAGATGGCAAATGATTGGTACAATAATACAGTTGTGTTGGCTATTCAGCCGTCGATCAAAGATCTCATAAAAAAATAAAAAAGTAGTTCTCTAGAAAGCGCGTATTTCTGCATGACATGGCTCATGCGTCCACGAATGACCTTCGAATTAGGTAAGGAGGCCCAGAATGGTGACTGAATGCGATAGCAAGCCCAATGGTATTGGACCGACAGAGACTGGCGAGATTGCCCAAACAGTGGAGGATTGTTTAGAACGGGAGGGATGCGTCTGTGAAGCGTGTGGCGCTTCATGGACGACAGAGGCAATCGAACGGGGATTGACGTTGATATCGGATCCGATATCGCGCCCGTTTTTCAAGGGGCAACCGAAGCTCGTCGAATATCTCATCAACTTGGTGAGAAATCACGGCAAAAGCCCCCATCACGACGACATTGTCGTCAAAGACATGTCGCAACAAGTCGTGATCAGCAATGCAAACGGTCATTCGGCTCAGCTCGATATCGTTGCTCGCGATGAAAACAACAAGATCTACAACATCGAGTTTCAAAGCCGGCGAGAATCCGCCCTGGCGCAGCGTTCGTTTTTCTATGCCGCATTGCTGTTTTTAGAAGCGTTCAAGTCGGGCGTCGATTACAAAGACTGTCCAAAAGTATGCGTCATCTTTTTTCTCGAAAACGGAGAAGGATGCAATGGCAAGCTCGTCGAATGCGTGACGCCAGTCGATACGTCGGGTAATCGAATCGACTGGCCTATCGAAGTGTATTTGGTCAATGGTGCGTTGAACGACGAATCTGAGCTCGGTATAATAATGCAGGATATGCGTCGCAAAAATTTGCACGCATTTCGAAATCCCAAGCTCAAAGAACGGATGGATAAACTACTGTATCAACATATAGGGAGAAAGGAAATGTGTGAAGCTCAAGAAAAATGGGAAAACGAATTACTAGAACGAGGTAGAGAAGAAGGTCTCGAAAAAGGCCGAGAAGAAGGACTTGAAAAAGGCCGAGAAGAAGGACTTGAAAAAGGCCGAGAAGAAGGCCGAGAAGAAGGAAGCATGCAACGTCTCATCGAGATGACGAAGCGGATTATGACGCATCTCGGCAAGACGCTCGACGATGCAATGGCGTTTTTGCAACTCACTGAAGATGAAAAAGTGAGTGTCCGGCTCTGCATGGCGACGTCATAGTTTTGCTTATGAGTGGCGCAGTCGCCGCCCTGAGTGCGCAGATCTGGCGCATTAGATGATTGGGTGGCAAGGTCACTGTTTGGAGATGAGCATCGCGACGCCCATCATGTGGTATGACATTGGAAGTGTGTCGCAGAGGACGAGTTTTACCATGCAGTAGCCTAGCTCGGTGAAGTGGTGGCATTCTTGAGCGAGTGCGTAGGCCGTCGGTCCGACGATGAACAATGTTTGGGCACCAAATCGCTTGCATAGTTCGGCTGTGTGGGCGCTGTAGGGCAGGCGGTTGCTGTGCAAGATGATGGCATCGGCTCGCTCGCCCTTGAAGTAGCGTTTATCGAGATAGTGCTCGGCGGTATCGGTATAGAATGTGGCATTGTGCCAGTTCGTGGCGTGCTGTGCATTGAATTGTGCCGATTGGATGGCGGGCCAAGAAGCATCGATCCCCGTGTAGCGCTCAGATTTTGGGGCGAAGACGCCTGTATGCGTGCCACAGCCGCATCCGATTTCGCAAACGTGTTGAAAGTGCAGATCGGCACTCATTTCTTCGAGCGTTTGTCGAATGAGATGTGCATGTCGTGGATTGACGGGAGTCCAAGCGCCTTTGAGAGCGCACAAGACGTTGCCAGTATGAGGCTCGATATCGTAGGCATACCAAGGTGAGTTTCCGAATGATTCGGCGGTAGGATAGACGTGAGAGCCGCGCGGCGGCAGTTCTTGGAAGATGAAGGCAGCGCCGGTAGGCGCCATGAATTGCGCGAGTTTTTGAGTCGCCGCGCGGCTCTTTTGGGCGGTATCGGGCATGGCATAGACGATGACGCGTGCGCTCGATGTGTCGTCGTTTGCTTCGAACGAGAATTTCGTGCCGGATACGAAACCGCATGGCTCGATGTATGGTTTGACTTGGGCGATCCAACGGTTGAGTTCTGGGGTGTGCATAGCGCACGCAGTCATCGGTATGGGCAAAGACTTGCCCGTTTCTGCGCGTTCGACGAATTGGGCATCGTCGCGTGGATCTATGCCAAATATGGGATTGATCCCGTCGAACGACAAATGGCCTTCGCATCGATTTCGGTAGCCATGTCGATAAATGGCGGGCTTGAATTGAATATCGTTTGACAATTTGCTCAGATCGACGAATTTTGAAATGAGTTTTGTCCAATGATCGAATTTAATTTTGGCTTGTTCTTCGTACTCGAGGCATGAGTATTGACACATGGCACAGCGTTGCCAGTGTTTGCATTGGGGCGCCACGCGCCGAGGCGATGGCGTCTCGACCGAACGAAGATAGGCGATGTTCTTTTGCAAATGGCGCGGTAGATCGGGGTCGAAAGGAACTTCGGTTGCCCAGACGATTTCGCCTTCGATGGCATTGGCAATGCGGACTGTTTTGCGGTTCGGGTCGGTCGATGGTGCTATGCCTTCGCCCCGAAAATTCATGCCTTCGATGCAGTATTTATTGCGTTGCATGGTGTGTTAGACGCCAGTGACATTGACGAGAGCGTTGTCGACGACGTTTTTGCAGGCGAAAAAGGCGTTGCCGAGGAGTCGTTTGGCGTCGTCGATGTCGCGAGAGATGGCGCGAGGATCGGTGCGGACCGAGCTGCGCATGAGGTAGAAAACGCCGTTTTGTGGGTAGCGTTTGATGGCGTCGTCGAGCGTGCGTTCGGCGTCGGTGCGTTTGGCGAGGCGTGCAAGTGCTTGGACGACGATGAGTGCGAGTGCTTCGGTTTCGGTGGAGAATTTATCGAGGTATCGGAGGATGAATTCGTATGTTTGTTTTTGGAGCTGATGTGGGAGAATGTCGCACAGTCGCATGGCGGCGCGTTCGTAGTGAGGGTCGGCGGAGAGGGCTTGTGTGAGGGATTGCGCCATGCGGTCGTATGGCATGGAGAGTCCTTCGCGTTGTGCGCGTCGTTCGGCTTCGCGCGTCGCCATCCAATTGGCGTAGGCGGCGAACGATTGCGTGCCAAACATGGCGCAGACTTTTGGGAGCCAGTCGTCGGCTGATTGCGGCGTGAAGTGGCTCAGTATGCGAGCGCCGAGGCGGCAGATGGCCTCGTGGATTTTTTCGCGCGTGCACGTTTCGCAACCGCAGAATAGGAGGATGTTTTTTTTGCTATCGATGAGGTTGACGCTGACGAGGAGACCGGATTCGTCGTCGACGATGCGGCCGGTGAGAGCCATATCGCCGCCGATGGCTCGAGTAGAGTCGATGACCCATCGCGTTTCGGGTAGCGAATAAAAGACGGCAAAGGCGCAGGCGTTTTTTCCTGTTTCGTAGGCGATCTCGTCGTCTTCGCGCACGACGATCATCTGTGCGACGGTGATGAAATCCTCGTAAAGCGCGAGGATTTCGGCCAAATCTTCGCAGATTTGTCGGCTCATGCTGGCGAGTTGTAGGTCGAATCCAGCGCCTGTGCCGAGAGAATAACAGACGACGAGTTTGGGATCGCTCATGCCATTGCCCTTATGGAACGGTGATATCGAGTCGCAATTCGAGTGCCGAGAGGGCGTTGAGTTCGGGTAGAGCACCTTTCTTGCGTTCTTCTTCGATATACGTCACGACGGGGGTTAAGCAGGCGTCGGGCGTTGCATTGGCTTGGGCTTTTGCCGCGAGTATGCCGTTTTCATCGAGCCATAGCGAGAACTTTTTTGTTTCGGTGGTGGCGAGGCATGCGGCGATGTCGTTGCGTTTCGCCTGTAGTAGAGAGGCGAGTTCGAAGCGAATGTCGTCGGAGAGATCGGCGTCGATGGGGCGGTTGTTTTCGTCGAAATCGAAGCCTTGGATGGCGATATCTTGAGCGGCGGAGAGAAGGAGTGGGATGCGAATCGTCTTCGTGGCGGTATTGGGCGTGAAGCTCATGGCTCGCAGTTCGTATTCGGGCGCGGTGACGGCCATGCCGATGTTGACGTCGGAACGTTTGAGCGTCGTCTTGACGGGGGCGGGTAAGAATCCCGATTCGGAGGCCAATTGCGGCGGCATGGTGCCTTCGCTGACGACGAAGAAAATCGACGATTCGGCGGGGACGGTTTCGATCGAGAGGGCGACGTCGTCGACGAATGTATAGGGTGCATACATTTGTGCTTCGACTTTTACCGGCGCGAAAGCCTTTCGCATGGCGTTGGCGATTTGTTTATTATCGGTTTGAATTGGGACGATGGTGCCGTCTTGTTTATGTGCAAACGAGACGCAGACGTTTCCGTCGCCTTGTGTGGTTCCGTCTTTAGCCATGCGCCAGCACCAAGCGTTGACGGCGTTTCCGCCCATGACGGCGATGGCCGAGGCACGTATATCGGATTCTTTCGTCGCCGTATTGGGGACGATTTCGGCGAGTACGGTGAGGTCGCCGCGGCTACCGAGAACGACGTTGTTGACGGGGTGGAGATCCATTGCGCGGCCGATAAACGACAATTTTTGATCGCTTTTGACTTCGTAAGATTTCATTTGTTCGAAATCGAAGACGGTTTGTCGATTTTGCGAGACGGCATAGCTGCTGCGTCCGATCCAATCGACGACGGAGCGCGGATCGAGAGGAACATTTGGAACGATGTCGAGCGTCGTCATATCGATGAGGCCGGCCGAGGTGGCGACCCATCGCCCCGTTCTATCGGGCGAAACCCATGCGACGGGGGAATCGACGACGCGATTGAGTTGTGGTTTGGCGACGTTATAGCTCCAGAGCCCAGCTTCGCCCCAGAACAAGACGTCGTCGGAGCCTTGAGCGAGCGTAATGGCTCGGATCTTTTGTCCGCGTAGCGCCGTGCTGAGTTGTTCGTTGATGACCGACAGTTCGCCCGATTCGATGCGTTCGAAGACGACGTTTCCGCCACTGATGCGCCAAATGAGGTCGTTGTGCCCGATGGCGACGATAGTTTCGGCGTCGTAGTCGCGTTTTGCGACGAGACCTTTATCGGTGAAGGCGTAGAGACGCGACGCGCCCGATTCGAAGTGCAACATGGCATAATTGCCGTCGTCGCTCCAATCGACGCGCTCGACGCCCGATTGGATTTGTTCTGTGAGTAGATCATTGAGCGTCGGGAACGAGATCCAAGCTATCGAATCTTGCTCGCCATGCATGACGACGAAGCCCTTAGATCCATCGTTAGATATGTGAATGCGCCTGATTTCGCCTTTGAAATCTTTTGAATCGACGAGTCGCCCGGCGAGCAAATCCCAGACGGCAACTTTTGAACGATGTGATTTTGCGTCGTTGAAGAGCGAGCAGACGTAGTTTCCGCCGGCGACGAAGGCGTTTCCGGCGTGGGAGAGGTTCGTGCTGGGGAAATTGTCGACGACTTCGCCATCGATGGTGATTGCTTTGAGTCGATGATCGACGATACCGCGTAGCGGCATTTCATCGCCGTTATAGGCTAGGGCAAACGATTTGCCCAACTTCTGCTTGAATTCTTTCGTCGTCGTCTTGCCGCGTTCGTCGATGTGGAGCCATTCTTTTGGCGTGACGAAGTCGGTGCCTTTATCGTGGCGCAAGAGATTGAAGGCGACGGCGCCCGAGCGAATGGCGGTATTGTTGCTGAGTTGTACTTGTGCTTGATCGCTGCCCGAGTGACCTTGATGTATGCTGTTATTGCACAAAACGGCCCATCCGCCTTTGCCGTCGTAGGCGCAGTGAATGGCCGAATCGGCAGAGCACCCCAATTTCGGCGTCATGAGCGACGCCGCCGTCGTCTTGCCGTCTTCGACGAGGTGGATCGATTCGCCGCTGATGTAGGCGTAGCGATTGTCAAAGAGCCCCGAGCAGATTTTGGCTTGTGCGGGCAGGGCTTGTTCGTTCACGTCACCATTCGATAGCGCGAGGCTTCGAACGACGACACCACCTTCGCCGAGAGCAAACCAGCGCACGACACCGCGGTCGACTTCGAATCCGAAATCGAGGTAATCGGTGAGTTCGGCGATTTCTTTTGCCGCAAATCCGACGTCTTTTTCGAGATTGACTTCGCTCAAGACGCCGCGCGAATCGACGAACCAAACTTTGCGCCCATCTTCAGACATGCGCACGCCGACGCAACCCGCCGTCGATGGCCAGAATTCCGCGATAATCGCATTGTCGCGGTTCAACACGACGCCGCGTGCATCCGAACAAGCCGCGCGGAATGCCCCGTTTTGCGTCATCGTGTAGTGGTCGAATGTGCTATTGCCGATTTGGAAAGCCGCTTTCTGAGCATATGTCACCGCCGGAACGAGCGATTTGACATAGGCGGCATAGGCAATGACGAGTGCCAGGACGGCAAACGTAAAGACGATGGCTGCCAATAACATCTTTTTGCGGCGTTGTGGGTTGGCGTGTCCGACAGGAGCGACGCCGTTTTCGCAGTCTTTGTCGTCGTAGGTGACGTCGTGCCCCAAGGTGTGCGTGGCCGTGATGGGTTCGCCTTCGGGTTCAAAGTTCCCCATCCGCGCGCGAGCGCTTAGGCACGAGTCTTGACACGATTTGTCGAACGATTCGATCGCCTCGAAATTGTTGACTCGAACGCGCGGACTGCTGTCTTCGTCTTCGCCCAAAATTTCATCGGTGTCTTCGATGATATCATCTGATTCGGTTTCTTTGCTCGATTTTGTATCCGCTTCGGTTTCTTTGCTCGATTTTGTATCCGCTTCGGCATCTTTTGCCGCCTCGCCATCTCGTGTCGCGGCATCGGCATCGGCTTTATCTTGCGCGGCCTTTGCGGCTTTGCTCGCTTTTTCGTCGGTTTCGACGAGCATGGCAACGATTTCAGCGGCTTTTGCCGCCGATTTATCGGGCTTCGGTTCGGCTTTTGCGTCTTTGCCCGATTTTTCGTCGGTTTCGACGAGTCGTGCGACGATTTGAGCGGCTTTGGCGTCGGTATCGTCGAGTTGAGCGACGATATTAGCGGCTTTGGCGTCGGTATCGTCAGCGGCTTTAGCGTCGGTATCGTCAGCAACTTTAGCGTCGGTATCGTCAGCAACTTTAGCGTCGGTATCGTCGAGTTGAGCGACGAGGCGTGCGGCTTTGGCATCGGTGTCGTCGGTTTTATCGGCGGCATCGTCGTGTAAATCTTCGCGATCGGCTGCCTCGGGGGCTGCTGCATCGGAATCGGAATCGCAGGCCAATTCCGAATTATCTTCGCCAGGGGCTGCTGCATCGGAATCGGAATTGTTGGCCAATTCCGAATTATCTTCGCCTCTCTCGAATCGGTCGGCTTCTTTGTGCGCGCGTTGTATATCTTCGAGCGAACGCGTCACGACTTTCGTTTCTTCTTCGTCGTCATCGTCGTCGTGTGCCTTGAGCGAGACGCCATCGGCGACGAGTAAGTTTTGGACGGAGTCGCTCGTCGATTCGGGCTTTTCGAAATCTTGCGTATCGATGAGCAACGACGCCTCGGGCTTAAACGCGCTATTGGCGCGTTGCACTTGAATGCCCTCTTTTTGGAGATTGATGAGCGATTCGATCATTTTGGGCGTCATTTGGATTTGCTGCGTTTCTTGGTCTTGATTTTTCGCCGTTTCCTCGGCGCGATTGTGCCAAGTTTGTTTTGCGCCCAGCCCCGAAGTGCTGCTCTGCGCTTCTTGCGACGCACCAGCCATCTCGTCGCTTTTTGTGAAGTCGGGGGCGTCTGTCGTTGGGTTGTCTTCTGCCGCGAGCTTGTCTTGGTTTGTTAAAGATTCGACCGACTCGCCGTTTGTGCGATTATCATGCGTAGAATCTTGTTTATCGTCGAATAAACTTCCGCCACTCTTTTCATTATCAGAATGTCTCAAGCTCGCCATGCCCAAATCGCTATCGCCAAGCGTTCCCCAATTGATGTCTAAGCCACCAAGTTTCGACTCGGGTTGTTGCGCGGGTTCGGGCTCAGATTCGGCGGCTTTTCCAAGCGAAGAGTCCCAAAGTACGTCGAAATCCGAGTCTTCAAAAGCGTCTAACAACGAAGGAGATCCCGAGTTGCGTTCCAAATCATTATCCATAGTATCCGACATCCAAATACCTCGCTCTGGCCTGTCTAGTTTCGTCTTCATAGGCCTATTGCCCTGCGACAATAAGCTCAAAACATCGTATTCTCAGCGACCCTCGAATACCGCCCGAAAAGTGAAAACTCACTCATTCATCAGACAAAAAATCGCCTTAAAATGACACGATCGCCCAATTGCCGCAAATACATTGTGCACGATATGTGCTTTTTTGTCACGCTCTCTTGCTCGCCGCGTCGTTTTGTCTCGTGTTTCGCCGTCTATGGTGCCGCTTTGGCGGGCACCATACGCCGTCGGCGTCGGCTATTTCGCTTGTCGCTCAATACGCCGCCGGCTCCGCCTATTTCGCTATCGCTCCATACGGCTACGCATGGTGGGCCCCCAGCCAGGGAGCCCACGGCGTCGGCTATTTCGCTCGCCGCTCAATATGCCGCCGGCTCCGCCTATTTCGCTATCGCTCCATACGGCTACGCATGGTGGGCCCCCCAGGCATGGGGGGCCCCAAACGGCCCGCCCGACGGGCGGGCCACAGCCGTGCGTATGCGCGCAAGTGCCCGCAGGGCACGAGCACATAGCACGGCAGCGGAGGCGTATGCGCGCAACGCAGTGAGCACATAGCCGTAGCCGCCGCTGTATTGCCCCCCCGGGGCAATAGGCGGCGCTTAAAACTTTTCTGGGATATCGAAGACTTCGGACGCGGGCCACGAGGGGTCGTATTTGGGGGCTACGTCGGCGGTGCGGATGGCGTCGTTTTCGTCGGCCATGACTTCGTCGTTGACGGGGGCTTCGACGGGGGCGTCGTCGGGTTGTGGGACGATGTCGCCCAAGACGGGGTCGTGGATGAGCGCTTTTGGTGCGGTGGGGCGTTCGACGGCTTCGTTTGCGTCGGACGAGTTGAGGGGATTGCCGTTGGCGTCTTTGATGACGGCTTTGCGGAAGCCCGCTTTGATGGGGTCGAAACCGACGCCAAAGACGCTCATGACGTTGGAGACGGCGATGAATGCGTGTTCATCGATGGCCTTGACCGTTTTGTAGATTTCTTGCGATTCGCGTTTTCGCGCGACGAGGTAGATCGTTTTGCGGTGCTTTTTGGTGTACCATCCGATCGACTCGAAGAGCGTGACGCCGCGGTGGTGTTCGTGGATGATTTGGTCGGCGATTTCGCGGTATCGCGACGTGAAGATGAACATTTGGACCGATTGCCGGCGGCCGTTGCTGACGGTGTCGATGACGTATGCTTGAACGCCCATGAAGACGAAGCCGTAGGCGACGGTTTCGATCGAGCCTTGCGGCAAGAAATAAGAAGAGGCGATGACGCAGGCGTCGAAGATGAGGTAGACGCGGCCCCAGGTGACGTTTTTGTATTTCGAGATGATCATGACGACGATGTCGGAACCGCCCGTCGACGCGCCGCGCAAGAGATACGTGGCGACGCCCGTGCCGGCGATGATGCCGCCCATGATGCCGCTCAGGAGCTTGTCTTGTAGGATGGGGGTCGTGCTTTGCGGGATAAACCACAAGAAGAACGAAAGCCCGAGTATTCCAAAGACCGTTTTGATGCTGAATTCGCGCCCCATGACGACGAGGGCGATGGCGCACAAGACGACGTTGACCGCCAAATAGGTGACCGAGATGGGGATGCCGGTGAGGTATTGGATTTCGGCGCAGATGCCGCCGAGACCACCGCCGACGAAGCCGTGAGGGATGACGAAGATGTTCCACGCACAGCCATACATCGCAAGCCCGATCATTATCCAAAAGGACTCTTGCGCGTAGTTCCAAACCTTCTGTTTCAATTCCGTACTCAATTCGAACCTCTACTGTGTGAGTGACGAAAAATCTGCTATAATCAATGGGTTATAATGACCAGGCTTTTTTTTGCTTTGTCGCGGCAGGGCTAGGCTTCCTCGCTGTTGAGCAATTCGAGGTGCTCGGCCGTTTTTAGGGCATTGATGATTTCATCGAGCTCGCCCGTTTCGACGACGGTATCGAGGTTATAGACGGTGAGCCCGATGCGGTGATCGGTGATTCTGTTTTGCGGGTAGTTATAGGTGCGAATGCGCTCGGAACGGTCGCCCGAACCGACCATGCTCTTGCGGGCGGTGGCGCGTTCGGAGTCGAGTTTTTGGCGTTGCATGTCGTAGAGCCGGCTTTGTAGGATTTTGAGGGCGCGAGCTTTGTTTTTGTGCTGCGAACGTTCGTCTTGGCACGTGACGACGGTATTGGTGGGGATGTGCGTGATGCGGATGGCGGATTCGGTCTTGTTGACGTGCTGCCCACCCGCGCCACTGGCTCGGTAGACGTCGATGCGCAAATCGGATTCGTCGATTTTGATGTCGACGTCTTGTGCTTCTGGCAAGATGGCGACGGTGCATGCCGACGTATGGATGCGGCCTTGGCTTTCGGTCGCTGGGACGCGTTGAACGCGGTGTGTGCCGGCTTCGAACTTGAGATGTGCGTAGACGTCGGTGCCGCTAATCATGGCGACGACTTCTTTGTAGCCGCCGGCGGTGCCCTCACTTTCTGAGGTGATTTCGACATTCCATCGCATTTTATTCGCATAACGTGAATACATTTCGAATAAGTCGCCGGCGAAGAGGCTTGCTTCGTCGCCGCCCGTTCCGGCGCGAATTTCGATGATGATGTTTCGTCCATCGAGTGGATCTTTGGGCAACATCATGATCTGTAGATCTTCGCGTTTTTTGGCGATATCGGGTTCGAGTCGAGCGATTTCGTCTTTCGCCATGGCGCGCATTTCTTCGTCGTCTTCGGCGAGTAGTTCACGAGCGCTTTCGAGCTCAGATTCGGCCGATTGGAGGGCTTGATAGGCGTTGACGATAGGTTCCATATCGGCGCGTTCTTTTGCCAGCGTGTTGTATTTCTCGGGATTGCCAAGCGTATCGGGGTCGGCTAAACGATGGCATATATCTTGGTAATGGCGTTCGAGTTCGACGAGTTTTTCGTTTAATTTTTTGCTCATAATTGAGTGTTCCAGGTGCGCAAGGTATGGACTGGCTAGGGGGGTATGAACTGGCTAGGAATACAAAAAAACCCCAGATAAATCAAAGCACAACACGATTGTTGCACTTTCCCTATCTGGGGGTAGAAGATTCAGACGCTACTTTGCGCTGCGATTGTATTTGCGGTTAAAACGTTCGACGCGACCGGCGGTGTCGACCATTTTTTGTTTACCCGTGAAGAGCGGGTGGCACTGCGAGCAAATTTCGACGTTGTAGTCGCCCAACGTGGAGTGTGTTTCGATCACGGCGCCGCAGGCACATGTAATTTTGGCGGGCTTATAATCGGGATGAATGCCTTTTTTCATGACGTGTTTCCTCTCTGAAAATATGAAGACGGCAGGGAATGCCGCCACAAAACGCCTCTTTCTTTCCGCCCCGAATTTGATCAGGCGAAATAAAGCGAGCAGTGTATAGGCGTAATGCCTGATAAGGTCAAATCTATTTTCGACACAAAGATAGATTTTGATGATTTATCGCGACGTTGAGAACGATTGATGGTTGTTGGCGTTAGATGATCTGCTTGAGCCAAGTGACGATCCGTCCGATCCATGAAGATTTTTGGGTTTCTTGTGGATTATATGACGAGACATCGGGGCGGTTCATTTCGTAGAGCAAGAGCCCGACGGCGGTTGCGTAGCGCGGATCAGCGATGCAATCGCTCATTCCGCCGACGTTGCAGGGAATGCCGCGGTGGACGGGCATATTCATCGTTTGGGCGCCGAGCTCGGGGGCGGCATCCATGATGGCCGTTCCGCCCGTCAAGATGATGCCGGCGGGGATTTTGTCTTTGTAGCCCGATTTTTCGATTTCGCGATTGACCATGAGGAAGATTTCTTCGAGCCTGGGCTCGATGATTTCGGCGAATCCTTGTCGTGAAATTTTGCGCGTTTCGCGGCGATCGCCTGGCGAAGGGACTTGGATGATTTCGTCGGCACCGACGGCCGAAGTCATGGCGCATCCGTCGTTGATTTTGAGCGTTTCGGCTTCTTCGATCGAGATTTGTAGACCTTTGGCGATATCGCTCGTGAGGTGGTTGCCGCCGACGCCCAAGACGTGGGTGTGGACGAGGGCTCCTTTGTGCCAGATGGCGATATCGGTCGTTCCGCTACCGATATCGACGAGCGCACAACCGATTTCTTTTTCGTCGTCGCTGAGTACGGCAGCGCTCGAGGCGAGCGCCGAATAGACGAGGTCGTCGACGTTGAGATGACAGCGATTGATGCATTCGATGATGTTATTGGCGCTGCTGATCGCCCCTGTGATGATGTGGACTTTTGCTTCGAGTCTGACGCCATTCATCCCGATGGGGCTACGGATTCCGGGTTGATCGTCGAGGATGTATTCTTGTGGCAAGACGTGTAGAAATTCGTGATCGGGCTGTATTTTTCGGGCTTTTGCGCTTTCTAGAACGCGCGTCACGTCGTCGCGGTTGATTTCGGGCGTTTTGATCGAAGCGACTTCGCTCGTGTTCCAATTCGTCTTTCGCGCGACGCCTTCATCGCCATAGACTGGGGCGACGCCGCTAGAATTGATGCCTTGGATGTGGTTTCCGGTGATATTGACGATGACGTTAGAAATCGAATCGAAACCGGCCATGGCTTCGGCGACTTCGAGTGCGCGCGAGACGGCTTGAGCCGCAGAATCTTTATTCGTGATGACGCCTTTTTGTACGCCTTTTGTCGGAGCTGTTCCGCATCCGAGGATATCGAGTCCTTCTTCGGTGACTTCACCGATGAGGACACACGTCTTGCTCGTGCCGATATCGACACTTACGAGTATTTCACCTGTTTTATCGGTCATTTTGCCTCCATGATTGGAAGGAGCAAAGGAATTAGTCGTCTTCGAGGATGAGCGGCGGAAGCGCCAAGTCTTCGTCGTCGTGAATGATGCGTTCGCGCGGGGGGAGGGCCGGCGAGCCTTTGTCGATGGCAGAATTGGAGTCAGGCGCTTTGGGCTCGGTTTTGGCTTGCGCCGTGTCGGTTTTGGCTTGCGCCGTGTCGGCTTTGGCTTGCGCCGTGTCGGTTTTGGCTTGCGCCGTGT
>ERZ1026772.860-NODE-860-length-19163-cov-8.115135_pt1 | contig 19163 bp, 21 predicted proteins | sample MGYA00380124_ERZ1026772 | MGnify/ENA primary metagenome ERZ1026772 (study PRJEB33269, sample SAMEA4719760) | human gut metagenome | biome: human-associated habitat; feature: organic feature; material: feces | place: Cameroon | collected 2013-10 ...
GAATGCAAATTACATTGAGTAATAGGCAGAAGAACAGCCATACTAATAAAGGAGGTGTTTATATGGCAACTTCTAGTATCACGAAGAATTTTATCATATCCGGTCAGAAGCAGGTAGAGATGTTTGTCGATGCGATAGAGAATTCTGCCAATAATCGCCCGGTGCGCACTCCAGTATCTGCGAGACAGATAAAAGGAGAAGCAGAGTTGAGAAAATTCATGGAAAAGAGGAAGAAAGCGGATGTCGGTCAGAGATAATTATACGATGATTAACATTCGTGAGTATTTAGCTTTAGGAACTGATGAAGAGGTCGGAGAGCCTGCGCTTGTCAGATTGCTCTCCGATTTTTCATGTCCAAAGAACCCGGATGTTGAATATTTTTTGAAGAAAAATGCAATAGAGTTTACCAAAAAGAATCAGTCCGTTACATATTTGGTCTTTTCCAATGATGAGGGAGAACTGATAGGCTATTTTAGTATAGCATTGAAGCCTTTGACCGTGAGAGGTGAAACAGTAAGCAACACAGTAAAAAGAAAATTACTGCGAATAAGTGAGCTGGATGAAAAATCACAGACATATACAATGTCAGCATATCTGATCGCACAGCTTGGCAAGAACTTTGCGGAAGGTCGAAACAATAGAATTACCGGAGCAGAAATGTTGGAACTGGCATGGTCGGTTATTGAAGAAATGCAGTATATGGGTGGAGGAATGGTGGTATTCCTTGAGGCAAATAATGACGATAAACTGTTGAAATACTATAATAATAACAGATTTTCACAGTTTGATACCAGACAAACCACCCCAAAAGAGCAGGAGTCACATGAGCTGGTGCAGTTACTAAGACTGCTTTAATAGTGTAAGGTGCTTGTCTCTTCAAAAAAAGAGAGATTTTGTAAACACGAATTATGATGACATAAAACAGGTATTAGCATTTGAATCTGTTGAATATCGTTTTAGTTGGAATTATGAATGATATTCCAGAACATAAGGGAAAATATGAAATGCATCGTTTGATTGGTGCACTTCTCTCAAGCGAATTGAAAGAGCAGGAAAAACTGGATATTATAGAACATGAGTATAATATCCCAATCAGCAATGGATTTAGAGAGGATGTGAGAATTATGTGTAATCTGAGTACAGGAATTGAAGAAAAAGCCACAGAAAAAACAAGTGAAAAATTCATTCTGAATATGTATAAGAAAGGTTATACATTAGATCAGATCGCAGACGTGACAGAAACCAGTGTGGAGGTTGTGGAAACAATCGTTAAGAAGAAAGAGCCTGTAATGGCGTAAGTAACAAGTAAATACCAAAGAATCAGGCAGTAGATCAGTAAATGATTTGCTGCTTTTTCTTTTATCACGGCAGTCCATTGTGGGCTGCCTTTTATCATGCAAAAATGGAGGTAATCTATGACAGATAATCAGACAGAAAAACAAAAAGTACAGGAACTTACAGACAAGCTGGAACGTGGTCTGACAGAACTTTTCAACAGTGACAGTTACAAAAGTTATCTTTCTACGATGTCAAAATTTCATAATTACAGCTTTAACAACACACTTTTAATCGCCATGCAGAAGCCGGAAGCATCCCTGGTGGCAGGCTATAATGCGTGGCAGAAGAACTTTGGCCGCCACGTGAATAAAGGAGAAAAGGCAATCCGGATTCTTGCACCTGTACCCTATAAAATCAAAGAGGAGCGTGAGAAGGTGGATCCGGTCACGCAGGAAATCACGATTGACCGTGACGGCAATCCACAGAAAGAAGAAGTAGAGATTACAATTCCGGCATTTCGTGCAGTGTCTGTATTTGATGTGTCACAGACGGATGGAAAGCCAATTCCGGAACTGGAAGCGAAGGAGCTTCTATCCGGTGTGGAGGGATACCAGGATATGATCCATGCGGTGGAAGCAGTTTCTCCGGTCCCGATTGAGATGGAAGAAATTGATCGTGGAGCGAAAGGATACTTTGATCGGGAAGCAGGGCGTATTGCGGTACAGGAGAACATGAGCGAGAGCCAGACCTTAAAGACCATGATTCATGAGGTAGCTCATTCCAAGCTGCATAATAAAGAAGTGGAGCAGGAGGAACAGGCGAGAAAAGACCGGAATACGAAAGAGGTGGAGCGGAGAGTGTGGCATACACCGTTTGTCAGCATTTTGGTATAGATACCTCTGATTATTCTTTTGGGTATATTGAAGGTTGGAGCAGCGGAAGAGATGCCAAAGAACTTAGATCTTCCATGGATACGATACGGAGGACAGCTTCGGAGTTGATTACCGGGATAGAGGAACAATTACAGGAATTACAAAGGAACAGGGAAGTATCACAGGAACAGATAAAAATATTGACAGTCTGCAAGGTACGATAAGTGTCTTGTAGACTGTTGAATCAAAATCGATAAGTGTATAATAGTTGTATAATAGATATAATAGATTTTAATATGTTATATATAAAGCGTTTTCATTAATATGCCGATATAATTTGTACAAGGATGGCATTGTATTTCAAAGGATTGAATTTGAGGTGCAGTGCCTTTTATTATTCCGCTCGGACCTTTCTGGAGAGCGGTGCGGTTGTGACTGACAGAGCAACTGCGGAAAGGAGCAAAAATGAGTATAGGAGCAGTAGGATACAGTACGGATTTTTATCGTGCTGGATATTGTAAGAACAGTTCAAACGATTCAGCTTCAAAGTTTATGACAATGGGTTCTGCAACACAAGAGACCACATCGTCTAACAATGGAAAAACAATTGGTATTACAACAGCAGGGAACACAGGATTTTTAGCAAAATATGCTGACTCTTCCACATCAGCTGAACCAATAATTAAAGTGGGCGATTATGAGGTTCGTGTTAATGATGTAGATCCAAATAATGCAACAGAGTTAGAAATGTTTGCTCTGATGTCTTATTTGGAAGATGTGGGTATGATTGAAAAACATGGTATGGCTTCATATTCAAAGATGAGGGCATATGCATCGCAGTCAGAATATGATGGAGTTTGTTCTGGCATTTATGATGAACAGGCTTTCTTGGATAAAAAACAGAACTGGTTTGCAATTATTGATAATGCAAAACAGACATTTTCCAGTATGACAGAGACATATTCGCAATCAGTGGAATGTGGAAAGCTTTTATCATATTTTGAAAAGTGGAACACAAAGGTAAGCAGCAGAGATTTATTTCGTGAAGCAGTTCAGAAATTTCATGATGACAATCAACTGACCGCACAGGAACTCAAAGAAGAAAAAGACTGGCGTGAAATGACAGATGAAGAATGGGATAAAATGCTTGAGGGTGTAGATGAATATATCGACGCATTTAAGGAACGTCTAAGACAGCTGAAAGAAATGCAAGATGAAGCCGCTCAGAAAGCAGTTTTAGAGGCTGATTCAGACATAAGAGCAACTGCGGCTTCGGCGGCAGCGCTTAGTGTAGCTGCAAATGGTTTAAGTGGTACATCTGAAGCTGATGCAGAAAGCCAGACAGAAGATGGTGTGAAACACGAAAAGAATTGGACAAAGAATCTAAAAACCGATGATCAGACAGTACTTCGCACAGCGAAAGAGGATCAGGAGATAGAGAAGAAGGCTTTGAGCAGATTTGAGGAAGTACAGCTGACCGGCACTACAACGGTAGGCGTTTCACAAACAGATACAGGTACAGAGTGTGTTTCTGTAGAGGAGGATGAAAATAAAGAAAAAGTTTGGACGATTACTGTGTTTACAGAAAATGGGATTGTCAATAATAAATGCCAGAATGGAAAAATAATAGATAGCTGGGAGTTGAAATATACAAATCCTAATGATGCGAAGAAAGTACAGGATTTTCTCGACAGATTTGAAAAAGATGCAAATTTGATTTTTAGCGACTCTAAAGATTTCTGGGAAGAATTTTTGAGCAGTGACATGGATGCAGATAGCATATTTGCAGCGCATGCAGAAGTATTTGATAAAGCGGCTCCAGATGGGAAATACAACTTTAGGCATTACAGCACCTCCTCATGATGAAATAGCACAAGAGGCTTTTTCTGTATGGGAATTGTTTGAAGGAAAATATTAATAATACAAAAATCGCACTTGCTAAACTGCAAGTGCGATACTTTTGTTAATATTACGAGTCCTACGCAGCTCCAAGACGGAACAACATATGACTCCAATAGTATTATACACCATATTTGTATGAAGTCAAACAAAAAGGTATTAGATAACTGCATGTGGGCAGGCAAGCAGGATATGGTTACGGTAATATATGGAATCGTAGATATGATCAGTAGCATAGCGGAGCAGACGAATCTGCTTTCTTTAAATGCTTCCATTGAGGCTGCAAGAGCCGGAGAAAGCGGAAGAGGATTTTCCGTAGTTGCAATGGAGATTAGAAAGCTGGCAGAACAGTCTGCCGGTGCCGTAGATAAGATTCTTGAAATTATTACAAATATACAGACCAGGATTGGCGTAATGGTCGATACTGCGAACGCTGCAGAAAAAATCTGATGATGCAATCAAAATCATTAGAGGAAACGATGGCAGTGTTCAATGAAATTAACGCATATATTGATAAACTGCAGGTAAGTGCGGCAAATATTGTTCAGGAGAGCAGGATGATCGGAAAACTGAAAACAGAGACTGTGGAATGCATAGAAGAATTTTCGACTTCTACAGAAAAAAATTCAACGGCATCAGATACCATTAGCAGCGTAGCCAAGGGACAGTTGAAATCAGTAGAAGAAATAGCTGTCAATATCAAAGGACTGATGGATAATCAAAACAGGTTAAGTGAGCATTTGCAGAGCTTTAAGCTTCCGGAAAACCAGAACAAAGGAGCTAGCAGAAAATAGAAAAATATTGAAAAAAAGATAATTTGATTTTACATGGCTTGGAATAAGGAGTATAATTTTTATATGTTTTGACATAGAGGTGATTTATGATTTCAATCAAGGAAATAGCGTATTTGGCAGAGGTAAGTCCTACTACGGTATCAAATGTTCTACATGGGCGAACCGATAAGATGTCGGCAGATACACTGCAAAAAGTACGCAAAGTTATCAAAGAACAGAATTACGTATCTAACATGGCTGGGAGATTATTGGGAAATTATGGTTCTAAAATTATAGGGGTGATTATGACTTATAGTAGAAGAACAGAGATGAATGTGACACAGTCTCCCTTTTACAGCGAGATTCTGGGTGCGTTGGAAAGAGAGATACGTAAAAAAAATTATTATATGATGTTCTATACATCAAGCGGTGTAGAAGAAAGCATACAAATGGCTTTGAGCTGGAATGTGGAAGGGCTGATTGTACTGGGATGTCTGCCTGATGATTGTAAAAAATTAAGGGACAAGCTGGATAAACCGATTGTGTTTATAGACTCCTATTTTAAGGAGGATCCAGATACTTATGACAATGTAGGGCTGCATGATTTTGAAGGCGGATATCTAATGACAAAACACTTAATAAGAAGGGGGCATAAAAAGATTGCATTTTTGGCAGATGCAGAGATTACTGTTGGAGTAGATTATGAGAGAATGATGGGATATAGGAAAGCTTTAGAAGAAAGTGGCTTGGAAGTAAATGATAATGACTATATCCCATTAAATTTTAGACATAAAGAAAGAGCATTGCAGATGAGAGAGTTCTGTAAGGGACGGATCAGGGATTACACAGCGTTATTCTTTGCATCTGATTTTTATGCTATGGATGCAGTGAATGTATTCTTTGCAGAAGGAATCAAGGTGCCGGAGGACATATCTGTGGCAGGGTTTGATGACAACATATTTGCCGTGGAATGCAGACCAAGGCTGACAACAATTAAACAGAATGTTTCCGATAAGGCTTTGTATGCAGTAAATAAAATAATGGACATAATTAATGGAGAACAGAAAGGGGAGCGTAATATCAATCTTCCGGTAAAACTGGTAGTTAGAGATAGTGTAAAAAATATAGTGAGATGAGAGTATAGCATATGAAAAAGGCAAAGCCTTGGTCATATGCTATATTTATTTGTTAAAAAAGCACAAAATAAACACATAAAATATGTAAAAAATGATGGTGTTACGAAACACTATTGAAACCAAGGAAAATATATGGTATGTTTTGTTTGTAAAGATGTTACGAAACACTGACAAAATTAACGATTAGAAATGGAGGAAATGATATGAAAAAGAAAGGATTGGTATCTTTATTGACGGTATGTGCAATGACTGCATCATTACTGGTTGGTTGCGGAAACGGAACGGATGTTTCCAGCCCCGGTGACTCAGGCACCGACGCTTCAAACTCCAGTGCTTCCAGCGAGGGTGAGAAGGTAGAATTGGAACTGTTTTCTACTAAAACAGAAAATATGCAGACCTTACAGTCACTGGTAGATAAATTCGCAAGCCAGCATGAGAATATTTCTATTGAAATAACCGCTCCGGCTGATGCGGGTACCGTATTAAAGACCAGAATGACAAAGAATGATCTGCCTGACATTATCGCCTGCGGCGGAGACGCTACCTATACGGAGTTACAGAGTGCGGGAATGCTCCTTGATTTGAGCGATGAAGTCGGAAACATACAGGATGCATATATGCAGATGCTCTATGATGTAAATAAGGATGGAGAAGAGGCAGCTTACGGTGTTCCGTATGCTACAAACGCATCCGGTATTCTTTATAATAAAGATATGTTTGAAGAACTGGGAATTTCCGTACCGCAGACATGGGATGAACTTGTGGCAGCCTGCGAAACAATAAAAGCAGCAGGTAAGACTCCGTTTGAATTAACATTTGCCGACAACTGGACTTGTCTGCCGCCGTGGAACAGCATGGCACCGGTAATTCCGGATGCTTCATTTGTTGCAGATAGAAAAGAAAATAAAACAACATTTGCGGAAACACATCAGGAAGTTTTAGAGAAATATGCAGAGATTCTGGAATATGCACAGAGCGATTATATGGGAACTACATACGCTGACGGAAATAAAGCATTTGCAGAAGGTCAGGCAGCTATGATGATTAACGGAAACTGGGCAATTTCTGAATTTAAAAATACAAATGCAGATTTTAATGTAGATATGTTTGCATTTCCATCTGTAAATGATGCAGACCGTAATACGGTAACCTCCGGTATTGATGTATTATTTGCGGTATCCGCTGAGGCTGATTCCGCACAGCAGGAGGCTGCAAAAGAATTTGTCAAATTTATGACTGAGACAGAAAATGCAGAGCAGTATATTACAGAGCAGTTTGCATTCTCGGCAGTGGAAGGCGTTGCACAGGACGATCCGACAGTTGCAGGCGTAAAACAGGATATTGCAGACGGACGGGTATCTAACTTCCCGGATCACTACTATCCATCTGGTTTTGATCTTGCTTCCATCTTATCACAGTTTGCATTGAATGTAACAAACGGAATGGATTTACAGGAGAATATTACACAGACACTGCAGACATGTGATGAGCAGTATGATGCTACAAATGTAGAATAATAGGATATAGTCTAATAATACTGCCAGAATATGTTTATATTCTGGCAGTATTATTAGACAGAAACGGAGTGATTAAATGAAGACCAAAAAAAGAACCAGCATTATGCTTTATGTGATGGTTGTTCCCATGGCAGTTCTGTTTTTTATTTTCCATACCTATCCTTTTTTACAGGGTGTATTTTATAGTTTTACAGACTGGAAGGGATATGGAAATTGGAACTTTGTAGGCTTAAGGAACTATTTGCATATTTTTAAAGATCCCAATGTCGTAACTTCATATTTGTTTACTTTTAAGTTTGCTTTTTTTGCAACAATTTTAGTAAATGTATTAAGTCTTGCTCTGGCATGTGCGTTAAATGCTAAAATAAAATTCAAAAATTTCTTAAAGGCGGTTTATTTTGTACCATATATGCTGGGCACATTGATTATTGGATATGTGTTTAAGTTTATTTTCTCTAACATTATACCAATGGTGGGAAAGACATTGGGAATCGAGGTACTCAGTGTAAATATACTGGGAACAAGTTCGGCATGGATTGGTGTATTGATTGTTACCGTATGGCAGTCACTTGCATTTAATACTTTGATTTATTTATCAGGTTTACAGACAGTAGATAAAGATTTATATGAAGCGGCAGATTTGGATGGAGCGGTTGGAATGAAGAGGTTTTTCAAAATTACATTTCCACTGATTGCACCATTTTTTACGATAAATATGGTTCTTAGTGTAAAAGGATTTTTAATGGCGTTCGACCAGTTTATGGCAATGACTGGTGGAGGACCGGGTACAGCCACTACCACAATCTCACTTTTGATTTACAAGAAAGGATTCCAGGGAGCACAATTTGCATATCAGTCTGCCAATGCAGTAATGCTCTTTATCATAGTTGTTGTGATTTCCGTATTCCAGCTGAGGGTGCTTGAAAAGAGAGAGGAGAAGGTGAATTGATATGTTGAAAAAAAGAAACAGAGTTACGAAAACAAATTGGTCAGTCACGATTCTTTTAATTGTTTTGGCAATCTTTTTTATAGCTGTGCCTATTTATATGACGATCGTAATATCGCTGAAGGAACCTTCAGATATGGTAAATGTACTTGCATTACCTAAGAAAATACGCTGGGAAAATTTTAAGGATGCATGGGAAATGACAGATTATCCAAGAAAGTTTTCAAATACGCTATTTATTACGCTGGTAAATGTCATATTTACAATTATTTCGAATTCAGCGGCTGCTTATGCCATAACAAGGAACAGAAAGAAAAACAAATTTTTTAACATAATGTATTATTATTTTGTCAGTGCGATGTTTATACCATTTAATGTCCTGATGCTTCCGCTGGTAAAGCAGGCAAGTTTATTCCATATGGACAATGTCATTGGAATTACTTTCTTATATATTGTGTTCGGACTCCCTATGAATACGTTTTTGTATACTGGATTTATAAAGTCGGTGCCAGAGGCATTAGATGAAGCTGCGCTTATTGATGGAGCCAGTCCATGGCAGATATTTATCAGAGTAATATTTCCGATTATGAAACCAATGCATGCAACAGTAGCAATTTTATCAATTATGTGGACGTGGAACGATTTCCTGATGCCATTGATATTACTGAGTGACAGAAAGTATCAGACATTACAGCTCTCACAGTATGTATTTCAGGGACAGTTCAATACGCAGTATAATTTAGCCTTCGCTTCATACTTGTTAGTACTGCTTCCGGTATTAGTGGTATATGTTTTCTGCCAGAAATGGATTATTGCAGGCGTAACAAATGGAGCAGTAAAGGCATAATTAAGACAAATGGAGGTTCTCACATGGCAATTAATGAAAAAAAATGGTGGAAAGAAAGCGTTGTATATCAGATTTATCCAAGAAGTTTTTGTGACAGTAATAAAGATGGTATCGGTGATTTAGGAGGTATATTAAAGAAACTTGATTATTTAGAAGAACTGGGCGTGGACATTATCTGGCTTTCACCTATTTATCAATCTCCTAATGATGATAACGGATATGATATCAGTGATTACAGAAGTATCTTAAAAGAGTTTGGTACAATGGACGAATTTGACCGTCTGCTGAAAGAAATACACAAAAGAGGTATGCGTCTGATTATGGACTTGGTAGTAAATCATACTTCAGACGAGCATGAATGGTTCATACAGAGTAAAAAGGACAAGATTAACCCTTATCGGGATTATTATATCTGGAAGGAAGGAAAAGGAAATCAGCCCCCAAATAACTGGGGATCATGGTTCGGAGGTTCAGCATGGGAATATGATGAGAATACGGATATGTATTATTTACATATTTTTTCAAAGAAGCAGCCGGATTTGAACTGGGAGAACCAAAAGGTCCGGCAGGAAGTATATGAAATGATGCGCTGGTGGCTGGATAAGGGAATTGATGGCTTCCGCATGGATGTAATCTGTCTGATATCCAAGAATCAGGCCTTTCCGGATGGGGAAAAGGGAGATGGATTATATGGAAATCTGACCCCTTACTGTGCACATGGTCCGAGAGTGCATGAATTCCTGCAGGAGATGAATCGGGAAGTTCTGTCAAAATATGAGATCATGACTGTCGGAGAGACTCAATGTGTAACGCTGGAGGAAGCTAAAAAATATGCCGGTTATGACAGAAAAGAGCTAGATACTGTTTTCTGGTTTGAACACATGGAGCTTTGTTCTGGAAAGTATGGAAAATGGACCGATGAAGCTCCTGAATTGTCAAAATTGAAAAAGGTCTTTGATAAATGGGAGTCCGGACTGGAGGGAACGGCATGGAATACCTTATTCTGGAGCAATCACGATCAGCCCAGAGCAGTATCCAGATTTGGAAACGACGGCAAATACAGGGAACTTTCCGCAAAAATGCTCGCCACATGCCTTCATATGATGAAAGGAATTCCTTATATTTATCAGGGTGAAGAACTGGGAATGACCAATGCCGGTTTTACAAGTTTAGAGCAGTACAGAGATGTTGAGTCCATTAATGCATATCATGAGAATGTGGAACAGAGAGGATTAGAACCCGAAAAAATGATGCGTTATCTGCAGAAAGTCAGCAGAGACAATGCACGTACTCCAATGCAGTGGAACGATTCTGATAATGCAGGATTTACAGAAGGAACACCATGGATTGATGTCAACAGTAACTATAAGGAAATTAATGCAGAGTGCGAACTGGCAGAATCTAACTCCGTATTTCAGTACTATAAGCGCCTGATCGAATTAAGACACAGCATGGAAATTGTAGTATATGGAAGCTTTGAGATGATTATGAAGGAAAATGAGCAGATCTTTGCTTATAAGCGCAGCCTGAACGGACAGACGTTATATGTTTTCTGTAACTTTATGCAGGAGAATGTTATCTGTAATGAAATTCCGAAAAATGGAAAGCTTCTTATCAGTAATTATACAGAAGGACATTCCGAAAAATTAAGGCCGTATGAAGCAGTTGTTTATGAAGTAAGGGATGAGTCACTTTAAATGGAGGTGTCATGCGTATCAAAGGGAAAACAATTATAAAAAAGTAATGTGCTTGGGGTTTGCCATTTTGTTGCTTTTTAACAGCCAAACAGCTATTGTGTATGGACACAGTGATGCAGAGACAGGGACGGAAGCAGAGATCGAGGTAAACACACTCATTGAGAATGTGTTTACCGATAAATCAAGATATGTTCCGAAAGAAACGGTTTCTATTAATATTGTACTTGCAAACAGAACCGGCGAAGATTTAAAAGGAGCTGTGATTGAAATACAGGCAATGCATCTGGGTCAGAAAAGCGGAAAGAGCATGAAGCAAAAAGTGGATATCAAGTCAGGAGAAAGACAAAAGATGCTTTTTGGGTGGAGTGCCCCAAATGAGGATTATACCGGTTATTTACTGGAGATCACCGCTTGCGACCGGGGTGGAATAGTAATTGATACAGATACAGTAGGAGTAGACGTATCTTCCGAGTGGATAAAATTTCCAAGATATGGATATGTTTACGACTATGATAAAGATGCGGATACAGAAGAAAAAATCCGTCTCATGAACCAGTTTCATATTAATGCTATAGAGTTTTATGATTGGCAGTATTTACATCATGAACCTCTTGCGCCTTCTATAGAAGAGGGAGAAGACCGTTATCAGGACTGGGCAGGAAGAAACATATCAGTAAATACGTTGAAAGGTTATCTGGACAATGCTCATGATGCCAATATGGTATGCATGGCCTATGATATGATATATGCAGGTACGGATACTTTTGTAAAAGATGCGGAGGGAAATCCCACAGAAGCCGCAGAATGGCAGGTTAAGTTTGCACCTGACAACAATCGTGGAAAAGGTTATTTTATGTATTCTATGGGAAATTCCCCAAACGGAAACAGTCATTTATACTTTATGAATCCATTGAACCCGGATTGGCAGAATTATATCTTCGAAAAAGTAAATGAGATTTTCGGAGTTCTGGATTTTGATGGCTGGCATGGAGATACGGTGGGTGACTGGGGAAAAATGGTAACTGCCGATGGGGAGCCTCTGGGATATGATGAGGACGGAGAACCGATATATTTAATTTCGGATACTTATACACAGTTTTTAAATGCAGCAAAGAAAGCTTTAGGTGATAAGTATTTAACGTTTAATCCGGTGGGGGCTCAGGGAATTGAAAATGTAAATATCAGTGATGTAGATGCTTTATATACAGAATTCTGGCCGTGGGATAGTAACAGGAAAGGGAAAAGTTACGATACCTATGATGCACTGACCAAGGAGATAGAATACTCCTTCGAGGACAGCATGGGCAAGACAGAGGATGGCGAAGGAAAATCACTGGTAGTAAAAGCCTACATAAATTATAACAAAAATAAAGGCTACATGAATACACCGGCAGTTCTGTTATGTGATGCAGCGGTATATGCTGCAGGTGGAAGCCGATTAGAGCTTGGAAACGGCGATAATATACTTCATATGGAATATTATCCGAATGACGTGGTCTTTATGGATGATGAATTAAAATACAGAATGCGTAATATGATGGACTTCGTAGTAGCATACGAAAATATACTGAGAGACGGTCAGATAAAAAGCGGGCATCGGGTAGATATCAATGGTTACGAAATCAGCACCAGTGGTGAGTCCGGCAAAATCTGGAGTTATGTAAAGGAAGACCAGAATTATGATATTTTACATTTGATTAATTTGGTTGGAACAGATAATCAATGGAGAGATGAAGGAGGAACAAAAGAAAAACCTGAATTTCTGGAGAATCTCGAGGTTAAATTTTACACAGATAAAGACATAAATTCAGTGATGCTGGCTTCACCGGATGTGTATGATGGAAAAAGTGTCAGTCTTGCGTTTGAGAAGGGAGAAGACGAAAACGGTAAGTATGTTGCGTTTGGCGTTGGCTCATTAGAATACTGGGATATGATTTATATGTCCGGGGAGAAGACAGAGGAAAGCAAAGTACTTTTACCAGATGAAAAGTATACAAAAAACTGTTCAGATATAGCATCTATGACGCAGGAAGAAGAAGCTGTATTTGGGAAATTGGAAAAGGCGAAGGAAAATGACCTTACCAGTATACAAATCGCAGGTATTGGTGTTATGGTCTTAGCACTTGTAGTTATTGCAGCTATTGTAATATGCAAGAAAAGTAAGAAGAGAAAGGTATTGTAGCATAATCGGTAGATAAAAATAATTTTAGGAAGCCAAAGGATTTAAGAAGGATTGTTTTCATATTATATAGAAGACAATCCTTTTTTCATATTTAAAGCATAAATTTAAAATGTTGATGTGAAAATTAAGGGACTTGGTATATTTTCCAGTTTCTCCATTTGGGTGATTTTATCATTTCCTTTAAATTCAGGTATGTAAACATAAGTCTCGCTTTCGTTTCCGACAGGGCTTTTTCTAAGAGGCATTCAAGCATCTGTTTCTGCTGGCGGCACAATTTTTTCATCTCAATTATGTGCCGGGCAACTGGCTTTATATGGTCTTTACTTTCTATACACTGTGAAAGAAAGGAGCATTCTACACAGGCTGTATCACAGTTCTTGGATTCCATGTGCCCTCCATGGTTGTTGTGCAGTAGTTAATATAGCAGTCATAGTATTCATCATAAATATGTGCATGGTTAAAAATGTTTTGTGGAAAGCCTTTTGTATGGGAACACCGGCTGTATACCGGCATCAATTAATAGCTATACAATGACAGATGTTTTATACCTGACATCTGAAACCAGCTTTTCCGTTCCGATTCCTATTATCTTGTCATATAAACTCTTAATTGTTCTAATGCTATTACAGCACCTCCTCATGATGAAATAGCACAAGAGGCTTTTTCTGTATGGGAATTGTTTGAAGGAAAATATTAATAATACAAAAATCGCACTTGCTAAACTGCAAGTGCGATACTTTTGTTAATATTACGAGTCCTACGCAGCTCCAGGACGGAACAACATATGACTCTAATAATATTATACACCATATTTGTATGAAGTCAAACAAAAAATTATTCAGATAAATCATTAGAAAATTCTTCACTTAAAAGGCTTTCATCATCATTATCAGAAGTAGTAAATTTCTCGCTTACAGGATAGGAGAAGTTTTTTCCCATTTTCTGAAAGCCATATTCCAGATAATGGGATTTGGGGATGAAGTTATTTTCCGTAAGATTATATAGTTTGGTGAAAAGCTCTACAAGCCATTCCTGAAATTCTGTTTTTGGTTCTTTTTGGTCAAGCTCATTTTCGTAATAATGCCTCACAATACCAGCAAATATATCGGCAAACTGTACTGCAGGAGTTACAGCAGAACTGACAAACAAAGGCATTTCTAATATGTGATGGAAAGAACGTCCAAACCTCGTTTTGAACAGAAAACCTGTAATTGCTTCAGCAATTTTTCGGTCAGCGTCCTCATGTACCTCATCAAATATCATCATTGCTTTGCCATAGTGATGATGATTACAGTAAAATTCAACTTTTTTTAAAAGAAGGTAATACTGCTTTGGAAGATGATGTTCCGGAACAATAATTGGTTCATCTGGCTTGTCCATAATTACGGCAAAAATAGCAGAATCATAAGAGGTAATGATATCCACCATGCCCTCAACATACGCTTTATTATTTATACGATTCTTGGTAATGGTCGCTTCACGAATAAGTTTTGTAGACTTTATTTCGTCCTGTTTTCCATAAATAGAATCTTTTAATTTGTAGATCTGATTTGTGATCGGTTTAATATCATTTTCATGGATACAGACACCAAGCAGGATTGGATTCTTGGTTGAATCTGTAGGGCGAGGGTATCCACTTTCATCTATGAATGTAAGCATGTAAATAGATTGCTCCTTTGTTAAGTAGTGAATTGATTGTACTATAAAATGGGTTAACATACTACCTAATTTATAGAGATTGTTGTCTGTTTTTTATACCTTGAGTAGTGGGCATATCTTTCCCAAGATACTGATTCAGATTTTCCAGTTTTCGGTTTAATGATTGAACCTCTTTTTCACATTTCTTGTAGGTAGAGGCCAGTTCATTTTTCTGTTTCATCAGTTCTTGATATTCTGCTTTTACTCGACTGGGAGGACGGTAAATAAAATAATTATTTAACACTATATGGTGCGGCAGGAACAGATAGTGTTATGAGCAAGTAGCAAAGTCAGAAATACCGCCTGGAAGATAACATTACAAAGCATTATCCACAACATCCGATGGAAATGGTAGAATGCCATGTGATATAGCAATTATGGATGTGTAAAAATTTCTACATGAAAATATAATTGACATTATGTAATGGATGTTATATAATGTAAATTATATAAAGGAGAAAGCATATGCCGCCCAAAGTTAAAACAACGAAAGAAATGATTATAAATGCTGCATTTGAAATCACGAGGAAAATAGGAATTGATGCAGTAAATGCAAAAAGTGTAGCAAACTATCTGAAGTGTTCTACACAACCTGTTATGTATAATTTTGCAACGATTGAAGAATTGAAACTGACAGTTTTTGATAAAGCATTTATTTATATGAAAGAGCAGGTTGTTTTTCCGAAAGGGAAAAGGTGCGAATATCCAATGAGAGAGGTTGGGTTAGACTATATTTCATTCGCAAGAAGAGAACCGAATTTATTCAAATTACTGTTTGAATCCTCTTATTCCGAAAGATGTCCGGTGGATGATCTTGGTGTTGATCTGGACTTTCAGCCGGTAATAGAAGCATTTGCAAAGTTTCTTAATACCAATGTGGAGGAAGCAAGAGCAGAATGGTTGATACGTTATTTTATGGTTCATGGAATTGCCTGCAGAATCGTGAATCAGAAGGTCGATTATTCAGATGAGCAGCTGCTTCAGTTCATGATTCGGTTTGATGCAGGAAGAATGTAATAACTTTCCGTTATTTTGTCCGAAATGTAAGGGAAATTTTCTAATAGAAGCTCAAAATATGGAAATTAAAAATTGTAAGTAGCCAGACGCTAAGACGCAGAGCCACGGTCACAGATGTGAATCAGGTTCTGCGTTTTTTGTTAATTAGGCATTGGAGAAGAAAAGATGTAAGTGTGAATTATACGGTAATCAAGGGAGATTTTATATGAACAAAGAGTCGTCGCAACGGAATAAAGAAATACAGGTTTTGTTAGAAAAAGAAGCTACTTACAAGGAAGGCATTCAGAAGTTGAGTTCTTTTCGAGAAGAGTTATTTGAACAAATTTCCAATATAGTAAGCAGCTATCCGAAAGAGGCATTTTATCAGATGCCATTTAAAGATGCAAATGGCTATCATAGTAAAACGCTTGCGTATTCTATTTGGCACATTTTCAGAATAGAGGATATCGTGGCACATGAATTGATAAAGAAGGATAAACAGATTTTGTTTACAGATTCATATGAGCAAGGTATACATGCCCCTATTATTACAACCGGAAATTTACAGATGTGGATAAGAATAGAATAATTGATTCCAAATGCGTTTCCACAGATGAAAATGCTGTTTGGTTAATTGATTACTGGTGCAGTAAAGATGTCAGAGGCTTATTAAAAATGCCATTCTCCAGACATTGGATCATGCATATAGAAGCGTGTTTGCGTATTATAAAAGGAATATGTTGAATTCATGAAAGAGGGTGTACCTTATGAAATTATCGCATTTGGGAAAGGATAGGATAGGAATTGAACAGGAAAATGATAATTGAAACAGAGCGATTGTTTTTAAGAGAAATGACGGAAAAAGATTATGATGAGCTTTATATGATATTGGCAGATTCAGATATCATGCAGCATTATCCATATATCTTTGATGAAGCAAGAGTCAGAGGATGGATCAACAGCAACATGGAAAGATACCGGATATTTGGATTTGGACTTTGGGCGGTCTGCTTGAAAGAAACCGGGGAGATGATTGGTGACTGCGGATTAACCATGCAGCAGATCAATGGAAAAATCAAGCCGGAGATTGGGTATCATATGAGAAAAGATCAACAGAGGAAAGGCTATGCAAAGGAAGCTGCGATTGCAGTCCGGGATTGGACGTTTCGTAATACGCCATTTAATATGGTCTATTCTTATATGAAGGATACAAACGAAGCATCATGTAAAACGGCAATTTCCTATGGTTGCAAACAGGTCGATGAGTTCGAGGATGATGAAAATGAAATTACCAAAGTATATGCGATTTCGAGAGAAGTAGGAGGAAAGCATATGTTAGAAAAAACAGTTCGCCTATTATTGACGGCGGGTATATTGCTTATGATAGCCGGTTGTATATTTGGTTTCATAGGTCAATGGATTTACGCTGCCTTAGTATGGGTAGGCGCTTTTGGGTGTTGCATTGCAGCATTAAATTTTAAAAATCAAAAGAAAGAAGAAGTTGCTAGTGAGAAGGGAGAAGAAGATGGAAAAGAAAATGAATAACTCAAGAGGATTACAGTTAATTGCACAGATAGGAAAAATACTTAGTAAGGTGGCTTTTGTGTTTTCAATCATAGGTATTTGTGGGTGCTTTGTGGGACTTCTTAGCAATGTATTTGGAAGTGGTAAGATTTTTAAAATCGGAGGCGTTACAATTTACGGTTTGCTGGCAGAGTTTGATGCTTATAATGTGAAAAGTATCAGTGCAACGCTGGTGGCATGGCTGATTGTATGTATTGGGCAGGCTGTACTTGCAAAATTTGCGGAACTTTATTTTCATAATGCACTGATGGCGGGAACACCATTTACGCAGGTGGGAGCCAGAGAACTGAGAAGACTTGGAATATTGACTATGGTAATTCCGACAGGATGTGCTGTTGTGGCAGAAGTTGTACAGGGGATTTTAACTGGATTTATGAATGTAAGCGTAGATGGTTGGATGGAGTTCAATTTTGATAATGAATCTTCTGTTGTTGTAGGAGTTATGCTTATTGTAGGTTCTTTTGTGTGTGGCTATGGTGCCGAATTGCTGGATTCCCAAAAGGCGTCACAGGAATAATGGGTAAGGAAGCAAAGGAATTCAATTGTTCGCAAGATATTCAAGCGGGCAGCTAAAAGCTGGGGATGTAAGGATAAACTCGATGCAAAGCCATACAATATATAAAGTATGATTTAGAAAAGGAAATATTATGGTAATAAAGATAAATACGTTGACATCAGGACTGTTTCTTGAATTATATACATCGGTGGGCTGGGAGCCACCCTGCAGAGAACAGGTGGAATGTGCCTTGAAAAATACAGCAGCTTCATTTGTGGCATACGAAGAAGAAAAAGCAATCGGTATGGTTAGGCTTATTGGAGATGGCGGTATGTCATTTTACATAAAAGATTTTGCTGTCTTGCCCGGATATCAAGGGAAAGGCGTTGGTCAAATGCTGCTTATGGAATTACAGCATTATTTATTGGAGCATAAGCCAGCAGATTGGGCGGTCAGTCTGGAACTGATCAGTACGAAAGAAGCAGTTAAATTCTGTAAAAAATATGGCTTTGAGGAAAGACCATGTGAGTGGGAGGGACCGGAAATGTTCAAAATGATACGGAACAGTGATAATCTAAAAATTGAGTGAGATTAGAAAGAGGAACAAACATGACAATACATTATGAAGAATTAAATGGTAAAAATTTTAACACATATTCACTGGATCATTTCATGAGACATCAACGGGTAAGTGAATGTTGGCGCAACGTGGATGGACAGTGGAAACTGATACCGATAGAATTTGAAGAAAACTGGTCGGTAGAACAATGCCAGAAGATCGCAGCAGATGTGGCATTACATATGGAAAATGACCAGACAGCAATCGGTGCATTCGATGGAGAAGAGGTTATTGGTTTTATTACGGTATCTCATAACATATTTGGAAATACAGCAAAATATGTGGAACTGGTATGCTTTCAGGTTTCAGAGCCTTATCGTGGAAAGAAAATAGGAAAAACACTTTTCTATAAGGCTTGTGAGGAAGCAAAGCGGTTAGGTGCGGATAAGCTGTATATCTCAGCACACTCTTCAAAGGAAAGTCAGGCAGCATATAAAGCAATTGGCTGCGTACATGCGGAGGAAATCAACCAGAAGCTGGCGGAAGAAGAACCATGCGATGTGCAGCTTGAATATGTCCTTGTATAAGAAAATGAAACGGTTGGAGGTTGTATGAATATTTTCAAAGATACCATGTCAGAAATGACATATGAACAGATTGAAAAATCAGTGGAGCAGGAGGCA
>ERZ1026772.861-NODE-861-length-19134-cov-5.801981_pt1 | contig 19134 bp, 16 predicted proteins | sample MGYA00380124_ERZ1026772 | MGnify/ENA primary metagenome ERZ1026772 (study PRJEB33269, sample SAMEA4719760) | human gut metagenome | biome: human-associated habitat; feature: organic feature; material: feces | place: Cameroon | collected 2013-10 ...
CCCCGCCTGATGGCGGGGCCCTTTTAATTGTCGGTGGGGCGGAATTTGCCCGGCTTGGGCTGCGGATGCACGTTCATCATGCGCCGCACCGGCTGGGTATCCTCATCCGCCGGCATAGCGGGCAGCATGCCCGTCCATTCGTTGGCCGAGGCCACGGTTTCCACATCGTCGATCGGGCGGTTTGATCTTTTCCAATGCTCGCTCATTTGCCTCACCTCCTGCATCAGTATGCGCACATCCGCACCGCGCATGCGCGCTGGAATATGCTGATAAAGAAGGGAGGAAACCGCGATGCAGCCGGTATTATGGATGGTGCTGGGCGCGCCGGCCGGCTTTCTGGCGCGTTTTTTGCTGGGCTGCAGCACCCGCAAATGGCATTGGAACATCCTGTGCGGCACGCTGGGCACGGCGTTGGCAGCGCAAATAGCGCGCTATTGCGGCTGGCCGCCGCTGAATAAAGCAAATTTCTATGGTTTTATGCTTGCCATTGCGGGCGCATGCCTGGTTCAAGGCGTGGCGCTGCTGATTGGCAAAAGGCTGGAATAATAAAACTGGGGCAGCCCATCCGGCTGCCCCTTCGTGCGCTTACTTTTCTATGTACCCTTCCGGCAGCTCATGCACGGCCTTGAAATCATGCTGCGCATGCACGGTGGTTTCATTCTTTTCAATCAGCGCGCCGTCCTGATCATAAACCAGTTCGCTCACATAGGTGATTTCTATGTCGCCGCCCGTAACGGACAGGGTGCATTTGTCTCCGTTTGTTTCGATTCTTACATCGGAAAGCGCATTGAACTGCACCTGTACGTTGTGCTCCTTGGGAATCCACATATACTGCTGCGTGCTTTGATAATCGTTGGAATTTTCCGCATCAAAGCAGCCGCCGGTATAGCCGTTGTACGGATCGATAAACAGCATATAGCGGTATGTAATCTCAATGATCGGCAGCTCGTAGCTTGCCAGCTCCACCCGGCCCTCGGCGGTATCCTGATACAGAGTAATGGGCAGCACCACCTGATCCAGCGCGCGATGAACCTCCACGTTCTCGCCGCCGGAATAGATCTGCGTCATATCCTGCAGCCGCAATTGCAGCTGTTCCAGATCAGACAGGGCATTGCTGCCGGCGGAGCCCGTCTGAGAGGCCGAAGCCAGGCAGGGCAGGATGATGATCATCAGTGTCAGTAGGACAAGCAGTAACCGTTTCATGGTGTTCCCTCCTTTAGTGGGTAAAATATGGTCGTTTTGTAAATGCATTATAGCATCAATTGCACAGAAGAGCAACTACCGACCGAAATTATTCGCTATTTTGCCATAATAATTTACATTTGTATCGCCGCGCGATTTTTGTTATAATAAATTAAATACCTTTTGGAGGGTTTGCCATGCCGCCGCTCAATTTGCTGATCAAGCCTGCCTCCGGCCGCTGCAACATGCGCTGCCGCTACTGCTTTTATGCCGATGAAACCGCCCATCGGGAGGTGGACGATTACGGGCTGATGTCCGAGGACGTGCTGGAGTCCATGATCCGCAAGGCGCTGGCGCATGCCGAGGGTGCGTGTACCTTTGGCTTTCAGGGCGGCGAGCCGACGCTGCGCGGGCTGGATTTCTTCCGCCGCGCAGTAGAGCTGCAACAAAAATACAACGTCAACAACGTGCGCATCGACAACGCCCTGCAAACCAACGGCACGCTGATTAACGAGGAATGGGCGCAATTCTTTGCGGACAGCAGGTTCCTGATCGGCCTATCGCTGGATGGCATGGCGGGCCTGCACAATAAAAATCGCCCCGACGCGCGCGGCGAGGGCACGCTGCGCCGGGTGCTGGATACCGCCCAGCTGCTGCGCCGCCACGACGTCACCTTTAATGTGCTCACCGTTGTCACCAACGATACGGCGGACAAGCTCGACCTGGTATATGATTTCTTTGCCCGGCATGATCTGCGCTGGCAGCAATACATTCCCTGCCTGGATGCCTTCGGCGAAAATCAGGGCTGGCTGACAGTGGACAAGTACGCGCAGTTTTTGTGCCGCCTGTTTGATCGCTGGGCCGAGGATGTGATGCAGGGACGGTTCATCTACATCCGCCAGTTTGAAAACTACCTGGGCATGCTGTTGGGCCGCCCTCCCGAAAGCTGCGGCATGATGGGCTGCTGCGGCATGCAGTACACCGTGGAGGCCGACGGCAGCGTATATCCCTGCGATTTCTATGTGCTGGACGCCTACCGCCTGGGCAGCTTTGTGACCGATGATTTTGACGCGCTGGATGAAAAACGCCATGCGCTGCGCTTTGTGGAGGATTCCGCCGAGAAAGACACGGAGTGCCTGAAGTGCCGCTACTATCCGCTGTGCCGCGGCGGCTGCCGCCGTGACCGCGACGACGGCGCAGGGCATCTTTCCCGCACGCGCTTTTGCAGCGCCTACATGCAATTCTTTGATTATGCGCTGCCGCGCCTTCAGCACATCGCCGCGCGCTGCGCCAATCGCTAATGCCTGGACTGCCGGGGTGGGGCGGCTTTTCCCCGTCCCGGCAACCGGCAAAATAAAATTACAATTATTTTCGATTTTCCGTAAAAAAGTACTTGCAATTTTTCTCAAAGTGCGCTATAATATACAAGCTGTCAGAGAGACAGCCACCAGCAATGCGCCCCTAGCTCAGCTGGATAGAGTGTTTGACTACGAATCAAAAGGTCGTGGGTTCGAATCCCGCGGGGCGCGCCACAAAGGAACTATCTGAAAAGATAGTTCCTTTTTTGTTGTCATTCTTTTGCATTCCTATCGTCATGGCAGCACAAAAACGCCGGGGAGCCTTTCGGCTCTCCGGCGCATTATTTATTGCAGATCGCAGCGCGATTACTCGGCAGCCATCTTCTTGTAGGATTCCAGGCGCTCCTTGGCGTCCTCTTCGTTCTTGGCGAAGAGCTTCTCAGCCGCTTCGGGGAACTGCTTGAGCAGCGTGGCATAGCGGGTTTCGCCGCGGATGAAGGCCTGATAATCGCCCGTGGGCTCCTTGCTGTCCAGGGTCAGGGGGTTCTTGCCCTGCTCGGCCAGTTCGGGGTTGAAGCGATACAGCGGCCAGTAGCCGGCTTCCACAGCCTTGCGGATTTCAGCCTGCGCCATGGACATGTTGATGCCGTGGTTGATGCAGGGCGCGTAGGCGATGATCAGGGAGGGGCCCGGATAGGCTTCCGCTTCGTTCATGGCCTTAAGCAGCTGCACAGGATTGGCGCTCATGGCGACGGTAGCCACGTACACATAGCCGTAGCTCATGGCCATCATGCCCAGATCCTTCTTCTTGGTACGCTTACCGGCGGCAGCAAACTTGGCAACCGAGCCGGTAGGCGTGGACTTGCTGGACTGGCCGCCGGTGTTGGAGTACACTTCGGTATCCAGTACCAGCACGTTGACATCCTGGTTCTGCGCCAGAACGTGATCCAATCCGCCGTAGCCGATATCATAGGCCCAGCCGTCGCCGCCGAAGATCCAAACGGACTTCTTGACCAGCAGGTCCTTGTCAGCCAGCACTTCGCGGGCAGCCTTGCAGGCGTCGCACTCGCACACAGTGCCAGTCAGATCCTTGCCATTGTAAACAACGCCGGTCATGTCGATGCCGTCTTCGCAGGCAGCAATCAGCTTGGCCGCGGCAGCCTTGCTGCCCTCAGCGCTGTGCATGTTCTCCAGCCATTCCTTACCGGCGGCCTTGATATCGTCGGTCACCCAATCGATAGCGATCAGCTTTTCGACGTTTTCGGCCAGCTTGGCGCGGCGCTGGTTGACAGCCAGGTTCATGCCGAAGCCGAACTCAGCGTTGTCTTCGAACAGGCTGTTGGCCCAGGCAGGACCATGACCCTTATCGTTGACGGTGTAGGGGCAGGTGGGGGCGGAGCCGCCGTAGATGGAGGAGCAGCCCGTGGCATTGGCAACCATCATACGATCGCCGAACAGCTGGGTAACGAGCTTGACATAAGGCGTCTCGCCGCAGCCGGCGCAGGCGCCGGAGAACTCGAACAGGGGCTTCATGAACTGGCTGCCCTTGACAGTGTTCTTGTTGAAGGCGATGTCCGGCTCAGGCAGCTTCATGGCGAATTCCCAGTTGGCTTCCTGCACGGAGGATTCGGCGGACAGGGGCTTCATTTCCAGGGCCTTGGTCTTGGCGGGGCACACTTCCACGCAGTTGCCGCAGCCGGTGCAATCCAGCGGGCTTACCTGCATGCGGTAGGTGTAGCCAGCCACTTCCTTGCCGATGGCCTTCTTGGTTACGAAGGAAGCGGGCACCTCGGTGCCTTCCTTCACCAGGATGGGACGGATGCAGGCGTGGGGGCAAACCAGGGAGCACTGGCCGCACTGTACGCAGTTCTCGGGAATCCATTCGGGAACCTTGACGGCGATGCCGCGCTTTTCAAACTTGGTGGTGCCGGTGGGAACCATGCCGTCGGGCGTGAAGGCGCTCACGGGCAGCTTATCGCCTTCCTGATTCAGGATGGGCTTTACGATGTTCTTGAAATACTCGGTGGACTCAACCACAACGGGCTGCGCGCCGGTGGTGGCGTTGGCCCATTCGGCGGGAACCTTGACTTCCTTCAGGCCGGAGATGGCAATGTCGATGGCGTCCCAGTTCTTCTGAACGACGGCGTCGCCCTTCTTGCCGTAGGTCTTCTTGGCATACGCCTTCATGTACTCATCGGCCTTTTCGTAGGGGATGATATCGGCCAGCTTGAAGAAGGCGGCCTGCATGATGGTGTTGATGCGGTTGCCCATGCCAACCTGAGCGGCCAGCTTGACGGCGTTGATGATATAGAACTTGGCGTGCTTCTTAGCCAGCAGCTGCTTCATGGCGGCGGGCAGCTGAGCATCCAGCTCGCTCTCGTCCCACTGGCAGTTGAGCAGGAAGGTGCCGCCGTCACGCAGGGAGGATACCATGTCGTAGGCGGTCACATAAGCCTGGTTGTGGCAGGCGATGAAATCGGCCGCATCGATCTGGTAGGTGCTGCGGATGGGGGTATCGCCAAAGCGCAGGTGGCTGACGGTCAGGCCGCCGGACTTCTTGGAGTCGTAGGCGAAATAGGCCTGCGCGTACTTATCGGTGTGGTCGCCGATGATCTTGATGGAGTTCTTGTTGGCGCCGACGGTACCGTCAGAGCCCAGACCATAGAACTTGCAGGACACGGTGCCAGCGGGGGCGGAGTTGAACTGCTCGCCCAGCTTCAGGGAGGTGCCGGTCAGGTCGTCGTTGATACCCACGGTGAAATGATTCTTCATTTCGCCTTCCAGGTTCTCGTACACGGCCTTCACCATGGTGGGGGTGAATTCCTTGCTGCCCAGACCATAGCGGCCGCCCACTACCTTGATATCATCGCGGCCGGCTTCACGCAGCACGGTGCAGACATCCTGGTACAGCGGTTCGCCCAGGGAGCCGGGCTCCTTGGTGCGGTCCAGCACGGCGATCTTCTTGCAGGTGGCGGGGATGGCAGCCAGGAAGTGCTTGGCGCTGAAGGGGCGGAACAGATGCACCTTTACGCAGCCGTACTTCTTGCCCTGCGCGTTGAGGGCTTCGATGGCCTCGTCGATGGTTTCGCAGCCGCTGCCCATGCAGATGACGACTTCTTCAGCGTCGGGCGCGCCCACGTAATCAAACAGGTTGTACTTGCGGCCGGTGATGGACTCTACCTGCTTCATGCACTCCTCAACGATTTCGGGAGTGGCCAGGTAGTGACGGTTGGCGGCCTCACGGTTCTGGAAGTAGATATCGGGGTTCTGGGCGGTACCGGCCTGATGGGGATGTTCGGGGTTCAGGGCGCGGGCGCGGAACTCGTTTACCTTGTCCCAGGGAACGATCTTGGCGATGTCTTCGTAGTCGATCGCGTCGATCTTCTGGATTTCATGGCTGGTACGGAAGCCATCAAAGAAGTGCAGGAAGGGCACGCTGGCCTTCAGCGCGGACAGATGGGCGACCAGCGCCATATCCATCGCTTCCTGAACGGAGGAAGAAGCCAGCATGGCAAAGCCGGTCTGGCGGCAGGCCATTACGTCCTGATGATCGCCGAAGATGGACAGGGCATGGGCGGCCAGGGCGCGGGCAGATACATGGAACACGCCGGGCAGCAGCTCGCCGGAGATCTTGTACATGTTGGGGATCATCAGCAGCAGGCCCTGGGAGGCGGTGAAGGTGGTGGTCAGCGCGCCCGCGGCCAGAGAGCCGTGCACGGCGCCGGCCGCGCCGGCTTCAGACTGCATTTCGGCAACGTGAACCGTCTGGCCAAACAGGTTCTTGCGGCCCTGCGCAGACCATTCGTCCACATACTCCGCCATCGTGGAGGACGGCGTGATGGGGTAGATCGCGGCGACATCGCTGAACGCGTACGCGATGTGGCTGACCGCTCCGTTACCGTCGATCGTGTACTTGAAAGACATTTGGGGATCCTCCTTTATAGTGTGTATCGAACACTGTCAGGTGGCATAGCAATACCAACTATACCAACAATATATTATAGATACACCCCCTCCCCTTTGTCAAGGGCAACCATAATTTAGGCGGCAATTTACGGGGAATTTATCGTATGAATTGTAACAACACTCAAAAACCGCTTGACATTTAGTAAGACATGCTGTAGTATTGCATTAAGACACGGTGTCTTATTACATGCATGGAGGAATTAACCAATGAAAGCCCAGCGCCTGCCCGACAGTGAATTTGACCTGATGCAAACCATATGGGATCAGCAGCCCCCGGTGACGACCGGTCTGCTGATGGAGCTGATTGGCCGCAGCCGCAATTGGAAGGTGCAAACGGTGGTGACGCTGCTGGCGCGCCTGACCGAGCGCGGCTTTCTGCGCGTGGAAAAGGGAAGCGGCCGCGAGCGCGCCTTCTACCCCATCATCTCCCGCGACGAATACCTGCGCATGGAAACCGAGAATTTTCTGGAGCATTACCATCACAAAAGCGTGCACAGCCTGATCGCCGCGCTGGCGGGCGACCGCCTGTCCGATCAGGATCTGGACGAGCTGAGCGACTTTGTGCGCAAGGCCAGAGAGAGGAGCGAGGGCAAATGACCGCCTGGCTATCTACCCTGTTAGCCTTCGCGCTGACAGTATCGGCAGTTACACTGTGCGCATTGGTGCTTACGCCCATGCTGCGCAACCGGGTTAGCGCCCGCAGCCTGTACCTGGCCTGGCTGGCCGTGCTGGTCTGCGCGCTGATTCCCATCCGCCCATTCTCTCCGCGCCCGGCTGTCACCCTGTCTCCCGCGCCTGTGACGCGCGCCGTGGAGGTGCCCGTGTTCGCCCCGCGGCAAACGGACACGCCTGTTACCCCAGTCTCGCAGCCTGCCGCCGCGGACTTCGTGCCTGTCTATACAGGCAGCACGGTGTCTGCGTCCAGCGCAGTTCAGCCTGCCCGTACCCTGCAATGGAGCACGGTGCTGTGCATGGTTTACCTGACGGGCGCTGCGCTGATGCTGCTGGGCAGTCTGGCCCACCACGCGCGCTATCTGCGTATGCTGCGCCGCTGGCGAAAGCCGATAAGCGACCGCCGTATTCTGGCGCTCTACGATGCGCTGCGCGATGAAATGGGCGTGCGCCGCGCCATTCCCATCTACCTTTGCCAGGCAGTCGACAGTCCCATGATCGCAGGCATTTTCCGTCCCTGCATCCTGCTGCCGGAGAACCATCTGAACCTGAGCGAGCTGCGTCTGGTGCTGCGGCACGAGCTGACGCACTATCAGCGCGGGGATCTGTATGTAAAGCTGCTGGAGCTGCTTTGCGTCAGCCTGCACTGGTATAATCCGCTGATCTACCTGGCGCGCCGCGAGATCGACTACGCTTGTGAAGCATCCTGCGACGAGCGGGTGATGCGCGGCGCATCGCTGGATGATCGCCAGTACTACTCCGAAACCATCATCACCGTGATCCGCCGCCAGCGTGCGCGGGGAACGGTGCTGTCTACCAGCTTCTATGGAGGTAAAAGAGGCATGAAAAACCGAATTCTTACCATTATGGATACCCGCGCGCGGCGTTTGGGCGCGCTGCTGCTGTGCCCGGTGCTGGTGATGGCGCTGGCCTTCAGCGTGGCCTTCGCCGCCGAGCCAGCTGCAACCAGTGATAAAGACGTACCCAGCCTGGCTGCGCTGATGCAGGATCCCAGCCAGCCCATGACCGAGGACGAGGCCTACGAAAAGGGGCTGCAGCTGCTTCAGGCTGTGCGCGGCAGCGATTTCCCCGCGGATTCTTCCGCCGAGCGCGCGAGCGTGGCCTTTACCACAGCCACCTTTGGCAGCGTCACCCTGCCGGTAGTGCGGGCGGATATCCGCGTGCAGGGCAGCGGCCGCTATGCCGTCAGCTACTGGCACGCCTACCTGTCCGCCGCGACGGGCGAAGGGCTGCTGCTCACCTGCTCGGGCGAGGAGGCCTCCGCCGATCAGGAATTTGCCGCGCCCTACTATCTTCATCCCATGCTGGAGGATAACCAGGAGCAGCGCGCATTGTTTGCCACCCTGCCCCGCGCGGCCTATGTAAGCAACGCCGCCGCGCCCTCCGCCAATTTCAGCGAAGGCCCCACCGATTACAGCTGGCCGCAGGGCACCTGCCTGAACGGAACGCCCGTCACCGTGACCGAGCTGCACCTATCGGGCAACAACGTGCCCAAGGCGCTGACCGAGGCAAAGCTGATCTACTGGGCCAAAATTACCGTGGGCGCAACAAAGGACAGCCCCGGCGTGGATGGCTCCTGGATCCCGCTGTGCGCGCTGACCTTCGCCGATGAAATGACGGGCGCGCCCGCCGCGCTGCCCGCCGCCACGGTCACGACCGACGCGGCCACGGGCCAGGTAAGCCTGTACGCCGTCTGCGACCGGGACAAGGGCGTGGTCACGGTGCTGTCCAAGGGAACGCAGGTGGAGGTGCTCAGCCGTCTGGCGCAGTTCTATCAGGTGCGGGCAGGCAAGCATTACGGCTTCCTGCCCATCGAAAACCTGGCCTTTGATACCGCCGCGCAGGCGCTGATGGACAGCATCGTGCCCGAGCATTTTGCCGAGATTCAGCCCGGCATGCGGGAAAAGTACGATGAATTCATGAACCGCATCACCGCCCTGTGGGATGAGTACGGCGACAGCAACGAATGGCCGCTGGAGATCAAGGCCAAGGCCACGCAGATCCGCCTGGATTACGGCTTTGACGCCGATCTGCCCGCCCGCAACATCCTGCCCGGCGAGGGCGATATGACGCTGGAGCAGGCGACCGCCTTTGCCGACGCGCACATAAAAGAGCGCTACGGCATGACGGAGGCGGATTTCGTCTATCGCCGCTACAGCTTCTATTACGAGCCCGACGCCCCCGATGCGCATCTGTGGAACGTGTATTACGTTGCCCGCACCGGGCTGCGCAACTGCGCCGTTACCTTCAATCAGCAGGGCGAAATCCTCCGTGATTTTCAGAATTCCTATACCAACGGCAGCGGCCCGGACGATTTGGACATGAAGCAGCCCGGCTACTATATCGACTATGGCAAGCCCATGGCGTATACCGAGGACGACGAAGCCCTCGCCGCGCTGGATACCGCCTGGCAGACGCTGGAGGCTACAGTGGACGACGGCCAATTCAGACAGGAGGATTATACCGTCCGGCAGGAGCTGTGCCGCGATATCTGCCCGGATAACGACGGCAGCCTGACCTGGTGGCGGTTTACCTTCTGCAGAGATAATGAGGAAGCCGAGTTTTATGTGATTGTCGTGCGCGGGGATGAAGAAAGGGTGATTTCCAGCAACGCGGAAGACTACGCTTACAATCGCCGGTATGAGGCTGCCAGCAAGCGCATGGCGCAGGAGGAGGCCCTGCGCGGGCCGTACTACACCTGGTCGGTCGAGGAAAAGGCGGAAGCCGCATCGTGGGCGCACGAGGCCAACGCTGTCCTGCCGACCAAGCAGGATATCCCGCAGAAAAAGGCGCAGGAAATCGCCCTGGCTTACGCCGTCGAACAGACGGGTGATAAGCTTGAGAAGCTTGCTAACCTGCCGTGCTATTTCTACTTTGAAACGGCGGAATGGTATGAGAACATCAATCCAGCCAAAACCATCTGGCGCGTGGATATCAATATCAGCCATGGCTATGACGAGGGCATGGTGGATTATCTGTCGGTGATCATGGATTCCCGCAGCGGCGAGATCCTGGAATATTGGGACAGCCGGGTAAGCAACGGCTGACACCCTGCCGGCCCGCGTCTGCGTCCCTGCGGCGGGGCGCGGGCCAGATTGCATATTTCCCGCAAAAAGGTGAAAAAAATACTTGCTTTTACCAGATTGTTGTGGTAATATATTCGATGCTGGTCCATAGCGTCCGGCACCAAGACTTACAGGAGGCGAAGGAAGTGCCGAACATTCAGTCTGCCAAGAAGCGCGTGAAGGTGAGCGAAACCAAGAACCTGCGTAACCGTATGGTAAAGAGCGGCGTCAAGACGTCTATCCGCAAGCTCAATGCGGCCATGACCGAGGGTGCTGATGCTGCCGCTACGCAGTATGTCGCCACGACTTCCGCGATTGATAAAGCGGTAGCCAAGGGCATCATCCACAAGAACGCGGCCAACCGTAAAAAGGCTCGTCTTGCCAAGATGATCGCGAAGGCGTAATCAACAAATCTCTACTCATCATTATCACGGCAGTGTATAGTACGGCGCGCGGGCCAAATAGCCTTGCGCGTTTGTGCTACCTGCAAACAGGCTGCGATAAAGAACAACCCCCGGTTTCCCCCGTGCAAAAGAGAGGACGGCTCACCGGCTGAAAGGCGTCCGCGCGGCGGCGGGGCATTCGCTTTGGAGCCGCGCGCCCGAAGGCTCAGTAAGGCGCGCCGTCCTATCCGCGTTACAGGATCAGAGCGCGGGCAGCATCCCTGCCTGCGGAAATTGGGTGGTACCACGCCTGCATGCGTCCCATGTGCTTTACATGGGATGATTTTTTATTTTGGAGGGTATGTATGGGCATCAGAGAGAATATCGAGTCCATCCGTGCGGAGCTGGAGCAGGAGCTGCAGCGCCTGGACGATGTAAAGCAGCTGGAGGAGGCTCGCCAGCGCGTGCTGGGCAAAAAGGGCAGCCTGACCGCGCTGCTGCGCTCCATGGGGCAGCTCAGCCCCGAGGAGCGTCCTGCCGCCGGGCAGATGATCAACGCCGGGCGCGAAAAAATCAGCGCCATGCTGGACGAGCGCCTGACCACGCTCAAGGCCCACGAACGTGAACGCAAGCTGGAGCGCGAAGCGCTGGACGTGACCGAGCCGCGCGACCTGCCGCGCCTGGGCGTGGCGCATCCTACCTCGCTGGTGCTGGACGAGGTGCTCTCGGCCCTGACGGGTCTGGGCTTTGATGTGGTGGAAGGCCCTGAAATCGAGCTGGATCACTACAACTTTGAGCTTTTGAACCTGCCCAAGAACCATCCCGCGCGCGACGCGCAGGATACCTTCTATGTGGATGATAACATCGTGCTGCGCACGCACACCTCTCCCGTGCAGGCGCGTACCATGCTGTCCCGCAAGCCCCCCATCCGCATTGCCTGCCCCGGCCGCGTGTTCCGCGCCGACGAGGTGGACGCTACCCACAGCCCCGTTTTCCATCAGATCGAGGGTCTGGTGATCGATAAGGATGTGAACATGGGCGATCTGAAGGGCACGCTGGACGCGCTGTTCAAGCGCCTGTACGGCGATGATATCGAAACGCGCTTCCGCCCCTCCTTCTTCCCCTTTACCGAGCCGAGCGCTGAGGTCGATCTGACCTGCATCTCCTGCCGCGGCAAGGGCTGCCGCATGTGCAAGGGCACGGGCTGGATTGAGGTGCTGGGCTGCGGCATGGTCAACCCCAAGGTGCTGACCATGTGCGGCATCGATCCCAACGAATACACCGGCTTTGCCTTTGGCATCGGCCTGGAGCGCATCACCATGCTGCGCTACGGCATCAAAGATATGCGCCTGCTCTATGAGGGCGACGAGCGCTTCCTGCGCCAGTTCCGCTAAGGGAGGGAAACGGACATGAAAATTTCGATGAACTGGATCCGCCAGTACGCGGATATTCCCGTATCGCCCGCCGAATACGAAAGCACCATGATCATGCACGGCACGGGCGTGGAAGGCATTGAATACCTGGGCGAGGAATGCCAGAACGTGGTGGTCGGCCGGGTGCTGACCTGCCGTGATCATGAAAACAGCGACCATCTGCACGTGTGCACGGTGGATGTGGGCCAGGGCGAGCCGCTGCAGATTGTCTGCGGCGCGCCCAACGTGCGCGAGGGCATTCTGGTGCCCGTAGCCATGATCGGCGCCAAGCTGCCCGGCGGCCACGAAATCAAAAAGGGCAAGCTGCGCGGCGTAGAAAGCTGCGGCATGCTCTGCTCCGGCCCCGAAATCGGCGTGCCGGTGGAGCTGTACCCCTCCGTAGGCGACGCGGGTCTGCTGATTTTCCATGAGGATTATCCCCTGGGCACCGATGTGCGCAAGATCTTCGGCCTGGACGATTATGTGGCCGATTTTGAAATTCTGGCCAACCGCCCCGACTGCCTGTGCGCCTGGGGCATCGCGCGCGAAACCTCTGCCGCGCTGGGCACCAAGCTGACGCTGCCCGAGGTGACGGTCAAGGACGTCGGCGGCGATATCGCCGATCATGTTCAGGTGACGGTGGAGGATTTCACCCGCTGCCCGCGCTACGCCGCCCGCGTGATCAAAAACGTGCGCGTCGCGCCCTCGCCCATGTGGCTGCGGCAGGTGCTGCATGCCGCCGGCATGCGCTCCATCAATAACATTGTAGATATCACCAACTATGTGATGCTGGAAACCGGCCATCCCATGCACGCCTTTGATCTGGACAAGGTGCGCGGCCGCCAGATCATCGTGCGCACCGCCCAGGATGGCGAAACGCTGCGCACGCTGGACGGCAAGGATCATGCCCTGACCAGCGCCGATCTGCTGATCTGCGATGCGGAAGGCCCCACGGGCCTGGCCGGCATCATGGGCGGCGAGGAAAGCGAAATCACCGACAGCACCCGTGAGGTGATGCTTGAGTGCGCCACCTTCGACCGCGCCGTCACGCGCATTTCCGCCCGCCGCATGGGCATCCGCACTGAGTCCAGCGGCCGCTTTGAGCGCGGCGTATCCGAAAAGACCATCATGACCGCGTTGGAGCGCGCCTGTCAGCTGGTGAACCTGCTGGACGCGGGCGACGTGGTAGGCGGCCATTACGACTACTACGAGCATCTGGAGGCGCCTAAGACCATCGTCTGCTCCGTCCGCCGCATCGCCGCCCGCACGGGCGTGGATATCACGGGCGAGGAGATGGAAGCAGCCCTGCGCAAGCTGTGCTTCACCGTGGAGCGCGAGGGCGATACCCTGCGCGTCACCGTGCCCGATTATCGTCAGGATATGGAGGGCGAAGCCGATGTGTGCGAGGAAGTGCTGCGCATGGTAGGCTATGAGCGCATTCCCTCCACGCGCCTGCGCGGCGAAAGCACGCAGGGCGGCCTGAACCCGCTGATGCAGCATAAGGCGCGCGTGCGCCGCGTGCTGGGCGGCCTGGGCTATGACGAAATGATGGCCTTCTCCTTCGTCAGCCTCAAGTCCATCGCCGCGCTGGGTCTGCCGGCGGATGATCCCCGCATGCAGCCGCTGATGCTGCGCAACCCGCTGGGCGAGGATACCGCCTGCATGCGCACCACACTGGCTCCCGATATGCTGCGCATCCTGGCCGGCAACTACAACCGCGGCAACGACTGCGCCATGCTGTACGAATTCGGCACGCTCTTTGATGCAACCCGCCGCACGGAGGAGGGGCTGATCACCGAGTCCCCTGCCCTGTCCATCGGCGCGTATGGCAAGGATCTGGATTTCTACGCCATTCGCGGCGCGGTGCAGGCGCTGTGCGCGCAGGAGGGCGTAAGCGTTACGGTTGTACCCGGCGGCGACTGCTATTATCATCCCGGTCGCAGCGCACGGCTGATGCATGGTGAAACCGTCATCGCTACGCTGGGTCAGGTGCATCCCGATATCGCGCAGGCCATGGATCTGCCCGAAATCACGCTGCTGGCCGAGGTGGACATGGTGGCGCTGTATGCCTGCGCCCAGCCCATGGGACAGGTAAAGCCCATCTCCCGCATGCAGGCCGTCAGCCGCGATATCGCGCTGGTCATGCCCGATGCGCAGCCGCTGGGCCCCGTGATGGATGCGATCCGTCATGCCGCGGGCGAATGGCTGGAGGATATCCGCCTGTTTGACGTGTTCCGCGGCGTGCAGGTAGACCTGGGTATGAAGAGCGCAGCCTTCTCACTGACCTTCCGCGCCCCCGACCAGACGCTGACTGAAGATCATCTGGCTCCGGTAATGAAGAAAGTAATGAAGGTTTGCCGCGAAAAATTCGGCGCAGAAATTCGTTCCTGATTTCTAACATCATGCATACGCTCCCGGTCAGGCATTGCGCTTGCGCCGGGAGCGTTTTATATTCATTTTTGCCTCTGCGTCAGGCGATTGGATCGCAGCATTTTTAGCGCGGCCAGGGTGCTGGCGATGCCAATGCCCGCGGCGTTCATGACATCCCTTGCCGGAAAATCTGGAATCAAGTGCATGCCGGCCACGCCCAGCGCCGCGCCGCACAATCCTAAAATCAGCGGAATCAGTTCCTCCCGCAGGCCGCGAATCATACGCAACAGCATCCCCAGCAAATAGCAGATCGCCACGAAACGCAAGCGTCATTGCCGTGCGTGCCTTTTCATAGCTGCAATTTCCCTTGCATGCGTGAAAGGAAAGCCCCAAATGATAGATGGCAGCTACGCCAGCGCTGAAAACATTGCCGCATATCTGCGCCGCATCAAGGAGCGCAGGCATTTCCAGCCAGGAATGGTCTGTGCGCAGCGGCGTATCGGAAGCGACCATTTCCCGCCTATTTAGCGGACAAAATCAATCCCCGCAGTTCTGCACTGTCGCGCAGCTGGTTAGATCCGTCGGCGGCTCCCTGGACGAATTGGCCGATATCCCCCACGCTCCCAGCGCTCCGCCATGCGATAAAGCGCTGGCGCATATGATCGCAATGGATAAGCAGCGTGAGGAAACCGTTTTATATTTGCAAAATCAAGTGACTGAATTGCGAGCAAATGCTGAGCGTCAGCATCGTTTGTTGATCATATGCACTGCGGTGCTCGGTCTATTTTTGTTTCTTTTCGGCGCATTGCTTGCCTAGGATCTCTCCGATCCACGCTATGGATTCCTCTACCGTTTGATTTCCGCCATGCCGCATGGCAGCCACCTGCCCTTCCTGCGCGGATAGTCTCCACTTGCATGAATGTGCATCCACTTGCACCCATGCAAACACTGTGCGCCATCTGAAAGGCACATTTCATCCCTTGCCGTATTTCCAGTCACATTATTTGCATTTTTTAGAAAAAAGCATTGACAAACCCCATGAGCCGTGATATTATATATCTTGTGATTGGTTCAAGTCATGGTCGCATGGCTCAGTTGGTAGTCCATACTGGTTCCTGAACATGGACTACTTCCCTCCCCGGATTGGCTTCCGGATCGACAAAAATTTCGCGGTCTCCCTCATCTTCTCAAAGGAAGAATCGGTCGACCGCTCGGCATTGAAAGATGCCGCCCGGTTCTCCCGCTTCCCCAACATTTTAGGGAATGCCGATATTCTTGGTCGCATGGCTCAGTTGGTAGAGCACATCGTTCACATCGATGGGGTCACAGGTTCGAGTCCTGTTGCGACCACCACAAAACCTCGAAGGCATAAGGCTTTCGGGGTTTTTTCCGTCTCTTGGACAAGTGCCCTCCTCCCCGTGGGAGGGCCTGACCGGCATACTATTAGCTTCTATCAATTACGCTCATTCACGAACATTCAAAATTTCGAGTGTGCAGTTTCATTTTCGATGTTAACAGGTTGGTCGCCCATTTCGTTCACGCGAGTCGATGTGAACGGTAGCCCGGCATCGATGTGAACGGCTTGCTGGTTTCGATGTGAACGGGTACCCTGCTCGATGTGAACGGTTTGCCGGACAGACACACTTCCTATAAGCTTACGGCACAAAAAAAGCAGGGCCAACGCCCTGCAACAAAAATATCCCCGATCAGGATTACTCCTGACCGAGGAACTGCTTCAGTGAAATCTTGAATTTGATGTGCATTTTGTATCCGGTTCGGACTTCCACCCGCTCGATCAACCGGGAGACGATCAGGTGCTTGGTGCCGATGTCAGCCTTGTCGAAGCACTCTGCCCAGGAAAGCAGCTCATCCACCTGGGCTTTGGTGGCTTTAGCGTTTTCCTGCTCCGTCTGCATCCGGGCCTGCGCTTCTTCCATTGCTTTCTGAGAGGCTTCCAGTTTTGCCCGGTGCTTCAGGAGCATTTGATTGACGATACTCAGATCCAGCTGGCTTTCTCCGGTCAGTGCCTTGACGGCTTCCTCCTCCAAGGCGGTGACCTGCTTTTGAGCATTTTCAAAATCCTTCTGCGCCTGCTTGTAGGCCACCTTGTAGGTTTCCTCATTCCGGGCGCTGGCAAGCTCCACAAGTCGCTCCTTGGGAACCGCCTCCAGCTTGGAAAGGAACAGCCTGACCTGATTTTCAACCGCCTCATTCAGCGCGGTCGCCTTGTAGACGCTCTGTCCTTCACATGTTCTCGATGAGGAGATTTTCCGGTAACAGCGGTAGGTTTCATAGTCGTAGATGCCAGTGCCGCCGTTAGCCAGTTTTCTTTCCTCATGATGATGGTTGTAGCAGAGCCTGCATCCGCAGTGTCCGCAGTAGATGACGCCCGTCAGCAGGCTCCGGGTGTCCGTCCTGAAGACCACCGGCTCGCCGTCGTAGTTCTTGGTCGATCTGCCTTTGACCGTCTGCTGGCACCGCATGAACAGGTCTTCGTCGATGATCTTCAAATGGTCAAACGGCTCAGACTGCACTCCCTGCATGTGGTAAATGCCGATGTAGATCGGGTTGTCAATGATCGCCCGGATGCTTGTCCCGCGCCAGAGACTTGTTCCGCGTTTGGTCTTGATCCCTTTTTCATTCAGGTACTGCGCGACCCGGTTTGTGCCGTACCCGTGATTGGTCAGCAGGTCGAAGATCTCTTTGACGATGGTTGCTTCATCCTCGTCAACGACCAGATCCCGCACCTGCTGGTTCTTTTTGTTGGTGCGGCCCTGATGTTCCAGCTTGTAGCCGTAAGGTAGATGTCCTCCCCGGTACTGACCCTCCTGCACCATTTGGGAATGCTTGGTTTTCACACGGATGGAAGTCTTTTCGCTTTCACCCGATGCCTGCCAGAAACGGATGTAGTTCAGGAGCTTGTCGACGTGGTTATCGAAGCGCTGTTCACCTTCACGGGCACTCCAGACCTCTATGCCCTGCTGAACAAACCACTGCACCACAAAGGGTGTTTCATCATCCCGCCTGCCAATACGGTCGAACATGAAAACCAGCAGCACATCGAACTTGTGCATGATGGCCCTCTTCTTAATCTCCACAATGGCATCGCGGTCATTGGTGCTGACCTTGTAACCGGAGATGCCTTTTTCGGAAATCTCATCAACGATCTCCCAGTCCGGGTGGGTCGCTGCATATTCGCGGCAGGCCAGCTTTTGCATGGGAATGTCATCATGATCCACCTGGCCGACGGTCGAAACACGGTAGAGGCATATGACTCGCTTCATCTTTTTCACCTCCAGTAGTTTGCATGTGTAAGCAGATCCAGCACGTCAGCGACGGCACCAAGATCGGGTTCATCCGCGTAGGAAACCGTCACCTCACAGACTGGCGAATCATCCGAAAGTCCAGTGTTTTCAAGGGCTCTCGGCTGCTTAGCAGTAGTACTATTAACTCTACTGTCGGCACGAATCAAGTCAACTTTTTGAGACGAAACCGATATTTTTTCGGGTTGTGTGTCAGTGGTGGAACGGTTCCCGGCAAGGTCGTTTCTCCGGCAAAATGCCTTGACCGTGTTGAGGGATATGTCCAGTTCCTTAGCGATGTATGCGTAACCAAGATTCTGTTTCCGCATCTCGGTTATCTGCCTTTTCTGTTTCTGGGTCATCGCGCTGCTCCAATCTGAAGGGATGTGTATCGTTGTCTCCTTCAGTGCCTTACGGACAGTCGGAGCGGCACTTTTCCGGTTTTTCCAATAAAAAAGTTGGGGCTCTGCCCGAAGGCAAAACCCCATGATCATTTATTCGGTTGCGATCTCGCTGAACTCCCCGGAAACCCATCCGACCTGACTCCCGATCTTCACTGCCTGCCAACCGTTGAAGGCGCTGGCCACATACTCCAGCGTTGTGCCCGGCGCGACAGCTGTGATGCGGCTGTAGCTGGTGCCGTTGCCTGTGCGGATGTTGACTTTCCCGCCGGAGGACTTGATCAGCACCCGGATGGTGGTCTGTCCGGCAACAGGCTGTTCCTGCTCCGGTTCTGGCTGCGGTTCTGTCATGGCCTGCTGTCCGGCATCGTCCTCCGCCACAGCGGCCATCAAGTCGGCATGGGTCTGGTCGCCGTACTTGCCGTCCTGCTTGATTCCGGCCTTCTTCTGGAAAGCCTTCACAGCGGCTTCCGTTTTGCTTCCGAACTGGCCGTCCACCACAAGGGTGGCACCCAGCTGATTCAGAAGCTCCTGCAGGGCTTTGACGTCCGCGCCGGAAGAGCCGTTCTTCAGCAGGCGGCTTCCCAGAGTGTACACGGTGACCGCCTCCACAGCGACCTGTGCGCCGCTGGTATCGCCGTAATCGATAAACGGCAGCTTGTACCAGTGTGTCCAGGGCCGTTTCTTTACCTGCGTCTTCACGCAGCCCCAGCTGAAGCCCTGCCACTCCACAGCATAGCCGTTGCCAACGTAGTATCCAGCATGACCGTCCTTGTACAGCGCCAGACCAGGGATCTCCGGCAGGGTGTCAATGGTACCCCAGTCAGCACCTTTGGACTTGGCCCAGGTGAACATGCTGTTCGCGCCTTTGTCCGGACATCCGTTGGAGCCGTACTTGCTGGTGATACTTTTGTCCGTCCCGATGGCTTCCAGTACCCTCTGCCCGCCATTTGTCCAGGCATATCCTTTCGCGCCGCCAATACAGTCGGCACAGACCTTTTTCTGCACAATGTCATCCTTGTATCGCTTCATGCGGCTGGACGTGTAATGGGAAGGGTATTG
>ERZ1026772.862-NODE-862-length-19076-cov-8.198675_pt1 | contig 19076 bp, 11 predicted proteins | sample MGYA00380124_ERZ1026772 | MGnify/ENA primary metagenome ERZ1026772 (study PRJEB33269, sample SAMEA4719760) | human gut metagenome | biome: human-associated habitat; feature: organic feature; material: feces | place: Cameroon | collected 2013-10 ...
TTAGGCTCGCACTTATGCTGTTATCGAAATATTTTCGATAACTGTTTACTCTCTCATCTTCGGTTTTCATCGTGCCGTGGGCTTGTCTCATCCCGTCGACGAGGGCGGCTTATACGCGAGGGTGTCGGTGGTGTCAAGAATTTTTTTTCTAAAGTAGAAAAAAATTACCATTCATCGTCTTCGTCGTCATCTTCTTCGTCTTCATCCCAATCTTCGTCATCGTCATCGTCATCTTCTTCATCCCAATCTTCGTCTTCATCGTCATCGTCTTCATCTTCTTCATCCCAATCTGCGTCGTCGTCATCATCATCCGACTCGCTCCAATCGTCATCATCGTCCCAATCGTCTTCGTCGTCCGATTCGCTCCAATCATCGTCATCATCATCTTCTTCGTCGTCATCATCTTCTTCGTCGTCTTCATCCCAATCTTCGTATTCGTCTTCGTCGTCTTCATCTTCTTCGTCGTCATACGAATACGCATCATCGTCTTCTTCATCTTCTTCGCACTCGTCGTCGAGCCAAGCACCGACGAGCGAGTCGATAAACTCTTCTTCTTCGGGATCGAGTCCGTCGGCACCGGCGACGCGATACATATCGGCGGCGATGCGGCCAAGGGCACCCGGCGATAAATAACGCCCCAAAATGTCGACCGTTTCTTCGATAAATCCATCGATTTCGAGCAATTCGGTGCAGTTTTCGAGCACGCGAAGCGGTTTCATATCGTAATCGAACATCTTGAGGATCTTGCGAAGATACTTGACCGATGCCTTGATTTCTTCGTCGGAATAGTCTTCATCCATGCCACTGGCGATGGCAAAGAGCGCGCCCAATCGATGCGGAAGATCGTAATCGCCCATTTCGTCGTTAAACGCCGCCCATGTCTCATCGTCCATATCCGAAAATTCGTCATTGAGATCGGTCAAAACCGATTCATCGTCGTCGATCCACGCATCTTCGGGCGTCGGAACTTCGCTCGCATTGTGGATAATCCAGCTATCGCCGTGGTTATACGATGGGTTCATCATGTAGCGATAGGGGATATAGCAATACCCATTATCGCCCCAATTATCGCCCCACGAATTGCGCACGATGAAAACTTGGTCGGGGTCAGAATACCCGACGCAAAGCATGGCGTGATTGCCATGCGATCCGCGTTTCGATTCCTGATTCGACGGCTCGGGAACGAAACCGCGGCGGCGTTGGCGATCGAACGAATCGAAAAGCGCAATCCCAAAGACGATCGGATTGCCCTCGGCGAGTGCCGAACGCCAGACGTTGAGATCGGTATCGATGTGCTGAGTTCCGTCGATTCGGAAGCCTTGGGCTTCGTCATAGCAGGCTTTCGACGGTTTTTCTTTGACGTGACGCGGCTCATAAGGCCATGTTTCTTCCGAGCAAGCCCCTTTCTTTTCGAGCATCTTAATCGCCGTCGAAATGACCGAACCTTCGTCGCGATCTTGTTCTCCACGCGCACGACGGGCGTTGTAATAAATAAACAAACGGCTCACGTCGTAATCGATGCCTTGATTCTTTTTGACGAGGTATTCATACGCACCTGCAACGGCATTGGCGGTGCAACTATTGACTTGCCCCTGATCTTCGACTGTCGTCATATAGGGGCGCAAATCGACTTTTTTGGGCAATTGCGACGCGCGATATCGCGTCGGTGCAAACGATGCGCACTTAAATTCGGGCTCGGCGTATTGATACCCGCCGACGTTGAGCTTGCGCCCGTCGGCGCGTTCGATGATAAATCCCTTGTTGGAATGCTTCTTCGACTTGCTCGCTTCTCTTCTTGCCATATTTCCACTCCTTTTTTTTGTTATGGCCAAAAAACCGAGCGGGATTTTACACAAAAAAGCGAGTTATCGCCATGTTTTTGAGCGATTTATGATCCGCCTGCAGCGTCTGTCCGCTGAATCCATCGCACAAATGGCGCATGTGTCGTGCCGACGAAATCGGTCAGCAATGCCAAGTTCTCTTCGGGGTAATAGGCCAAGACGACGTTCGTGAGCGATTCGAGCGATCCCGTCGTCGTAAACATCCGATAAATGATGCGATTGCCCTGTTCGATTTGTGCGCGTTCCTCGGGCGTAATACTCGCAATCTTGCGATGCGAAATCGACATAAACCGCTCTAAAACGCGCCTACCCTGCCCATATTTCGACCAAAAGAACAAGATATCCATGCACGCCGTCTTGACGTAGAGGGCATTCGACGAAATGATCTGTTTATAGACTTCGAAAACGGCTTTCTGAGCGAGTCGTTTTTGTTTGATGTTCTTGACAGTGCCCTCGATAAAGCCGGCGACGACTTCCGACCAGATCTTCGACTGCACGACATCGGGGACGCCTATTGGCGTCAGCGCATACGATCCGATCGTCGCAAGCGGCCAGCTCAAGACACTTCTAAAGAAGTTGCCGCGTATCGCCGCCTTGTCGAAGCCGCGCAACGTATTATGCGACACGAGATACAAACCGTTGGCAAACGCAATCGCCCAGAACTTGCAAAACGTAAACAAAAACCCTTCGTCGAACCCAAACCACGCCCAACTCGCGTCGAATCCCATCTTGGCGCCGGCCAAAATCGGCACCGATATCCCCGAAAAAAACAGCGATTCGCACATGTTTTCGCGGTCGATATCGCGCAAACGCCAAGCACTTGGCACGATCCCCGACGACGCAATCCAATCGACGATGACGTTGCGGAATCCCGTGATCACAAACCAAATCACGGCGTATTCGAGCCCCAAACAATAATAACCAGGGATAAACCCTATCAACGCCAAAATGAGGCAACGCAAATTCAAATTCAAATAACGCCAAAATCGAAGCGGACTAATGCTCGGCGATGGGCGCGTCGGCACCGCGTGGCGATTGGGTCCCATCGGGATTTGCGTCGACGACATCAAATACACATCGCCATCTTGCCCATCGTCGTCGCCATCGCATCGCATCAAATCGCTCACCGTTTTGGGCAATGTCAGGTGTTGCATCGCATCGAAGAGTTTGCGCGATTTCGCCGACAACGATCGCCCCCGAATAAAGCCCATTCCAGGAATATTCGACGACCAGCCCACGGCGTCCGACGCGCAGCGCATCGCAAACGGCTTTTCGCGAACATGCGCTTGCAACGCTTTGATCTGGTCGATCGATATCGAATCGATGTTCCATTCAGACAAAAGCGATGCCACGTGTTCGGCGCTCTCGCTCGACAATGCCCCCAAAAATGTCGAAAACTTGCGTATCTCTGCCGTATCGCGCGATAGCGCATCGACCAAGTTAAACACTTCTATCGAAGTAATATTGGCGTAATCGCGAAACAGCGTCTCGATGCCGCGAACTAAACCTTGCGAAAGCGGGTGGATAAAGACGATTTCTCCGCCACACGACGATAACAGCGGCAATATATCCGAGGCTGTCGCAAACGACGAATCGTAGTCGATTTCCTTATTCCGCGTCACATAACGCTGGGCGCAAAGTGCCGGCGATAGCGCTTCGTATTCTTCGACTGCCTCGTTATAACGACGGCGGCAACGCTCCTCTTCCCAAGTCACCGTCACATCGCGCGTCTCGTTCTCGACCATGTCGCGATACAAATTCTTGAGATATAGAACGCGTTTGAGCGCAACTGGGCGCATCGATTGATAGATGAGTTGCCCCAAATGGACGCGCGTCGCCTGGCTTTTCGGCGTCAATTTCTCGAGATCATCCCACGAAAGCGGCGCCATCTGCAAATGCGATTGACCCTCGTAGGGCGCGTTAAACTCCACCAATCCCGTGCGATTAAACGATTCTAAAAGGGCACTCACCGTTTCGTGGCGATGGCGCGAATTGCACTGCAATCCCTTCCAAAAAACGGTCAACTTCTCGCGATTCTGTGCCAAATACGCCGACAACTCTTCGTACGTTTTGCCCTGCGGTGCAACATACATATAGTGCGTGCGATCGAACTTTTTCCCAATGCTAAATTCGATGCCAATCCGAACATCGATCCCCAAAATCCGACTCGCCAAGTAGATTTCTTCGTATGTATCGGGCGTCGTCGCATCGTAATAAGCTACGGTAATGCGCGATATCCCTTTGATAAACGCATCGAGGACGAGCTGTGTCGGCGACTTGCGCCCCTCGGTCATCGAATCGTGGACGTGATCATCCCAGCCCAAATCGAGCGCACACAAATCTTCGCCCGTCTCGGGGACTTCGATCAAATCGCGCTCGCGCAATAGCCGGCGAATCACCGTCGCCTTGCCATACGACGCGCGCGCAAAATCGCTCATCAATTCGAGTTGCGCACGCTGATTCCCGCGCATCCGCACTGCTTGTTTCATCAACGCAATCTGAACACGCGCCGTATTCAATGGCATCGATAAATTCTTCGCATGCCAAACGTGGTGCATCATCACCTGCAAAGCCTCGATCCGCTCCGTATAACCCGTGTTTTGGGCATGCGAAAGGAGCCGAATATAGGCCTCGGCAATCGTCAAGCGGCGCTTCGTAATGAGCCGAACAAACCCGGCCGGATGCGAAAACGGGCGAAATACAACCGTATCGGGCGCCGCTATTTCGGAATTCAATATCTCGACCAAATGCCGCACTTCGTGATTAAACGACATGAAGTCGACGACATTTTCGAACATGCTTCTTTTGTTGACGAATAGTTCTGGATGATTTGGCATTTCAAACACCACCAAGGAAAGACGACGAGACATGAATCGCCCCAAATCTCCGCGTTTACACTAAACCAATTCGCGTTTTATGCAACTATTCTTTCTTTAGCCCGCACGCCACAAACCCCAGCTCAGCCCCCAAGCGGCGCGCGTATGCTCGCAAGGCGTAGCCGAGAACATAGCGCGCCAAAGGCGGCGTATTGAGCGATAGCGAAATAGCCGCCTCAAAAAGGCGTATTGAGCGGTAGCGAAATAGCCGCCTCAAAAAGGCGTATTGAGCGATAGCGAAATAGCCGCCACCCAAAAAACGACACAACCGACGCGAATACAGATGATCGACACGCGCCGCACAATGTGATATTGTGGGCGCGATGTGCGAGGCGCATCACTTTGGCGCATGTTTGCTGGGCACGATCGCGTGGCTGGCGCAATTTCTGTCGTGCGCTAAAGCATAAAACTCAGTAAATTCAACATCTTAAGGCAACAACCATGGAACAAGTTCGTACAATGATGCACCAGTTGCTTTCGCTGATGGTCAGCCAAAATGCGAGCGATTTGCACATATCGACGAATTCTCCGCCGAAACTGCGCATCGACGGCATTCTCTTGCCCATCAAGGCCGATATGCTGACGCCTGCGCAGACGCGCGCCCTGTGCTTGAGCCTGCTCAACGATGAACAACGGCAACGATTCGACGCCGAAAACGAACTCGACTTCTCGTTTGGCATCGACAACGTCGGGCGATTCCGTGGTAACATTTTTGTTCAGCGTGGATCGGTCGCCGGCGCGTTCCGATACATTCCCAATCGCATCCGATCGTTCGAGGAGCTGTCGCTGCCGCCGATTTTGCGCGAGTTTTCCGAGCTCCCACGCGGGCTCGTGCTCGTCACTGGGCCTACGGGGTCGGGCAAATCGACGACGCTCGCGGCGATGATCGACCACATCAATCGAAACTACAAAAAACACATCATCACCATCGAAGACCCCATCGAATACATTCACCAAAATCGCCTATGCCTCGTCAATCAACGCGAAGTCGGCACTGACACGGCGAGTTTTCATCGCGCGATTCATTACATTCTGAGGCAAGACCCCGACGTCGTGCTCATGGGCGAGTTGCGCGACCGCGAATCGATCGAAACAGCGCTCGTCATCGCCGAAACGGGGCATCTCGTGCTCTCGACGCTACACACCAACAGCTGTGCACAAACCGTCAATCGAATCGTCGACGTCTTCCCAGCCACGCAACACGACCAAATCCGAACTCAGCTCTCGTTCGTGCTCGAAGGCGTCGTCTGCCAACAACTCCTGCTCAATGCCTCGGGAAAGGGCCGATCGATTGCACTCGAAATCCTCGTCGCCACCCCGGGCATCCGAAACCTCATCCGCGACGATAAAACGCACATGATTTATTCGACGATTCAGCTCAATCGCGCTAAAACGAGCATGCAGACGATGAACCAAGCCCTCGGCGACCTCGTCTTAAACGACAAAATTACGCCCGAAGAAGCCTTCGCACATTCGAGCGACCCCGCCGAACTCAAACAAATCATCGGCGTAGACTTTATCCCTTGATTTTGGCGACTTTTTCGCCTACGCCATCTCACATTTAACTTACGAATTATCCCGTTAAACCTACGATTCCATTCTTCTTACGGCATATCCCGTTAAATCTAGGCCATTTTCCATTTATCTTACGGATTATTCCGTTAAACTTACGATTCCATTCATCTCATTATCCCGTTAAACTTACGGATTGTCCGTTAAACCGACATCATTCCATCATTTCACCCCATTTTATCGCAAACCAGCGCTGGAGTCCCTATGGCAACTTACAAATACAAAGCCCGATTTAATCAAACCGGCGTTTCGAAGCGCGGCGAAATCGATGCGCCAAGCCCCGACGCCGCCACACAGCGCCTCAATGCAAACGGGCTAACCGTTCTCTCGATCGCGCCAAAGCCAAAAGACCTCGTTTTGCCGCCTTTCCCAGGCTCCAGCGGCGTTTCAAGCCGCGAACTCGTCGTCTTTTCGCGTCAGCTCTCGACGATGATCGACGCAGGTCTGCCCATCGTTCAAGCCCTCGACCTCCTCTCGAGCCAAGAAGTCAATCCGCACTTCAAACGCATTCAACTCGCCATCAAAACCGACGTCGAAACGGGTATGACTTTCGGCGACGCACTCCGAAAACATCCGGGCGTCTTCCCGCCCCTCTACTCCTCACTCGTCACCGCCGGCGAAGTCGGCGGCGTCCTCGACACGATCTTGTCGCGTCTGTGCGTCCAAATCGAAAAAGCCGACGCCATGCGCCGTAAAATCAAAGGCGCACTCACCTACCCCATCGGCACCCTCATCGTCGCCATCTTCATCCTCATCTTCATGCTCCTCAAAGTCATCCCGACTTTCCAAGACATGTTCTCGTCGATGGGTGGCGAGCTCCCAACGCTCACGCAATTCCTCATCGATGCCTCCGATTGGGTCGTCGATAACATTTGGTACATCATTGCCACACTCGTCATCGTCCCAACCGTCGGCTACCTTTCGCTACAAGCCTACCAAGTACGCCGCATCGTCGACGCCCTACTCCTCAACATGCCCGGCGTCGGCACCGTCATCCGAAAATCCGCCGTCTCCACATTCACTCGCACGCTCGGCACCATGCTCTCCTCCGGCGTTCCTCTCCTCGACGCCCTCGAAATCGTCAGCAACTCCATCTCCAACACCGTCATCCGCGAAGCCATCAAATTCGCTCGACAACGCCTCTCCGAAGGCTCCACTCTCGCCGACCCACTCGCCATCACCGGCATCTTCCCCAACATGGTCGTGCAAATGATACGCGTCGGCGAAGAAACGGGCGCACTCGACACCATGCTCAACAAAATCGCCGATTTCTACGACGAAGAAGTCGACGACGCCATCGGCAACATGATGGCCCTCATCGAACCCGCCATGATGTGCCTCATCGCCGTACTCGTCGGCGGCATGCTCATCGGCATGTACCTCCCCATCTTCTCGATGAGTAGCGCCGTCAAAACGTAATCGCACACGCCCCCCCCGCACACTTTCGCGCCGTCGGATTCACCCCCAACGGCGCTTTTTTTTGGGGCTACGGCTATTTCGCGCTGTGCGCTCAATACGCCTACGCGGCGCGGCTATTGGCTCACGCCAATACACCGCGCTTATCGGCTATTGGCTCGCGCCAATACGCCTCTTGTCGCCCTATCGCCAGTTGGCGATACGGGCTCTGGCTACGGCTATTTCGCGCTTTGCGCTCAATACGCCTACGCGGCGCGGCTATTGGCTCACGCCAATACACCGCGCTTATCGCCCGATATTTCTCACCCATACCCGATTTTCTTGACTTTAAGGGGCTCTAAGACTAACCACTACTCCGCTTCCGATGCCGCCCATCGCAACATCGAGTCGGCTTTGCAACGGCCATCGACGCATTCGAAGAAAATTTGTCTATCGGCAGAACTATCGAATTTTATTCAGAACATTCTTCGTTCTATCTTTTTTCGTTTTCAATTTTCCCACAGCGTTTTGAGGTTTTTTCCCCATGGATTTCCATTACGTTCTCATCGGAGTTATCGTCCTCGTCATTATATGGCTCATATTCTCGGCGATAAGCGGATCACCCAAATCGAAGGCATTTAAAGTCGTGCGCCAAACACACGATCCCTCTGGTCTCATCGCCGCCATCGACGCCGACAAGACGAGCGATATCCCGACCGAATACAACGCCTATATCAAAACGCTTTGGGATGCCTACGACCGCGAAACGGCGACAAAACTCATCCAAGCCCTCCTAGAACGCAACGATACGGCCCCCATCTCGCAGTTTTGGCTCAAAACGCTTCTCGAAGTCGAACCCGAACTCGCGCGTACCCTCTTGGGCGAAGCCTTTATCACGAGCCATTATAAAGAGGGCATTGCAGCCAAATGCGGTGGCGGTTGCTGCGGCGGTGGCGGTGGTGCCAAATCGTGCAAATCTTGCAAATCGTGTAAATAACGACCTTCGAAGCCGTTTTGCCGTCTTCATGCCATGCCTACCCTTCACGCGTTTATCCATGCGCCGCACGAACGCCATACCGTGCCGGCGCCCAAAGCCGATAACCCACGCCGAGCCATCTTGCTCATGTGCGCCGCAGGCCTCACCTTCGGCATCAGCTCGGTGCTGTTGAAGTTTTGCACGGCAACCGTCAACCCATTCGAATGCGCCTTCTTCCGAACCGGCGTCGGCTTCTTCATCCTCCTCATCATGACGGCAATGGGCTTGCGCCCGCGTACATTTGGCAATCGAATCAGCTTGCTCGCTTTGCGCGGCATTCTGGGCGCCGTCGGGGCTTTGTCTTATATCTGGGCCATTTCGCGACTCGAACTCGGACTAGCCAATGCCCTCAATCAAACATCGCCCATCTTCGTATGCATATTTGCCGCCATCTTTCTCCGCGAGCGATTCCATTGGTGGATCTATGCCATCGTCGTCTTTGCCTTTTTTGGGATCGCACTCATCGTCAATCCCGATTTCGGCGGCATCAATCCATCGGCGCTCATCGCGCTCGGATCGGGCATTTTCTCGGCTCTAGCCTATACCTGCGTTCGCGTCTTGCAAAAGACCGACTCCTCCGAAACGATCGTCATGTGGTTACTAGGCGTTTCGACACTTGCCGCTGCAGGGTCGGCTCTCTTCGTCCCCTGGACCCTCCCCGACGCCACGACTTTCGCCTTTCTCATGGGCGCCGGGCTCACCGCTTTCATCGCTCAACTCCTCATGACATCGGCTTATCGCTACGCTCCCGCCACGATCGTCGCCCCCTTCATCTATCTCTCCACCTTCTCGAGCATCATCATCGCCTTCATCATCTGGAGCGAATTGCCCACGTTCTGGGCCCTCGTCGGATGCGCCATCACCATCTTGTGCACCATTCTCATCGGCGTCCTTCCACATCAACAAACATCGACAAATTCCGATAAAGATCAAACGACTCCCACCTCGACAACACCCCGCGAGGCTAAAGTCAGCTCTAACGACTAGAGATTTGCACTTTGAGCAATTCCCTACTACAATGTAGAGCCGTCGCAATCGACGTGCGGGTACGCTTTAGCGCTTGCGCGGTCTTTGATTCTTCTTCCATTGAACGGAGTATCCATGAAAAAGCATATTTCCCAAGACGCTGCTCGCGAAGCCGTCGCCGTCCTCGATAAGCTCGTCGCTTCCAACGATTCCATCAAAAAAGTCGTCGATAAAGCCGTCCTGTATGCCGAAAAAATGACAAACGACGAGCACAAACGCGAAAAATACGCCTCCCGTATGATCATCATGCACTACTCCAATCTCGTCGCCGCTGGCGGAGGCGCTAGCGCTATTCCCGGCCTCATCCCATTTGTCGGACCGATCTTGTCGATTTTCGGCGTCGCCGCTCTCGATGCCATCATCGCCCTCAAATTCGAACTCGAAATGACACTCGCTTTATCGCATCTCGCCGGATTCAATATCGACGACCAACGCGAACGAAAAATCGACTTCTTACTCGTTTGCACCTCGCTCGAAGAAGCATACGACTACGACAAAGAACCTTCTCTCAAAGATATCATCGACCTCGCCATGAGCGAATTCTCCACGCGAGAACTGAGCAAAACACTCGCAAAAACACTTGCACGCGTCATCGTCATGATGAGTTGCAAACGGCTAACGCGATACATCCCACTCGTCGGCATCGTCATCGGCGCATCGGTCAACAAAGTTCTCAGCGCGAGAACCGGGCGCGAATGTTGGCGCGCACTCAAACACCGAAAAAATGCCAACCACTGCGAAGATTAATTTCGATTCAAACTTGACTTCTACATCGTCTTTCTATCGGAGTTCGTCATGAAAAAACTACTCGCTCTCTCGATCCTCGCCTGCTCTCTAGCCGCCTACTCATGCGCCAATGAAGTCGATCCAAAAGATATGCAACGTTATCAAACGTGCGTTTTCAATAATAAACCTTATCAATGCCTCAATTCAGAGCACTGTTGCGAAGGCGTTTGCGTGCCCCCCTCGAAACGCAATTGTAGCGCTTGCAAAGCTATGTGCGGCGAATACGAAGCGTGTGAACTTGCAAATCCCGATACTGCCGAACTCACTCAGCGATATATCTATGAATGCCGTTGCGGCAAGCAAGGCATTTGCTCGGGCACATGCTGTAACGACGAATGCAAAGATACCGATCACGACAGTGCGAATTGCGGCGCTTGCGGCAAAACGTGCGGCAAAAACATGATGTGCTCAAGCGGCGAATGCGTGCCAAATTGTCCAACGCCAACAACGGCATGCACCACTAACAACAGCATCGAATGCGTCAACTTCAACAACGATCCCTCCAATTGCGGCGAATGTGGTGTCAAATGCCCCGATCCAAGCGATGCAAATCTCAACATCAAAGATTCATATTGCGGAAACCAAAAATGCGAAATCGTCTGTGAAGACGGCTACATCAACGACAACGGTCTGATCAAAGACGGCTGTGAAACGGCGATTAAAAAGTGTAACAACGGAAAACTCGATCCGGGCGAAATCTGTGACGGTGGCGAATTCATCGACGACGTCTGCGCCAAAGTCATCGGAAGCGGTTCAAAACCCGTCTCCACTTCGCCAACTTCTCTCCGCTGCAAAGCCGATTGCTCGGGGCTCGAAGATGGCTCATGCACTAACGTCAATGTCGACGTCTCAAAATGCGGAAACGGCTTTCTCGACACAGGCGAAATCTGCGACTACAATCACATCGATACGAATTATAAAGAATGCTCCGTACTATTAAACGCCCCTGCCGCCACAGGAACTGCTCCCTGCACACAAGAATGCAAATACGACGATTCCAAATGCGTCTACTGTGGCGACGGCAAAGTGAATGGCGACGAAACTTGCGACGGCAACGCATTCAAAAACGGCGTTTCAAAATGCGCCGAATACGACGCTTCAAAATTCGTCTCGGGTAACCTCGTCTGCCGATCTTGCCAAATCTCAACCGATAACTGCGTTGAAAAATGTATCGAAGGCAAGGCGAGTTGCGGTTCCGATGCGAAATCGATCGATACTTGCAAAAATGGCACGTTCGTCAACACCCCGTGCCAAAATGATAAATCGCTATGCCTCTCAGGAGACACGCCCCAATGCGTCCAATGTCTCAAAGATGCCGATTGCGTTCCCCCATCTACACAAACGTGTCAAGACAACGTTTGCAAGCCCATAGCATCAACAAAAACGTATACCGATGATTTTAAGTGGATAACCGAGAGTAATCAAACAACATACAACGTTGAAATCGGTACCAAAAAATATGATGATTATATTATTACAGTAAAGGCTCGTCCCGAATTGAGCGATTTAAATTCAGGCAAATGCTCTATCAATGGTAAGAAAGGCATCGTACTTAGAGAGACATCGGAAATTAAAATTTCTTCGCTCAAAAACGGCGTCGGCACTGTCGATGTCGAATACAAATTATACGACCCCAACACAGAAGTCGCGCTCGTATGCAACGATGATCCAGAAATTGCTCAAAAAGCCCCAGGCGACAAAGCGTATTGTGAGGAGGCATCGACATCTAAGCTCACATTCAATGTCAACTCGAAATCATGCACGCAATTCACTCTCAAACCTAAAAAATCTGGGAGTAAGAATCGCATTGTTTTCTACAGTTTATCTTGGACATCTGCACAATAACACGCCCCCATACACGCCCGCCCGCTTGGGCAGGCATCTTTTCCTAGGGCTACCGCATTTACTTCTTCCTTTGAATCATCATGGCGTGGGATATAATAGCCCCCAATCCACATAAACCCCGTTAGGGGTTTGCGGCGAGTAGCCCCCGGCAACGCCGGGGGTGAGGTCAATTCGACCGGAACGGATAAATCAACGACAACATCACCGAATACCGATTCACGGGTATCCCTTCTTTTTCGTAATAGAATCGATTCGTCGGTGAATCGAGCATGCCCTCCGAAAACGCATAGCTCCCTTGCACCATGACGCCGATATTGGCACCGACGTGCGCCGTCACCTGCGGTTGCAATATCGCATAGAACGGAACGGCATATCGTCCACGATAATCAAATGCAGAAGTGATCTTCTGCGATCCACCGACGAGGAACGTCGCGACGTCGGCCGTCACCCAATCGTTCATAAACGTCGCCCCCAGCTTGAATCGGTGCATGGCATCGCCCGAGTTCAAATCTTTATCGCCCGTCAAATACAAAAAGTTATAGTGCGTATAGATATTCCAATTCTGGCCAATCGCCGAATCCAGGCTCAATTCAAAACCGTATATCTGCGCATCGCCATCTTGCTTGGGCGTATATCGACCCTCGATTCCATGCGCTTTATCGCCAAGATTTGTGTTGTAATTGACGACGATCAAATCGCTAATCCACGATGCAAATCCGTCGAGACGAATCTTCATAAAGTACAACGGCGTAAACAAAAACGACAATTCGACGTTGTGCAATTTCTCGGGATTGAGATCCGGATCCCCTTCGTAGTCGATATTGCTACTATACAATTGGTAGAGCGACGGTTCCTTAAACGAATAACCATACGACAGACGCATCGTCATCCAATCGGTCCATTTTCCCAAAAATGCAAAACGCCACGATGGCGCAATATCGCGCTCATCCATCGTCGATTTATAGACGTCTAAACGCCCGCCCAACGTCAAGATAATCCTATCGTTCCAAAACCTCTGCTCGTCTTGCAAGAAGATCGATGGCGTCAAATAATCGATCTTGTTGTAATTTCGGCGATCCCCCGATTTCTTGCCGCCATTGAATTCATTCCCTGCATCGATATTGTGATACTCCAAAACGACGCCGCCAATCAATTCGTTCGCTTCGTATATACGCCATTGGACTTGAGCCAGCGCATATAATTTCTGCTGCAACGAATCGAAATTCGTATTGAAGTACTTTTGCGGTCTATCGACATCCCCACCCTTCGAATTGCTCGTTTGTTCGATATCGTAGAGATTCGAAAACCCATTGAAATTCTTAAATCGGTATTGGTTCATGCGATACGATATGACCGACAAAAACGAAACAGAATCCCCAAACTCCGCTTCATACATCAAGTCGGTATGAAACTCGCGACGATTAAAGCGATAATCGGGATTCGTCGGCACTTTCTTATCGTATATTTCCGAAGTCTCCGCAGTCTTCGAATTCGTCACCGAATTGATGCGATTCTGATTGAGCGTAATATAATTCAAATACTCCGATCCATCGGCACCGGCATATATATCGGTAAAGCCCATGTCGATTTTGAATTTCTTATAATTGAATTTCAAATCGATATTATACCAATGCTTATCGGAATTCGACCCGATATGGCTATAGTAGAGCGAATCGGCCGCTTTCCCAGCACCGACGTTTGCACCACCTTGCACGAGCGAATACTCTTCATACATATAGCTACCCAAAAGCCCCGGGCCCTGCGTTGTATTCCCCGATACGTGCGCCAAAAATCCCAAATCCTTTTTCGGGCTATTATAAGCCGCTATCGCCGATGCATTAAACGTCAAATTATTCGAAATCGATACTCGATACTCGCCATATTGATTGATATCGGAGGCATCTTTTGTAAAGATGTTCACGACGCCTTGGAAAGCACCCGAACCATAGAGCGCCGAGCCAGGGCCCAACACGACTTCGATTCGCTTGATCATCTCGATCGGATACGTCTCATCGAGCCAAATGCCCGAGTCCCGTACGTCGTTCATCGGAACCCCATTCTGGAGCCATAAAATGCGCGAGTTGTTGTTTTCGCTACCCACGAGCCCGCGAATCATGACCGATTGAAACCGAGAATTCGTCGTCTGCGTCTGTACACCGGGCACAAAGCGCAATATTTCGGCAAGCGTTCGCCAGCCATGCGCCGCAATATCGCGGTCGGTAATGACGTGAATCGTCGACGGCGCTTCGCTAATGAGCTGGCGTTTCTTCGCAGCCGAGAAGACGATATCCGAGGCATTGAGCTCCCAGCCCGCCTCATGCCGCCAGTCATCCGACAGCGACTTCTTCCCATCGACCGTATACGAATTGACCGGATGATCGGGCGATAGCCCAGGCGGCATCAATTCTGGACCGATCTGCGCGTATGATGGCGCCGCCACGCACAGCGATATACCTGCGATTGCGCTATAAAATGGCCATCGGTTTGATATCTTTTTCATGATCTCTTCCTTATCGACGTTATGTGGTCCTATTCGGTGTCCTGACTGCTACCCTGTGCGGTATCTGATGACTTTTCTTTGCAATAATTGCCCAATTTAGTAGTACAGATAGTATTATCAACACAAGTATTCATTCTTTCTTTAATATAAATTCTATTCAAGCACACAGCTTTCAAAAAAGCACCATTAAACTTTCCAATAAGCACATCATTTTGATTCGCTTTCCACTCTTTTTCTTTCTTTTGAATATTTCGATAATAGTCCAAAACGATCTTGTCGGTCGTCGACGTACCAGAATCAGTACCGATGACCGATGCTTTTGTCGTTACATTTATGTCTCCACTTTTATTACTGAAATGATTGTATACCGACCCATAGCTATCGCCCCCCGTCGCCAAATAATCTGGAATCAATATACTTATCGGCTTTTCATATATATAGCCCTTATAATCTTCATCTTCTGTAACTTCGTATTCAGGGCGTTTTTCGTCTGAATCATTGCTAAATTCGAATAGTTCTGTTTTATCTGCTTTAATTATATACTTGTTTGACGAATTAGGAACAGCGGAAATATTGACATCCGCAATATAAGGACAACTTTTGCCCTCAGCCTCTTTATCCCTATAATAGTACAATTGATCGAGTTCTACTTTAAATTCATTGTTTACGATTCGCTCTTTCGTCTTCCATATTTCACATACATTCTTATTGCTATCATACGAGAAGACGATTCCGCCAACCATCGGGAATGCACCTCCAGTCTGCGTCAAACCGTGCTCAATAAATTTGATGAGCAAACGCACATTCGTATTCGAAACGACCCTGACCGTATTGCCATAAGGCAATTGCTGGAGCACCCAATCTAGATTTATGCCCGAGTACTGGGCATTAGAACCGACGATCCCACCAGCATTGAGATAAACGACATCATAAGTATCCGCGGCCATTTCTTCCGTCGTAGCTGGCTCGGGATTGTCCAGATCGGGCTTGCTCTCGACAATTTGTTTATAGAAAGGATACCATTGCGTTCCTTTCTCGTATTTGACCTCGCTATTGAGCAAATCCCATAAAGCAATTGTCAAAATATTGCCTGTCACCGTAGTCTGCAAGCGAATCGTATTTTTATTCTCTACGCCAACCTGTCCGTTAAATGTGAATATCATCGGAGAATAATACCCCTTGGCATTATTCTTACATTCATCCGCATTATCCCCCCCCTCTTCACATGGCAACTTGCTCGTAATATTATATGTACATGCCCAGCGCAATTGGTTCAAATATATTTCGGCATAAGTGTGTTCCGTTTCTTCGTCCAAAAGTAGTAAGTCTTGCCACCTTTTAAACGATTTTGGATCTGAAGTCTTTGAAGGTGTGAATTTCTTAATAGATTCATAGCAACCGCGATATTCATCATTCGTCACCAATATATTCGCCTTGCTAGGGGTGTCCTTGTCCTCGCCTTCTTTTTTGGTTACGACTGGAGCCTCCGCGCCTGCCTTATTATCTTCTTCTATCAATATTCCAGCATCTTTCTTCGCCAAATCAAAATAGGCTGCGCAATCCTCTCCTTCGGTTTCACTAAGCTGAGAACAACCACTAGGGGTATCATATTCAAACATATCGCCAACGACGGGCTGCACGTCCATGTTCACAATCGTCGCTCGATATCCATGCGTATCGACGCCTTCCCCCTCCGATGGGTTGGGCTTCAAAATGGCTTTTACTCTCCCCGTATATTCGCCATTTTTGGGTATCCTAAAATACGAAACGCTATCTTTTTCATCGTTCGTCGCATCGGTCGAATAATCCGCCCGCATCGAACCATAAAACGTCTTGTGATCGAGTCGACGATAAGACAATTGATTATTGCCTTCATTGCCGTAAAACCGTTCGTATTGATCTGAATTCGTGCCCGACTTCTTATATTCATACAATACGGGCGCACTCGATGCATCGCCAAAGACGCCGATCAACCCCGAAAAGATATCTCTGCGCTTCTGGACGATGATCATATCTTCGAGCTCACTTTTCGTCTTCTCGGGATTGAGCTTTTTGAGTTCCGCGATTTCATCTTTATCGACGATGAGCTTGCTCGGGCAATACGTCGCAATACTTTGTACGTGATCGTATAATTGCAAACTCAATTGCTCTTCGACCTTCCAACTATCTTCTTTAACCACTTTGTAGGCCGGAGAATCTTCTTTGGCCAGTGTCTTGTCGTTGAGGATAAACAACTCGTTGAGGAATTTATTGAGAAACGTTCGCTCCGTGTAGACATGCCCCAAGATCAAAAATGCTCGGGCGTTGCGATTATAAGCCAATTCCATCGCTTGGAGCAATTCGCAATAATTCTTGCCAAATTCGATCGTTCCAAATCGCCCCGGGAATACCGAGCGAACGACCCCAGGATCCGTCGCCCCCAATACGGCTAATTGAAGCGGGTTTCCATTCCCATTCTTCGGCTTAATATCGTATATCGCATATCGACGCGCTCGATTATTCAAATTCTGCGCCATATACGCCATGTTCGAAGAAACGTAATTGTACTTTGCTTCTTCGACGATTTGATTCATAAAATCCAGACTAGTATCGAAGCTATGATTCCCGAGCGTATCAGCAGAGAAAAGCATGTCATTTAATGTCTGAACCGTCGGAATGTCGTTAAATGCCGACGATTGCGGTATCGATACGCCATAACTATCGCCCGCTCCTACGCGAATCGCATTGCTATCTTTCTTCGGCGTATGTCCGTAATATTTATCCCAAACGCGATATATATTATCTATCCCCGTCGTCGCATAAGAATACGTCGCATTGTAACACTTATACCCGTTTTTTTTAGCCTCATTGGCAAAGAATTCTAGGTACGGTTTACAACGACACTCAATGTTTTTGAGTTCAGATTTTTTTTTACATATTTCTTCAGATACTTTATTGTTGGGATCGTTCAAATCGACGGCTTCAAGAGTAGCTGTATTATTCAAACAAATGGCTTCTCCCGGTTTGCATTTAACGGCTGTTTCTACCCAACCAACGCCTTCTAAACCTGCAATATCGTCCACATTTAGCAGATCGACGTTTTTCCCAGCCATCTTTGTCGAAAAATCTATCTCAATCTTTGGCTCTTTCAATTCATCATTATCCGCATCACGATACGGATGAAGTGTCAACTTGAAATTACACTCCTTAGATTCGCCTTCGATCTGAACTATCTGACTTCCTCCGTCACCTATCGAAAAAATGCCATCGCCCTTTGTTGGCACCCATTGCCCCTCATCCTTTCCTTCCTTCGCGACAGGCGACTGGTAAAACAAAAAAAACGGCATAGCACATGTATTCGTTTCGGTGCCTTCTTTTCCGAAATCCCCACATATTACCGTGTCGCCCGATTTCTTTTGCGCCAAAAACCGGCCTGCCAACTCGCTGATGAGGTAGATATCGACCTCGTATTCGTCGCCATCGGGCGCCGGCCCAAACGTATCGCGATCGACGACTTTTTGTTCATAGCAACCTTGCCCTAGGCAAAACAATGTACAAAAGCCTAGCGCCATCGCGCGACGTTGCCAATGCGATTTCTTGCGATTCCGTCTGATTGCCATAACTCACCTATTCTCTCTCGACGTCTCCAATCCTGCAACGAGATACCCGACCTGCAGATGCCCTATCTGAACAAAAAAAGCGCTGTGAGGCACAGCGCTATCATAAGTGGCTTTGCGCATTTGGTCAATCTATCTCGACTAGCGATTCGATGTGCAAAATGCGCAATCGACGGGGCTTTTGCCCCTCATCCCCTACACCGCCGCCGACGTTATCAGTTGTTGCGCTACCGTCCCAAATTCGGCGATCAACCCGCGCAATCTATCGACTTCTGCCAGCGCATGGTCGAGCGACGTCTTGAGTTCTTCGATTTGCGCATGGCTATTGAATTCGGTTTCGTTCTGTTTCGAAAGCGCTTCTTCGGCTTCGTTCTTGAGCGCCTCGCTTATCGCCTCGGCATTCTGGCAACGCGTATTCAATGCGTCGCATTGGCTCTGAAGCATCGTAATCCGATTGTCGCGCGCCGTAATTTCCGATTTCAGCGCCGTCACTTCGTTCTTGAGCACCGTGATTTCATCCGACATGCGCGACATGTCGGCAGCCGGAATCGCCATTTGACTCACGCTCGAAAGCGGTTTCCCCGAAAACGGCTTGTTTTTTTT
>ERZ1026772.865-NODE-865-length-18958-cov-4.143945_pt1 | contig 18958 bp, 12 predicted proteins | sample MGYA00380124_ERZ1026772 | MGnify/ENA primary metagenome ERZ1026772 (study PRJEB33269, sample SAMEA4719760) | human gut metagenome | biome: human-associated habitat; feature: organic feature; material: feces | place: Cameroon | collected 2013-10 ...
GCCGTAAATGCTTTGGTCCTCGTCGCCGACCATGAATATACTCCCGCTCTCGCCTGTGAGCAGGCGGATGATCTCATGCTGTATCTTCGAGGTGTCCTGCGCCTCATCGACGCAGATATACTTATACCGCTCCCGCAGCGCACCGAGGATGTCCGGGTACCTCAGCAGTATCTGCCGCGCGAAAACGAGCTGGTCGTCATAGTCCATGAGCCCGCGCCGCCTGAGCGTCTCCCTGTAAGCGTCGTATACCGGCGCGACGGCGATGCCGCCCGCTTCGAGCTCATCTATCTCTCCGCGCGGCAGACGCATGTTCTTAATATAAGTGATCGCCTTTTGCAGCTCCTTAATATCCCCGCCCTCGGGATACTCGCCGCGTACCGTGCGGAAGACCTCGGCAAGCATCGCGCCGTTGTCGGACACAAGGTCAAAGCGCTGCGCGCGGGTCTGGCGCGCATATCTGTTGATGATCGACTCGCACACACCGTTTATCGTGCGAAACTCCAGCCGCGCCGCGTACTCCTCGCCAAACACCGCAGAGAAGCGGGTGCGCATTTCAGCGCTCGCAGCGACGGTATAGGTCATGGTCAGGATACTCTCAGGCGTAACCCCCATGCAGTAGATAAGATACGCGGCGCGGGTGATGAGCGTCGTCGTCTTGCCGCTGCCGGGGACGGCAAGCAGCAGCACTGCCCTGTCGATGCACTGCACAGCCTGTGCCTGCTGCTCATCGAGCCTGATATTGAATTTATCGCAGAACTCCGCGTAGCTCAGCACTGCCCGTCACCGCCTTTTGTCAAACGCAGCGGCTGTCGTTTTCGGCAGCCACTGTTGTACGATTTTATTATATCAGATTATTTATAAGCTCCGCGTCCGACTCCTTGAGCTTGAGCCCCGCTTTGAGCGTCTCGCCGTCAGGATAGCTGACGGTGATCGTTATCTCCGCGCCGGGCGCTGCGCCCTTGGCCTTGACAGCTCTCAGAAAGTCCGGGAATTTGGGGTGGTTCTGGCGGAAGCTGTGCCACGCCTGCCTGAGCGTAAGCAAAGAATTTATATCCATATCACGCCCCCGTTCGGTTCTTCTTTTCTCTGCGCCGCTTCACGAGAAAGCAGACGGCAAGCGTCGCAGTGAGCGCAGCATACATATACTCGGAATAGTAATACTTGAAATACGACGCGGGCAGCAGCGCCGTGGTTATCGCCATGTGGCAGAGATGGCCGGAGGTGATGAACCAATAGCACCACTGCTTTTTCACAAGCAGGTATACCCACAGCCCGACGAGCCACGCTGTCGGGACATAGCGGTTCTTGAAGATATTGGCGGCATAATCCAGTGTGCGCTCATACTGGAAGGCGTTGGAGATGTGCAGCCACGCCCCTATCTGCGAGCGGATATACACCAGTGGGTTATGGATCATGAGCCTTATGACGGCATTCTGGAAATCCACCTTGTCCTGATCGGTCGCGCCGGGGACAAGCCCGGAGTAGATGATTATATTGTCGTTATAATTATAGTCGCCCTGCCGCTCGTTCAGCTCATGGATCGCTTCGACGGAAATGTACCTGTCGACTATGGCAAGATCCTCAGCGTTCTTCTCCTTGTCAAGCCCATTGCGTTCCATGCTCGTGATGAGATATTCAAAGAACTGCAGCGCCCTGTGGGCGTTCTCATCTCTATCCAATGCCGACGGCAGGTACAGCAGGAAGCTCAGCTTTGACTCCGTCACACGCATGATCCTGTAAATGCAATAGCCCGCCGCAAGGCTCATGAGCCATATATTGAACACAACCGCAAACGCCGGGAATGGCGCTATATTCATCGCGATCATGGGTATGTACATCGTCCAATAATTGAAGAAGCCCTTCATCGTCTCATAATAACGCGCGGACTCAAGGATATTGAACTGATCGCCCACAGTGAATGGGTAAGCGCCGCTGACGGCCCAAAAGCCCGTCACGATAATAAACAGCGGCAGCGCATACATGAACGTCTGCGCCGCGGCACCTCGCGATTTGAAGCCCTGAGCGGCGTTTGTGAAAAACAGCGCCATGAGATATATCGTGATAAGTGTGATCAGTTTAATGACGATATGCGTCACCGGTCTTGCCTCAGCCGCGCCCTCATAAAAGGCGAAGCGCTCCCACCAGAAGCTGAGCAGCCAGTACACAAGCGCAAAAACGCCTTGTCATCGAAGCGGGTTTGCATGGAAAGGGAAGAAGGAGATTGCATAGCGCAGCTTTTGCCGCAAGGCGGAAGCGAGCAGTGCAAGCTTCTTCTGACGTAGTATACTCTGAAATGCCGCTTAATGCAAGCCTACATGAGCTGTTCGACACTGTTGTCACTCAGGAGAACGTGCTGCGCTCAAAGCCCGACCCCTTCTGCTATAACATGGTGATCGAGCGCTTCGGCGTTGACCTCAGCCGGTGCATCATTTTTGAGGACTCCGCCTCCGGCATCGCCGCTGCACTTGCGAGCGGCTGTCAGGCCTTCTGCGTCATGCGTTTTGCGATAGAAAAGCTATGAAAGTTAAATCAGCTCCGACTCACTGTCGGAGCTGATTTGATTTCTAAACTTATTCGGTTTACATAACATCTATACCGCTGAGCCAGCGGCGCATCATGTCATAGATGTGGTTCCCAGCCATGCGGCGGATGAAGCTGCGCGTGCGCATGGCGCCCATGTGCAGCTCCTTGACAAAGGTCTCGCCCTCGACCGCAAGGGAAACGAACACCGTGCCGACCTCGTGCACACCGTCGCCGTCGGGGCCTGCAAGGCCGGTCACACCGACGCCGATATCCGTCCCAAGCAGCCTGCGGACGTTCTCGGCCATCGCTTTCGCGACCTCGTGGCTCACTGCGCCCTTTTCCTCGATAAGCGCCGGGTCGATGCCGAGCAGCTTCGCCTTGGCCTCGTTCGTGTAGGTCACGACGCCGCCCTTGAAAAACGCGCTCGCACCGGGCATGTCGGTAAAGCGGCGGGCTACATCACCACCGGTGCAGCTCTCCGCGGCGGAGAAGGTCATGCCCTTCTCGCGCAGCAGCTTTATGACGCTCTCCTCGATGCACTCGACGTCCACGCCGTAGACCACATCGCCGAGGCGCTTTATCACGTGCTCCATCACAGGGGCGATCATTTCCTCGGCCTCGGCCTCGCTCTTTGCCTTGGCGGTGATCTGGAGCAGGCAGTCGCACTCCTTGGCGTAGGGTGCCATGGTGGGGTTTGTCATGCGGTTCATTTCCTCGGCAAAGATATCGTCGACGGAGCTTTCGCCAAGGCCGAAGATGCGCACCGAGTGCGACACGATCAGCTCCTCCGAGAGCTTGCGCAGATATGGCAGCGCGCTCGCGCGGAACATGGCATTACACTCCTTGGGCGGGCCGGGGATCATGACGACGATCTTGCCGTCCTTCTCAAAGCCGCAGCCGGGCGCGGTGCCGCAGTTGTTGTGAAACACCGTGCAGCCCTCCGGGAGCATGGCCTGCGTGAAATTATTGTCGGTGAACTTCTTGCCGTAGCGGATATAGTCGTACAGTCCCTTGCGCTCGGCCTTGTTCTCGATGAGCTTGAGGCCGAAAGCCTCGGCAAGGATCTGCTTTGTGAGGTCGTCACAGGTGGGGCCGAGGCCGCCGGTCGTGATGATGATGTCCGCGCGGCTCTTCGCCGTCTCCACGCACTGGCGCAGCCGCTCCGGGTTATCGCCAACGACGGTGTGGTACTTCACATTAATGCCGATCTTCGAGAGCATCTCCGAAATGTCCCGCGCGTCGGTGTTCGTCACATGGCCGAGCAGCAGCTCGGTCCCGACGGAGATTATCTCAGTATCGTAGCTCTTACTCATGGTCCAGCTCTATCCTTTCGATCCCCTCAAGCGCCTCGGCGACGAGCGCGTCGATATCCAGCTTCGACTCCGCGCGTTCGACCTCGCTTATCTTCGGGCGCGTCCTCGGGTGGCGCGGGGTAAAGACGGTGCAGCAGTCCTCATACGGCAGGATGGACGTCTCAAAGGTGCCGATCTGCCTTGCGCGCTCGACTATCTCCTCCTTGTCCATGCCGATAAGCGGCTGGAGTATCGGCAGAGTCATAACAGCCTGCGTAGAGGCCATGGCCTCCATGGTCTGGCTTGCGACCTGGCCGAGGTTTTCCCCCGTGACGATGGCCTTGGCGTTGCTGCGCTGGGCGATCTGCTCGGCAATGCGCATCATGAAGCGGCGCATTATCAGCGTGAAATACTCCTCGGGGCACTTGTCGCGTATCTCCTCTTGAATGTGCGTGAACGGCACGACCTCCATCGTCATCTTCCCGCAGTACTCGGTGAGCAGGCGGCCAAGCTCGATGACCTTGTCCTTCGCCTGCTGGGAGGTATACGGGAATGAGAAAAAGTGTACCGGTATAAGATGCACACCGCGCTTTGCGATCATGTAGGTCGACACAGGGCTGTCAATGCCGCCGGAGAGGAGCGTCACCGCGGTGCCGCTGCATCCGACCGGGAGACCGCCCGCACCGTGGACGGGCATAGCGTGTACATAAGCCGCAAGGTCGCGCACCTCAATGTGTACTACAAGCTCCGGGTCATGCACGTCGACCTCGATATCCTCATAAGCGTCGCTCAGGGCGTTGCCGACATACTGGCTCAGCTCGATGCTCGTCATCGGAAAGGCCTTGTCACTTCGGCGCGTCTCGACCTTGAAGCTCTTCGCGCGCAGCATATCCTCGCGCAGATACTCAATGGCGAGCTTTGCTATCGCGTCCTTGTCCTTTTCGCAGGCGGCAGCGCGCGTCAGGCTTATTACGCCGAACACCTTTTTGAGTGCCTCGAACGCGGTGTCCATATCGGCCCCGTCCTCGCCCTCGACATAGATTATCGACTGGAGGCAGTAGACACGGAACTTCCCTATCGGTGCAAGGCGGCGGCGGACATTCGCCGTCAGCTTCTGTTCGAAGCTTCTGCGGTTAAGCCCCTTGAGGACTATCTCGCCCAGTTTGAGCAGAATTATATCGTTCATCTGTACATCTCCTTGGTTTTCAGACAGTAAACTATATATTACCATACTATTTCAAAAAACGCCATACAAAAGTTGACAATGCCGACGAATCGGATTACAATCTGCGCATTCTGTTATAGATTGTCGAGATCAGAAAAATGATTGAATATCTTATTGTAGCACTCGCCGCGCTTATATCCGGCGTAGTTCAGGGCAGCTGCGGCTTCGGCGCTGGCATAATCCTGATGATTGCGCTGCCGTTTTATTATCCTCTTAGTCAGGCAGCGGGCGTTTCCTGCATCATGAACATCGCGCTCATCGCGGCGATGGTGTACCGCTATCGCAAGCACATAAACCTGCGCAAGGTCATTCTTCCGCTGCTGCTGTATTCCACGGTCGCGACCGCGGCCATCAGGCTCGCACCGTATGTAGATCAGGCGCTGCTCAAGCGCTGCTTCGGCGGCTTCCTCATCCTGCTGGCGCTGTATCATTTCTTCCTCCATGGGAAGGATCACGGCAAGTTGAATATCTGGGTCAGTGCCGCGGCAATAATTTTCTCCGGTGTGTGCAGCGGTCTGTTTGCCGTCGGCGGCCCGCTGATGGCGGTCTACTACCTCGCCAATACCGACAGCAAGGAGGAGTACCTTGCGACCATAGAGACGCTGTTTCTACTGAACAATATCTGGAGCAGCCATGTGCGCATAAGAAACGGCATAGTCACTGCGGCAGAGCTGCCGGTGATCCTCTTCGGCTCGGTGTTCATCTTTATAGGATTTCTCATCGCCAACCGCGTTGTCGATAAGCTTGACGATAAACGAATGGGCTTTGCCGTCTACACCGCCGTCGGCGTCAGCGGAGTTCTGAATCTGCTTGGATTATAAATTTGAATACAAAAAATTACCGTTCTTAGGCTGTCTGGCATAAGAACGGTAATTTTTTTATTTGTTTACTTCTTGTTCTTCTTATTCTTGTGGATGAGCACGAACACGCCGCAGCCGATGATGATCGCCGAGCATGCCATGATACCTATCCACAGACCGATGTTGCTCTCGTCGCCGGTCTTGGGCGAGGTGCCTATTTTGAAATTCTCCCACTGCGTCACGCCGGTGGTGTACTCCACCTGTACACTGTAGGTGCCGACCGGTTTGTATCTGAGGAATTCATTCGACAGCGTGATGACCGCGTTGCCGTTGTCGTCCCGCGTGATTGTGTAATATTGCGGGAGAATTTTGCTTGTGGTTCCGTTCGCGCTTGTCACGTTCAGGCAGCGGTAAGGGTACTTATCCTTCTGATAGGTGTTGGTGTTCTCGACCAGCTCATCAACAGTCCTGTCGGTATATATCGTGAGAGTTCCGTTGGAGTTCTTCTGGAAATACGCACTGTTGGAGATTTGGGTTATCCTCGGTGCGGGAGCCACAGTCACCGTATACGGGTATTCGTTCTTCGTCGCGGGGTCGGTATTTGCGACTGCGGTGTACTTTGTCAGGCTAGACGCAGAGCCGACAGGCTTGCCGCTGACCGGAACCCTTGCGCACCATTCATCCTTAACCGTTGTGCCGAACAGCCCGCCGGTGATGCTGTATGTTCCCGTGCCGCCGATGGCCTTGTACTTGCCCTCGGAGATGCTCACTGTGCCACTGTTGTTAAGCTTGCCGATCTCGGTCGATGCGCCGCTGAAATCTGCCGTCGCGCTCGCGGCAACATTGACCTCGGTCGCCTTGAGGTTCTTTACCGTGACCTTGGCCGCGGCATTCACGTTCAGCGTGCCCATCTTTTTGCCGCTGCCGTCTATCGTCATCGAATTTTGAACATTGGCAGAGTCGCTGCTGTCCGCAAGGAGCTTGACAGTTCCGCCCTCTCCTGCCGCATCAATTGCTGCCTGCACGGTGGAATGCTTTGTGGTCACACCGCCCGCCGTTGTGGATTGGGCGACCATGAGAGCTACTCTGTATCTGGCCGTGTTCTTTGGATCCGCGCAGGGCACATAACCGGCTGCACACTGATCGGCGGGCACCGCATGCTTAAACGAACCGCCGGAAATTGCAACCGTCGTGCTTCCGGTCGCAGCGGCGACCACTTCCTTATCCGCAGTCGTACTGTCGAACGTGCCGCCGGAGATCGTTATGCTGCTGCCGACGGTATTTATGGCTGTGCCGCCTTCTATGGTACCGCTGCTTATCTCCGCACTTCCGCCGTACATGTCAACGCCCTTCGTTCTGCCATTTACCGTACCGCCGGACATGGTGAACTGCGAGCTCACGCCGTTTATTGAAATGGCATTGCCCTTTGCGTTGGTCACACTGCCGCCCTTAATTGTCAGGGTGACGTTGTCGTTCACGTGGATCGCTGCCTCTCCGTCAACCGTACTGTTCGTACCGGTGACCGTACCGTTGCTTATCTCCACGCTGCCGCTGTCCGCGGTCAGCGCCGTCGTCCCATTCAAAGCTCCGCCGGTCATGACGAAGTGCGCGCTCTTTTGGTTTTTATTATCTTTCACCGCAACGGCAGTTCCGCTCGTATTCACTATGCTGCCGCTCTCAAGCGTCACCGTGCATTTGCCGCCTATATCAATTGCTGCAGTTCCGGAGCCGACAATTTGTCCGCTTTGAGCCGCTGAACTGTCCATTATCGTTATGCTGTGTTGCCCGGCGTTTGTGCCGTATACGTAGAAATTATTGGTGTTGAGCTTGTTCCCCGCAAGGTCGAGCTTCCATGCCAAAGCATATGAATATTCATTACCGGCTTCTATACTTACGTCCTGCAGCAGCTTAATAGTCCAGCCGCTGCTGCCGCTAATAGCACTCAGTGCATCCGAAAAGCTGCTGTATCTTGCGCTGAACTTCCCGTTACTGTCGAGTACCTCGATCGCCATCGAACTTCTGTACAGTATGAAGCTACTGAAGGAGCTTACATTGAAGCTTACTTCATTATTCCCAAAGCTATGTTTTGTAATTTCCTCCGTGCTGCCGTCGGAATGGATATGTACTATTTGCGTTAAGACGGTAAATCCATCAACAGTGGGAATGGTGACATCAACGCCGCCTTTCAGCATATCATTGCTGACAGAGAGCTCCTTTTCCAGCTCCTTCTGTTCCGTTCCCTCTCTTGTAACCGTGATCTTCGCCTTAGGTGAAATGGAATACTCGATGGAATCGACACTGTTTTTGGTCTGCTCGATTGCCTCGATCTTCACAGCAGGGATGAGTTCTATCGATACAACGTCCCCCTCTAAAAACGTTAATTTTGAAGCCGCAAGAAGCTTCTGCACATCGATCGCGCTGCTGTCGCATGTAAAGCTTGCGGCACCGCTCGGTGCAGTGATTCCGTCCGCGGCAGTGACAGGAGCAGAGTCGCCCGTCACATCAGCCTTGACAGTCACATCGTTAACAACGACACCGGGTATGACATTATAAGATGTTGTTGCTTCGTCGTACACCGCAAGATAGCCACTGTCAACGTTCGGCTTCACAGTAAAGCTGCCGCCGGTGATGCTGCAGGTCACTCCCTCGGCTATTTCAAGTGCCCCTTCAAAGCTTCCCTTGTCGCCGGAAATGGAAAGGCTCCCTTTATCTATTTTGATCGCTGTCCCATTGCTGAGTACATTCAGATCATTGGTATCCTCGTCCGTGGTACGTGCCGTGTATGAGCCGTTTCTTATATAAATGCCGTACTTAGTACCGCTGATACCCGAAGCAGGATCACTCGTGACATTGAGCGTTCCGGTGCTGCTTTCGCTCTGCATTATGCCATACTGCGATGAAGTTATGGTTCCCGCGAGCTCGACCGAGACTGTTTCTGCCGAGTCCACTAATATGCCGCCGTATTCTCCAGCATTAATATACGTGCCCTCCAGCTTCAGACTGCCGCTCTTGATAAGCACCACAGCAGCAGTTTCCTGCTCACTTCTCTGAATAATCATGCCGCTGCGAAGAATAACGTCTGCCTTAATTATGACCTCGCCGATAATGGTATTATCGTTGAGATCGATCGTACCGTTAGTTTCAAGGGTAAAACTCTCCTCCACATCTTTAAGCAGCGTGACGGTATCGCCGTCCTGCATCGCGGCCAGTGCTTCCGCAAGAGTCGCATACCCTGTCTCTCCGATCTTTGCGACGGCGTTCGCAGTCACGCCGTTCTCGCCCTCAGTGCTGCCGTTCTCGCCAGTCTGCGGTACCACGGGAGCATTATTATCCGGTGTGTCGCTGCCATCAGGGGTATCGTTATCTTCCGGAGCGCCGCCGTCCTGAGTGGCTGCCGGCTTTGGCGCCACGGGCATGCCGCAGTCCGCGCATACTCCTTCCGCAGCGTTCTCATGCAGGCACACGTATCCGCACTCGGTGCACGCGCCGTTATCAAAGCTGTGCTGTTCGCACACAACCGCGTCTGTAGCCTCGCCCTCCGTCGCGAACGCCGCGAGCGGCATAAGGCTGAACGCCATGCATGCGATCATCAGGCATGCCAGAAGCTTTCTGAGTTTTATCATAGCTTGTCTCCTCTTCCCGCCGCCGGTAACAAAGCTGCGGCGATGATGATATTGACGTGTTCAATATGTCGTTGCCGTCCGTGTCTCCGGACTGCATATACAGTGTAATGATACCATATTGACGATTTATTTTCAAGCTTATTATAATACGCAATTATTAGACATTTTTAAGAAATCGCAGTCTTTTTATGATAGAAAGTTACAGAAACGTCACTATTGTAACGTTTCTGTAATCCGTATTATTTCCGCGCTCATCGGCTCTGCCGTACCCTCGACACAGCCGCAGCCCGCAGCGGAGCAGTCCGCCCGGTAGCGCGCTTGTGCCGCGCCGCGGTTGATGACCGCAAGGTACGCGCCGTTTTCCGCAGCGTCGCCGAAGGCGTCGCGCCCGTCAGATATCCAGCGCAGGATAAGCAGCACGTCTTGCGTCGCCGCCATAAACCTCACGTGTCCTGCGGAGAGCGCGTCGGCAGAGCTGCGCATATTCGCAAGGCGCGCGTACCAGTCGTGCAGCTCCTGCTCGCCCTCCTTGAAGGGCAGACGGTTGAACGGGTCGCACACGCCGCACATGCCCTGCTCGTCGCCGTAGTAAATGCTCGGTACGCCGGGTATAGCAAACTGTATCGCCGCGCACAGCCGCTCCTGCCGCAGTGCGCGCGAGAGCGCTTCATCGCTGAACTCGTACCGCAGCTGATCCTCGCGCGAAAGCTCGCGCAGGTTTCTGTCCGCCGCAAGCGCCGTGCGCAGACGGTCTACGTCGTGCGAGCCCAGCAGGTTCATAAGCGAATAGTACAGGGGCTTCGGGTAATTCATCTGCTGCGAAATAAGAAAATCGCGCAGCCCGTATGCGTCCGACCAGCCGTGCATAAAGCTCAGCACCGCCGAGCGCAGCGGGTAGTTCATCACCGAGTCGAGCGAATAGCCCAGCGCGTAATTGCGGCGCGAGCCGTAGCTCTCCTTTGTTACCGCGTCCTCCCAGACCTCGCCGATGATCGGCGCGTCGGGCTTCACGCTCTTTGCCGCATTGCGGATGAGCGCGAGTATCGCATCGGGCAGCTCGTCCGCCACGTCGAGCCGCCAGCCTGCCGCGCCGTGGCGCAGCCAGTGCTTGACGATGCTCTTGTCCCCCGTGACGATGTCGTCCTGCCACTTGGGGTTCTGCTCGTTTACCTCCGGCAGATCCTTGAAGCCCCACCAGCAGCGGTAATCATCCGGGAAGTGACGGAAATCGTACCATGAGTAGAACTCCGAACTCTGTCCCTGACAGGCTCCCTCGGTGCCGTAGTTGCCGCAGCGGTTGAAGTACCGGCTGTCCGCGCCGGTGTGGGAATACACGCCGTCGAGGATGAACCTTATCCCCTGCTTCTCCCCCTCCGCGCACAGGTGCTCGAAATCCTCCATAGTCCCGAGTATCGGGTCGGGGCGCGAATAGTCCGAGGTATCGTAGCGGTGGTTCGACCGCGCTTCGACTATGGGGTTGAGGTACACAACGCCAATGCCAAGCTCTTTGAGATACGGCAGCTTCTGCTCGATACCCTTCAGCGTCCCGCCGTAGAAATCGTCGGGGCTGTAGGCCTTCTCCCAGCTGCGCGGCTGCCAGCGTACAGGCTCATCAAGGCTTGCGTGCAGCTCGGGCGTCTGGCCGAGGCGCTTGTGGTACTCTATACCCGCCTCCGCCGTGCCGTCGTTCGAGAAGGCAAAACGATCCGGGAATATCTGGTACATCACCCTTTTTCTGAACCATGCCGGTGTTTCAAAGTCCTTTTTATACACCGTCAGCCGGAAGCCCGACTCACGGTTCGAGCATATCCTGCCGGTATAGCCCGTCGCGTCCGGACAGAGCCACTGCGCGCTGTGATCCGTCTCTATATAGAACGCATACCAGAGCGCCTGCGGCTCCTCGGGCAGCATGAGGTTTACATAATATATATCCCCGTCGTTTTCCATGGAGCAGCTGTGCTCCATATTGTCGCCCCATAGCTCAAGGTGCGCGCTCTTCACCGTGCCGCCGAGCCGCCTGAACGCAAGGCGCAGGGTGCTGCCGCCCTCAAGCGCGCCGCCGGGGCTTCTGAACTCCGCCATGCGGCTGTCGTAGGACAGCGCCGGGACGCTCCCGGCGGTCTGGCGCAGCACGCTCACGACGTGCGCCGTGCGCGGCTGGTACCGGTAAAGCTCCTGCGGCTGCACGGACGCGGCGCGAAGGTCAAGGCAGCAGGAGGCCGTCACGCGGTAGGCTTCTATGAGCGGGAAGCCGCAGTCGTCCATCAGCAAACGCATGAGTTCAGGCGCGGCAAGAGGATTCGCTTCCCCATGCAGAAACTCCGCGAGCCTGTCGCGCTTGAGTCCTGCTCTCAGGCATTCGCGCACCGCGTCGTACACCGTCGCCGCCGCCTGGAAGTACTCTCGCATAAGCTCCGGGCAGTCAGGCGAGAGGAGCTGTCTGCACAGCTCCTCATCCCCGCCCGCGGGGAGCCATCCTCCCTCGCCCGGCGCCGCCTCAACACAGCGGCGGTTTTCGTATATTATAGATAGTATATAATTCTCCGACCACTGCTCTCTATAGCAGCCGCCGAACCAGACCTTTACCTTTCTCTCGCTTACAGCATCCATATATAATGCTTCGCGTACTCCATCGCCGAGCGCTCAAAGCCGAAGTCGGCCTGCATCGCGCGGGAGATAAGTCCGCTCATGATCTCCTCATTTTTATAGCAGTCCATCGCAAGGCGCATCGTGTCGCGCATCTCCCATGCGTCGAAGTTTGCAAAGGAGAAGCCGTTGCCCTCGCCTGTGAAGCGGTTATAGGGCGTGACCGTGTCGCGCAGGCCGCCCGTCTCGCGCACTATCGGCACCGAGCCGTAGCGCATCGCGATCATTTGGCTCAGGCCGCAGGGCTCAAAGCGTGACGGCATCAGGAAGAAGTCACTGCCCGCATATACAAGGTGCGACAGCTCCTCACTGTAGCCGATATAGGCGCAGAGCCTGCCCTTGTAGCGTCCCTCGGCCGAGCGCATGAAGTTTTCAAAGCGCTCGTCCCCGGAGCCGAGCAGCATAAACTGCATATCCTCGCGGCACATCATGTCGTCCAGCACGCATGCGACAAGGTCAAAGCCCTTCTGCTCGGTCATGCGCGTGACCATCGCAAACAGCGGCACATCCGCTCTCTGCTCAAGTCCCATGCGCGCCTGAAGCTCCGCCTTGCACACGGCCTTGCCCTTCAGGTGGCCGCGGTCATAGCGCGCGGGCAGAAGCGCGTCGCCGTGCGGGTTATAGACCTTTTTATCGATGCCGTTTATAATGCCCGTAAGCTGCGCCGAGCGCGCGTTGAGTATGCCCTCGAGCCCTTCGGCGTAGTAGGGCATTTTTATCTCGGAGGCGTAGCTGGGGCTGACGGTGTTTATCCTGTCGGCAAAGACGCAGCCTGCCTTGAGATAGTCCGCGCAGCCGTTGAGCTCCATGAACTCCGGCGTATAGTAGCGGCTGTCGACATCGAGCATATCCTGCACAAAGTCAAAGCCGAACTTGCCCTGGAACGCGATGTTATGTATCGTCAGCAGGTACTTTATCTGCTCCTGCTTTGCGCCGCGGTACTGTGTGCGCGCGAGCATCGGGATCATCGCCGTGTGCCAGTCGTTGCAGTGGACAACGTCCACATCGAAGCCGAGGTTCGGTATCGCGTCGAGCACCGCGCGGCAGAAGAACGAGTACTGCTCGCCCTCAGGGTTTCCCCCGCGGTATATCTTATCGCCGAAATACTGTTCATTGTCAACGAGATATATCGTCACGCCGTCGAGCACGAGCTTTTCTATCCCGACGTATTCCTGCCGCCAGCCGAGCTTTGCATAGAAATAGAACATGTGCTCGACCTTGTCGGCATATTTATCCTTTATGCAGCGGTGGTAAGGGGTAATGACTCTCGCGTCGATGCCGAGCTTGGCAAGCGACTTCGGGAGCGTGCCCACAACGTCCGCCAGCCCGCCGGTCTTGGAGAGCGGCGCGCATTCGGCAGAGACGAGCAGAACGTTCGGCAAAGTATCACGCCCGTGTTCACGGAGCAGATCACGAAATTCCTTTTTCATTCTTCTTCCTCCTTGGTTTGAAGCTGAACATTACCGACGCCATCGGCGGCAGCGTCAGCTTTGCTGAATACTGCATATCCAAAAACGGTTCCTTCTCTGTCTTTATCGTGTGGGGATTGGCGACGCCGCCCCCGCCGAAGCGTTCGTCGTCGCTGTTGAGCACCTCATGCAGCGTACCGGCCACGGGCAGCGCGATCACGAAATCGTCATAGCGCACCGGCGTGAAGTTGCACACGCACACGAGATAGCTCTCGTCCTTCTCGGATGAGCGCAGAAACGCCACCGAGCTTCTGTCGCGGTCGTCCACGTTGAGCCAGCGGAAGCCGTCCCAGGACTTGTCCACGCGGTACATCGCCGGGGTCGCAGCGTAGAGCTTGTTAAGCTCGCGGTAATAATCGCGCAGCTGCTCATGCCGCGGATAGGCCAGCAGCAGCCAGTCAAGCTCCTGCTGCCAGTTCCACTCGATGAACTGCCCGAACTCTCCGCCCATGAAGCACAGCTTCTTTCCGGGGTGGGCAAACTGGAAGCCGTAGAGCGCGCGCAGGGACGCAAACTTCTGGTCGTAGTCGCCGTACATCTTGTCGAGCATCGAGCGCTTGCCGTGGACTACCTCGTCGTGCGAGTACGCCAGCACGTAGTTTTCCGAGAAAGCGTACATCATCGAGAAGGTCAGCCTGTCATGGTTATGGCTGCGGAAGTAGGGGTCGAGCTGCATGTAATCGAGCGTGTCGTGCATGAAGCCCATGTCCCACTTGAAGCAGAAGCCGAGCCCGCCCGCATCGGGGGGCGCGGTGATGAGCGGAAATGCCGTCGACTCCTCCGCGACGGTTATCGCCCCGGGGTACTCCGTGAGCACCGTCGAGTTGAGCTTGCGCAGGAAATCCACCGCAGCGAGGTTTATGTTGCCGCCTTCCTTATTCGGGGTGTACTCCCCGTCGCGCCGGCCATAGTTGAGGTAGAGCATCGAGCTTACCGCGTCGACGCGTATGCCGTCGATGTGGTACTCCTCAAAGAACAGGCACGCCGAGGATACGAGGAAGCTCTGCACCTGATCCGACGCGTAGTCAAAGATCATCGTGCCCCACTCGGGGTGCTCCGCCATGCGTGCTTCTTTGCACTCAAAGAGGGGCGTGCCGTCAAATCGGCGCAGACCGTGCTCGTCCTTCGGGAAGTGCGCCGGGACCCAGTCCATTATCACCGCGAGCCCAGCTTCGTGCAGCCGGTCGACGAAGTACTTGAAATCGTCGGGATCGCCGTAGCGCGAGGTCGGCGCGTAGTAGCCCGTGACCTGATAGCCCCATGACGCGTCAAGGGGGTATTCCGTCACCGGCATGATCTCAATGTGCGTATAGCCCATGTCGGTGCAGTAGTCCGCCAGCGCGTCGGCAAGCTCTCTGTACATCGGCCGCTCGCCCGGCATGTTCTTCCATGAACCGAGGTGCAGCTCATAAATGCTCATCGGCTGGGTCATGAAGTCCCGCTTTGCGCGGCGCTGCATATACTCCCCGTCGCCCCAGCGGAAGTCCCCGCCGTTCCAGACGATCGACGCTGTCTCGCTCCCGGTCTGCGAATAGGCCGCAAAGGGGTCGGACTTTAATATCTGCCGACCGTCCGCGCCGGTGACGCAGTATTTATAGAGCGCGCCATTCTCAATGCCCTCGGCAAAGCATACCCACACTCCGCCCTCGATCTTCTCCATCGGCATGGCGTCTCTGTCCCAGCCGTTGAAGCTGCCGACGAGCGAGACACGCTGCGCGTTCGGCGCCCAGACGGTGAAGCGGTGCGCGTTCAGCTCCGGTATATAGCGGCAGCCGAAGCAAAGCCATGCCTTTTTTGCGTTTCCGGTATTGAACAGGTATATATCCTCCTGCGGGATGTGGCGCAGACACGCTGATTCCATATATCTTTTCCTCTCCTGTATATCTGTATCGGGTACTGTGCGTAATTCTCTGCATATATTATACATTCAAGCTTTCACATTTGCAATGCCGCATTTTGCAAAGATAGTCACTTCGCCCGAACTGTCCGTATGCCTCCCATTCTCCCCGCCATTCTTAAACTATATGCAGCACTCGGCAGTTTTAGAACCGGGTCAGTGAAAAAGAGCCGCACCATCGGTACGGCTCTATGCGTATTCTTATTCTTCTCTCGCCCAGTCGAAGGAGCGGCCAACAGCCTTGTTCCAGCCCGCGATCTTCTTGCCGCGCTCGACGGGGGTGATCTTCGGTCCGAATACCTTGTCTATCGCCCAGTTGTTGATAACGTCCGCCTTGCTCTTCCAGTAGCCGACGGCAAGTCCCGCGAGGTATGCCGCGCCCATAGCCGTCGTCTCCACGCAGACCGGACGGTTTACCGGAGCCTGAATGATGTCCGCCTGCATCTGCATCAGCAGATTGTTGGCCGAGGCTCCGCCGTCCACCTTGAGTGCGCCGAGCTTTATCCCGGAGTCTGCCTCCATCGCCTTGAGCACGTCATAGGTCTGATACGCCAGCGATTCAAGCGTCGCGCGGATGATGTGGTACTTGTTCACTCCGCGCGTGAGTCCCACTATCGCGCCGCGGGCATAGGCGTCCCAATGCGGCGCGCCGAGCCCCGTGAATGCCGGAACGACGTAGCAGCCGTTTGTGTCGGGTACCTTTCTTGCGAAGTATTCCGAATCCGCCGCAGAGTCGACTATCCTCAGTTCATCGCGCAGCCACTGTATCGCCGAGCCCGCGACAAATATCGAGCCCTCCAGCGCGTACTCGCCTTTGCCGTCAAGTCCCCATGCTATGGTCGTCACAAGCCCGTTCTTTGAAAACACCGGCTTGTCTCCCGTGTTCATCAGCATGAAGCAGCCTGTGCCGTAGGTGTTCTTCGCCTCGCCCGCCGTGAAGCAGGTCTGCCCGAAGAGCGCCGCCTGCTGGTCGCCCGCCGCTCCGCCGATGGGGATGACTCCGCCGAAAAGGTCGGGCGTCGTCTCGCCGTAGACGCAGCTTGAGGGCTTCACCTCCGGCAGCATGCACCGGGGTATGCCGAGCTCTGCCATGATCTCCTCGTCCCATTCGAGCTTCACTATATTATATAGCATCGTGCGCGAGGCGTTGGAGTAGTCCGTCACATGTACCTTCCCGCCCGTGAGCTTCCAGATGAGCCAAGTCTCCACCGTGCCGAACAGCAGTTCCCCACTCTCTGCCTTCTCACGCGCGCCGGGTACGTTTTCGAGCATCCAGCGTATCTTCGTCCCCGAGAAATACGGGTCGATGACAAGCCCGGTCTTTGCGCGGTATATATCCGTCAGCCCCTTGGCTCTGAGACTGTCGCAGTATTCCGCCGTGCGCCTGTCCTGCCAGACTATCGCGTTGTGAATCGGCTCGCCCGTCGCCTTGTCCCAGACGATGGTCGTCTCGCGCTGGTTCGTTATGCCTATCGCCGCGATGTTCTCCGCCGTCGCGCCGATCTTCGCCAGCGCCTCGGCTGCGACAGTGTACTGCGTCAGCCATATCTCGTTTGCGTCATGCTCCACCCAGCCCGGCTGCGGGAAAAACTGCGTGAATTCCTTCTGCGATACGCTGCATATCTCGCCGTGCTCGTTGAACAGTATGCAGCGGTTCGAGGTCGTGCCCGCGTCCAGCGCCATTATGTATTTTGCCATAGAGTGCTCTCCTGTCTTTTTATTTATTCCGTATATGACCGCTCCGGTCTTTTTAATTATAATATCACAATACTTCCGGTATGGCAATGAAGCGTTTTATTTGACCATCAGATGACAAGAGCGCACACGCCTGACAGCATGTCTTTTCGGCGCTTTTTGCCCTTTTCGCCTTGATGGGTTACGACACATCTTCGTCTCAAAAAACAAAAATCACCGAAAATCCAAAGCTGTCAGGTGCATGCAGTTTTGCCGGAGCAGAAATGCGTTCAGGCAACGAAAAGCCCGCAGGTAATACTTTGTGTATTGCCAAGGGTTTTGAGGCAGCATGGACGTATTTCTGCCCGTCAAAACCGTGTGTGTCCTTGTCATCTGATGGTCTTGCCCAGTCTTGATACCGGCGGCGCATCGTGATAAAATAGCTCTACCTATTTTTCGGAGGTTCGGTATGGAAAGCATTTCAAAAGTATTGGCTATGTCCTTCGGCGGTTATAGCCTTGAGCGCATCCTTTCCGCTGTCATCACGCTGCTCGTGTGTATGCTCGCGGTGCGCCTTGTCATACGCGCGGTCGAAAAGCTCATTGGGCGCATAAAGCAGCCGAACGAGCGCCTGAGCAGAATAACCGTGAACTTCATAAAGGCGCTGCTGTATCTGCTCACCGTTATCATCACCGCCGGTGCGCTTGGGCTGAACACCTCGTCCATCACGGCCATCGCCTCGGTGCTCACCTTGGGTCTCACCCTCGCCACGCAGGATATAATGAGCAACGTCGCCGGCGGACTCGTCATTCTCTCGACCCACCCCTTTTCTATCGGTGATGTCATAGAGTCCGACGGCACTGTCGGCACCGTCCGGGATATCTCCCTCAACCACACTCGCATTGAAACTGCCGACGGGCAGATCATCCTCCTGCCGAACCGCAGTCTCTCCGGCTCCAAGATCATAAATTATACCACGCTTGGCCGGCGCCGCATCGTCCTGACTATCGGCGCATCGTACGATGCCCCCACTGAGGCTGTAAAAAGTGCGTGTTTGGACGCTGTATCCTCCACCGGTGGCATATTGGATGAGCCCTCGCCTGATGTTCTCCTCACCGCCTACGGTGACAGCGCCATCGAATACACCGTCCGCTGCTGGGCGTCCTGTACCGATTACTGGGACGCGCGCAATCACCTCAATGAAGCCCTGCGCGAGAGCTTCGCAAAGCACGGCGTTGAGATACCGTATAACCACTTGAACGTTCACATCCTCGACAGGGCTTGAGCGTAGGAATATGAGAGAGAGATTTTCACCCATCCAGCGCTCGACGCTGCTTCTGTGCTTCTCCGCCTACGCCGCGGCCTATACAGGCCGCCTGAATCTCTCCGCGGCGATCCCCGGTCTGCGCGGCGGCATCGCCATGTCTGACGCTCAGGCAGGGCTGTTTCAGACGGTGTTTGCGCTCGTCTATGCCGCGGGGCAGTGCTCGCCTTTGTCTCCATCCGCGGTGGAAAACGCATGGCCGAAGTATAAGAAATGCACCTGGTCTAAAGATCAGGTGCATTTTTGCGTTTTTTTCTGTTTCAGTCAGAAGCCTTACTTCTTCATTGCCTCGGCGGTAGCGACTGCGACAGCAACGGTCGCGCCGACCATGGGGTTGTTGCCCATGCCGAGGAAGCCCATCATCTCAACGTGCGCGGGCACGGAGGAGGAGCCGGCGAACTGAGCGTCGGAGTGCATACGGCCCATGGTATCGGTCATGCCGTAGGAAGCGGGGCCGGCTGCCATGTTGTCGGGATGCAGGGTAC
>ERZ1026772.868-NODE-868-length-18925-cov-4.809115_pt1 | contig 18925 bp, 11 predicted proteins | sample MGYA00380124_ERZ1026772 | MGnify/ENA primary metagenome ERZ1026772 (study PRJEB33269, sample SAMEA4719760) | human gut metagenome | biome: human-associated habitat; feature: organic feature; material: feces | place: Cameroon | collected 2013-10 ...
ACCTTAACAAGTAAAGTTGAAGGTAAAGAGATAGTCCAACTCTTAGGGAAACCTAAGTTCTAGGATAAAGAGCCTAGACAATGAAGTTTAGATGGCTGGTTGGTCAACTCAAGAAATGCTCGATGGAGTTCAGTCAACATTAAATTTAGCAAAAATAGGTGCTACAGATTTAGGGACAGCAAGTGACATTTTGACTAAAATATTGGTCGGTTTAGTAGAAATACTATTCAAAAAATATTCGGTGAATTGCTGGAAGGCTAAGTTAATATTAATATGCTAATCAGCAACCAAGCCATGGAAAGCCGTAAAAGTACATGGAAGGTTCAGAGACTAGGAGAATGAATAGGCAAATAATAATTTCTCCCACGAGCGCCGAACACCTTACTATTAAGTTAAAGGTGATGATATAGTCCCATCCTCTTATGAAAGTAAGAGTTCTAGGATAAAGAGCCTAGATATAAGATAATGGATGATTTAACAGCACTTGGCATGCAAGCAAATCAAGCTGGCGACTTTGCAGATAAATTAGCTGCAACTATTACTAGAAGTAATACCGATGTTATTTTATTCGGTGAATCTATGAAGCAAACAGGTGCTATCGCTGGAGCATTAGGTGCTTCTATGACAGATTTATCAACTAGTATCGGCCTAATGGCGAATGCTGGTATTAAGGGTTCGAAGGCAGGTATGTCTTTAAAAAATTTATTATCGAATTTAGCTAACCCAACTGATGCTATGGAAGTAGCATTAAAAAAATTAGGTATGACCGCAGATAAAACTGGTTCGTATTTAAAGACAACATCAGACGGATGTGTAGACTTAGAAGCAACAGTAAAAGCCTTAAAAGCAGGCACTGACAATATGACTAGAAGTCAGAAAGCATCTTTAATTGCAACTATTGCTGGTAAAAATGCTTTACCAGGGGTAATGAGTTTACTTAATGCATCTACAGAAGATTATAATAGTTTATCAGAGGCTATAGATAATTCTACGTCTACAGTTAGCATGTTTAATGAAAATATGTCTATAATGGGCAAAAAAGGAAACGATGCAAAAACTACTATAGAGAGTATGAAAAAAGTATTTAGTGAGACAGAATTATCAGCAACAGCATTAGGTTTAAGCAGTAAAGATTTAGGTTATGCAATTTCATTACTAGGTGATGATAGCAAAGTTACAACTAGTAATGTAGAAGATTTACTAGATGTAATTGAAAGCATGGATAATGCTAGTGGAAAAATAGACAGTCTTTGGAGAAATTTAGGAAATGCTAAAAACTTAGATATAAATAAATACATAGATTATAACTCTACATTATCAGAAATAGATAACTCTATAGTTGGATTAACTTCTCAACAGAAGAAGCAGGTTAAACAACAGTTAAAAGAAAATATGACAGTTAAAGAAGCTAATAAAGTATTAAGTAAGTATGGTTTAACCGCTAAACAAGTATCTTTATCAACCATGACAACATCGCAAAAGATGGATTATCTTAGATCTTCACTAAAAGGAATGTCAGATGAGCAAATAAAAGCACAACTTGAAACTTTGGGACTTGGAGATAGTTTTGATGAAGTTAACGAAATAGTTGATATGTCAGATGAAAAATACAAAAGATATAAAAAGAACCTTAAAGAAATTGAAGGATTATCAACTAGATTAGCTGATAGTATTGATGAAACAACGAAATCAACATTCTTAGCATTATCAAGTGCGATAGAAGATAGTTTAATAGGTGCATTTGAAAAAATGAAACCAGCGCTTATAAACGGCTCTCAAGCACTTACAGACTTTTTCTCAACTTGGAGAAACGGAGATAAAAACACTTATACTTTTGAAGGCTTAGAAACCGGTTTAGAAAATTTAAAAGCAAAGGTGCAAAATGCTGCTAAACAAATACCTAATCTTATAACAAATGCAATAAGTGGAGCAAATCGATTAATATCAGGAGGAGCACTAGATAGTTTATTAAGTATGGGTAGCAGTATAGTGCAAAATATATCGCAAGGAATTATAAATAATAAAGAAGGTATAACAACGGCTATATCTGATTTAATAGGAAAGATTTGCAACTGGATAGAAACAAATGGCCCTACTATAAAAGAAGCAGGAAGTGTTATATTAAATGCCATAGGAGATGGTATAAGAAATAATAGAGACCAGATTAATTCAGCTTGTGGGGTTATTTATGATGCAATAAATGAATGGACGGCTTCAAACGCTGAAAATATGGGATTGATTGGTGGTTCAGTAGCAGATAAATTTATAGGCGGATTTGTTAAGGGGTTTGTTTCAGAAAAATTAGCAAGTATAAGCGGATTCTTTGATGGATTATTTGGAAGTAATGGGACTATAAGCCAAAATTTTAGTATGACAGCTGGACTTAGAACCGGGAAAGAATATGGAAGTGGAGCACAACAGGGATTAGAACAAAGTAAAACAACTACTTCTCAAACTGCATCTGAAATAGGAGATGGAATTTCTAAAAATATAATGACTAAGTTAGAAACTATGAATACTAGCCAATTAAAAGAGCTTGAAAAAGAATTAAAATCTTTACAAACTACAACTCAAAATGTAGCTAATGGAATAGGCACTAATTTTGGTAAGATAAGAAGTTCTATTAGGGAAAATTTAGTTGGAAGTGTTAACATAGGCAGAAATCAATTTGTTAACTTAGCTAATATAATAAAAAATCAATCACAAAACGCTAGAAATAGTGCTACATCTAGTTTTATAAGCTTAAAGAAAGTAATAAGTACTCAAGTATCAGAAGCTAGACAAACTGTTACATCTAAAATGATATCCATTGCTAATGTTGTGAGAACACAGTCTTGGAATGCTAGAAATGCAGCAACATCTAGTTTTATAAGTCTAGCAAAAGTAATTAGAACGCAAATGGCTAATGCTTATTCTTCTGTAAGCACATACATGAATAAAATAGCTAGTGCGACTAACAGAACGCTTACAACAAAAGTTAATGTAACTAAAACAGTATCTACAGTTAATGCAGTTTCATCTAGCATTCCAGTTGTAGCAAACTTACAGAATTTTAGTGCTATAGCAAATAGAAGTTTAGCTGCAACAAATGCATTAGCTACAGCTAGCGTAACACCAGTTTCTGCTAGAAGTACTTTTGGTGGGTATAGTAATAATGGCTTATACAGTAATAAGGTAAGCCCTGAACCTATTTATTTGGATATATCGCTAGAGTTGGATTCTAAGATTATCGCAAAAAAAACCGCAAAATATGTAGATGGTGAGCTTAGTGTTATTGATAAAAGGGATAGTAGAAAGAGAGGTGCTAAATAATGCCAGTATATTATTTTGAATATAATAAGGTAATTATATCTGAATTTGAGGGTTTTGGGGTAGTAGATGTAGATATGCCTACTATTCCGGAACATGAAATATCTAGTAAAACTATACAAGGTAGAAATGGTAGCATCTTTCATTCTGCTAAAGATAAAGATAGAGAAATTACTGTAAAAATAAATGTATTAACAGATAATCAAGATAACTATACGCAAACAACAACTGACTTAAAGAATTGTTTTAAAAGTAAAGATGAAGCTAAATTATTTTTAGAATCAGAAGATAAATATATAAATGCAGTAGTAAAGAGTTATAACTTTGGAGATAAATACATATCTGAAAATAATTGCTACGGAGAAGGAGAAATTGTTTTTTACTGCCCAGATCCTTATTTTTATGGTGGCGACCTTAAAATATACGATGAGTTATCCGATGAAGAATTAGATAATGAAGGAGATGTAGAAACATTTCCCAAAATAGCAATTGAGTTTTCAGAGGAATCTACATTCTTACAAGTTGATTCTGACAATGGTTCTATCTTATTAGGCAACTATCCAAGGGTAGGATTAGAAAATACTACATCAGAAAAAACAATAGTTAATGAAAAGTGCGAAAGTTTATCAGCATGGACTTCTACAGGTAATGTTGTAGATGAAGGTGCTACAGGAGATACGCTTGTAATAAATGAAGCAGGACGTATGTTTTCTCCTAATATAACATCTACAAGTGATGGATGGCATGGAGCATGCTATAGAAGAAATTTACCAGAAAACACTAAGAACTTTGAAGTTACTGGCTTTTTCTTATTTTATTCAGACTATTGGGATATTAATGGTGGTGGTGGAAGTTCTACACCTGGTTCTAATCAATACAAAATAGTTGCTAATCCGACATTAAATATACGTTCTGGAAGAGGTACAAGTTATAAAAAGCTTGGTTCTATACCATACGGAAAAACAGTAACTGTTACAGATATAAGCGGTGGCTGGGGAAAAGTAACGTATAATGGAGTAACTGGTTATATCTACATGACTTATACGCAAAAAGTAAGTATTAGTAATTACAATTACAGAACTACAGCAAATCTTAACATAAGGTCTGGAAGAAGTACAAAGTATAAAATACTAATAACAATACCGAAAGGTACATCTCTTAATATAACAGATATAAGTGGAAGCTGGGGGAAAACTACTTATGGTGGGAAAACAGGTTATGTATATATGAGTTATGTTACAAAATTAGCTACATCTTCTGCTATAACAATAATAGGAAAAGACACGAGTGATAAAGCAGAAGAAAATACAGCAGATTCTGCTAAGATGGGTCTATTAGAGCTATATGGATTTGATTCAAATAATAATAAACTATTCAAATGTCAATTATTAGATAATAACTACTATTATAAACATACTACGCCAAGCATGTATATTGGGTCAACTAAAGTATTAACAGATGCTACAAGTTGCCCTGCTCCAAAGACAAAAACAGACGAGGATGGAAACAAAATAAAAATAGATTCTGGTGAATCTGGATCAGCATGGAATCATTTTTATGGAAACTTTAACATCAAGAGAGTCGATGGAACATGGAGAGTTAAAGTTAACAAAAGAGATGCACAAAATAATATAACAAAAACATTAATGCTAAATAATTTAGCGAATAGCAAATATCCAACAGGAGACTTAGCTTACATAGTGATTTATATGGCAGGATACGGAAGTTATCCTATACAGAATATGGCGATGAATATGTTATATGTAACAAATCATACTCCAGAAACGCCTGAGGAATACAACGAAATAATCTTTGAGCCTGGCGACATTGTAAACATAGACTGCGAAAACAATACAGTTATAAAAAATGGGGAAAACTTCATGCAACATTTAGATATAGGGAGCACTTTTTTCCCGCTAAGTCCAGGCAAAAATGATATATCGGTGTCAACTTCATGCACAAGCCAAGTGTCAGCAGCAATTAGTTTTGTAGAGAAATTCAATTAAAGTAGGTGATGCAATGACAGATATAACATTATTTATATTAGATAAGAACAAAAGAATAATAGATGTAGTATCCAATGCAGGAACAGAAGAAAATGCATTTTGGGATGATACATTTACGCAAGAAATAAATGTTGCATCCATTTTCGAATTCTCATTAGAATTGAATCAAAGAACAAAAGAATCTATTAAAACAGGTAATTACATATTATTTAGATATCGTAGCAAAAATTTCCTGTTTACTATAGTTACTGTAGAAACTGATGACTCTAATGGTTATGCAGAAGCACAGGTATATTGTGAATCTATATCACTTATCTTGTACAATAGCGTTATACAAAAAAACACATTAAATAACTGTAATGCTACTACATTTCTAACTACTATTCTACAAGATACAGACTTTTTAGCTGGATATATAGATGTAGCAGTAAATAGAAATGCTGCGCTTATTGAAATAGATAAAGCGACTTCTGTATATGAATTGTTAACAAGTAAACTAGAAACATATAAAGCAGAAATGGATATTCGTATTGAAGTAGAAGGAAATAAAGTTACTGACATGTATATAGATTTATATAGCAAGCTTGGTTCTGATAATGGAGCTAGGTTTGATTACAATACTAATCTTGAAAGTATAAATAGAAAAGAAGATATTTCTTATTTATGTACTGCAATAATAGGAATAGGAAAAGATGACCTGGATTTTCGTGAGGCTGAATGGAACATAGAAGCTGGAAAGCCCGCAGATAAACCTAGAGGTGCGAATTTTATAGCGGACGATATAGCTAATGCTATGTTCGGTTTCCCAGGTAAATACATCTACGGCATATACGAAGATGATAGCTGTGAAGATGCTTATACATTACTTGAAAGAAGTTATGAAGAACTACAAACCAGAAAGCAGCCAAAAATAGATTATGAATGTAAAGTAGCATATTTAGATGGAGACATTAACTTAGGAGATGCCATAACAATAGTAGATAGAACTTATCCGGAACCATTACAGTTAACTGCTAGAGTAAATAAATTAGAGATAAGTTTTTCTGACGAAAGTAAAAACACTTGCAGCTTTGCTAATTACAATAAAGCGTATTCTAATATGATAACAAAAAACGATACATTCGAGCAGCTAAAGAATTACATATTAGGACTTAATATAGGCAAATTAACATTAGCAGAAATAGAAATAATTAAACAATATATGAGACAATTAGGAATAGATAAAGAAACTATAGATAAATTATTTTCAGATATATTAAATAATCCTGATACTAAACCTGGAACTGGCGGGAATAAAGATACCTTGGTTAAAACTATAGAAGGTGGCTTATGGCTAGGTGATTCAAGGATGGTAGCCATGAAGAAATATAATTTGTTCAAATTAGCTGATAGTGATACAAGCACAGAACCAGGAACAATTACAACAGATGATTATAAAAAGGCATTAGATTTATATAACTCTATTGGAATTGGAAGTAAGATAAAAATATCTCCTACTGCATACGAAAAATTAGTATCTAGTTCTAATCAATATAAAATTTCTACTATAGCTAAATACTGGTCACAAAAGTTTGGATTAGATCCAAATATAACACTTGCAATGATAATGGCAGAATCTAGCGGTAATCCATATGCGCATGGTTCTAGTTCCGGGTCTGGATATGGGTTAATGGGATGCGAAAGAAGCGTGTTTTTTAACCACACACAGACATTAAAATTTGTAGACGGAACAACACAAAGTTTTACTCCAAGTTATGCAACTATGCAGCCTGGAAGCGGCGGTACAACTACACTTAACGGTATAACAGTAGATAGAAACATATCAAATCAAGTTATGTTAGGATGCAACGAATTAAGACAAGCATTTACATACGCACATAATAACATATTTGCGGGATTAATCTCTTACAATATGGGTGTTGGTGCTATGTATTGGATTGTGTCAAGATATGTATGTGATACATATGGCTATACATTTGTGAATAGGAATTCTATTTCCGCACAATCTGCAGCAACACAGAAAAAAATATATGAAGTATTGGATAACGGCGGCTTCGAATTTGCTAACTGGAGACAAGTATATAAGAATAATGGTGGCGGTGGTACTGTAAACAACGTAGAAGGTTACTTGGCATGGTATCAAATTCAAGACGGACAGTTACCTTATCTAGTAGATAAAAATGGTAATAAATTAGGTTATGGAGTTTCTGGAAAAACAACAGCCACTACTAATTATTCTGCACCTGTAAGCACTGTAACATATGTAACAAATACGCAGCTTACACATACAAGAAACAAAATAGTAGACAAAGCAAAAGAAATAGTACAATTACATATAGATGGACTTGCTTCTTATTCTCAATATCCACGTACTATAGATGATACTAAGCGTAAGTATATAGCGAAAGGAACATATGTAAAACTTAATTCTAGTTCATGGGGATATGTTGGAAGTACTTATAATGGAATATCTACATCTGTTAACGGCGGCAAAGGTGTTATAGGTTATGACTGTTCTTCTTTTGCTTCATGTTGCTATATGAACGCAGGGCTTAAATCTTTATATAATGGAAACTGTTCTGGTGGAACTATAATGAGTGAAATAACAAAAAATGGCGGTATGATGTGGTTAGCTAATGCAGAAGGACGTAAGAAAGCAAAACCAGGAGATTGTATAATGTTCTGTACTAACCATATACCAACGCAAGCTGATATGGATAATAGAAAATTACTTGCCACACACCATGTAGGCGTTTATATTGGAGACGACCAAATGGCACATGCAAGCATGTGGACCACAGTACCAAATGCGATTAAGATAAGTAAATTAAGTACATATCCAAGCCTTAAATATGCGTTTTTTATTCGCCCAAAAGATTTACAGGAATCAGATGCAAATGAATCTGTAATAGAAGATACAACAACAGATGAAGGAAATAATATAATAAGTAAATGTGTGATAGGTGCTAGTGCCTATCATTTTTATTCTGGAAACCAGCTAAAGAAAATAGTTCAAGTTGGCTCTTATTCTGATACTACAGAATATCCTTCTGATGTTCCTTATGTATTTGTACATTTAGGAGTAAACGACCCTTATCAGAGTGGTTATAGCGCATTAAAAAATTTATTATCTCTGTTAAGAGCCAAATACCCTAAAAGACCTATTTTTGTAGCGAAAGAAATACATGTTGGCTCAAAAGTATCTAATTATATAGATTATAACAAAGCTATAGATACATTTAACACACAAATTCTCGATTATTGTAATAATCATGAAAATGTATATCAAATTGATATTAGCACAGATCTTGAAGAGGGTGGCATATTAAAATCTTCATTAACTGCAGACGGTATACACTTAAAAACAAAAGACAACTATAAAACATTATTTAACAATATAACAAACAGAATCAAGTTCACAAATAAAGACAATACTGGAGATAGTGGCAGTAGTGGTGGCGATAATACTGGGGACACAACAACACCAAATTATAAAACTGCAAATGAAACGTTAGTATCTACAAATAACTATTATTATGATGATGTATTAGAAAGCTTAACTTTTACATTGCCAAGTAAGGCAGTAGATAGTTATTATACAAGACTAAAATTTACTACATCACCAAACTTCAAATATAAACAGTCAACTACATGTTACTTGGAAGGTGATGATTGCAAGAACGGACAATTAATACCAAAACCTAATACAACATACAAGATAATAATAATGACTAATACAATAAGCTCTATAAGTTCTAAATATTATGGTTCTGTTACTACTATTAAGACTGGAGAATATACAGATTTTGCAGACTTTGTGGGTGGCGAAAAAGTAACAGAAATAGCAAAAACATATCTTAACCGTACAAACTTAGAATACATAGGTCAATATTCTACAACTGCTATAGTAACACCAGCAAACTTTACGAATCCAGCGGCTAATCTAAGTAAATGGTATGATTCAGTTAGAAAGAAAGACCAAATAGACGGCAGCACATTAGTACAATTTTCATATATGGGAATAGATTATGATTCTTCTCCTTACGCAAATCACAAAATGACAAGCATTAAGAGAAGCAATAAATATAGCTGGGCCTTTACATTTCCGAGACTTGCTGCAAACCAAGCGAAATATTGCATAACTAATGGATGGGTTTTACATGGAGCAGACCTCGTTAATTTCAGCAATCTAGAGCCAGGAGACTTAATCTTTTATGATTATGATACAAAAGATAATAATCGTTATATGAACTGTTCACATGTTTCTATATGTATCGGAAAAGTAAATGATGTTATGACTTGTATAGAATCTACTACATGCGAAAATGGTGTAAGAACAATAGCTATAAACGATAATGCCGCAGATAAGATATTATTTGTAGCAAGACCGAAAAAGGCATAAGAAGGTGATAAAATGAGCTATACGACGCAATATGAAGAATATACCGAAAACTATAATAATATAATAAAAGTTTTAAGCGATATAATAGAATCAGGTGAAGTCACATCGGGATCTCAGGCGCTTCTCGAAGAAGCTTATGTAGATTATAATAATAGTTATTCTGATGCTTTACGCACTTTTCAAACTATTAAAGATAATTCTGAAGCCAAGAGATTGCAAAATATTGATAATATTGATATGAAAAAAATTATAGACATATTAACTAATAATGGAGTTAATAATTCGATTTATCTTGATGATGATAATAACATTATGATTAATGGTGAATATTTGCCAGAGCTTAATCAAGTGAAGCTAAATGTGGACGAAGCAAATAAACGTATTGATTCAGTTATTGCGGATACCGAAATAACACAAGCTGACGGCTCTAAAGTAAAACTAAAAGTATTATTTTCTACATTAGACCAAAAGGTAGATGGAATAACTACTACTGTTGGCGAAGTGAGTGGAGTTGCAGATGATGCTAAGTCAAAAGCTAACGCTAATACTCAAAAGATTTCTCAAATTAGCCAAACAGTTGAGGGGGTTAAGTCTACAGTAAAACAAGTTGAGGGGGTAGCAAATACTGCTAATGGTAAAGCTGATGACGCATTGACAAAAGCGTCTCAAATAGAGCAGACTGTAGATGGTATTAAAACAACTGTATTAAATACAGGTACTAAGGTTGATGGGTCACTAAAGGAAACTTATAATGAGTTCTATTTATCTTCTAGTAATACCACTGTAACAGGAGGTAATTGGTCTAAAACTGCTCCGGCTCCACAGGCAGGCAAATATATATGGTTAAGAGATGTATATGTGACAAATACAGGAGATAAAACTTATGGTAACCCTGCATGTATTACTGGAGCAAAAGGTGATAAAGGCGATAAAGGGGACCAAGGTATTCAAGGTATTCAAGGGCTACAAGGTCTACAAGGAGAAAAGGGAGACCAGGGTATACAAGGACCAAAGGGAGAAAAAGGCGATAAAGGAGACCCTGGACTTCGAGGTTTACAAGGTGAAAAAGGGGAACAGGGAATACAGGGGCCAGCAGGTAAAAATGGAAATTCAACATATTTCCACATAAAATATTCAGCTGTTCAAAATCCTACTTCTGCATCACAAATGACAGAAACTCCCGATGTGTATATTGGTACTTATACAGATTATACAAAAGATGATAGTACCGACCCTAAAAAATATACATGGCATAGATTTCAAGGGTTACAAGGGCCTCAAGGAAAACAAGGAATACCTGGGGTTGGTACAGATGGTAAAACAAGCTACCTTCACATCAAATATTCTAACGATGGTGGTAAAACATTTACCTCAAACGATGGCGAAACTGTAGGTACTTATATAGGAACATGCACAGATTTCAATGTAAATGACCCAACAAGTGTCGGTAATTATACATGGGCTAAGATAAAAGGAGAAACCGGGGCTAAAGGTGAGCAAGGTACACAGGGAATTGGCGTAAAACAAGTACAGGTATTATACTTTATTCACACTAGCAAGACAGCGGCTCCAAGTACTACAGCAACAGGTTGGACAACAAGTATACCAGCTTATCAAACAGGTAAATATTTATGGCAAGTAAACAAAATCACTTATACTAATAATTCAACAGCATTTACTACTCCTGTATATTTAAGTAGTTGGGAAGCTGATAATAAGGCAGAAACAGCAGTATCTGTAGCTAACCAAACAAGTGAAAAATTTGAGTGGATAGTAAAAAAAGGCTCAACTGCTTCAAGTTTAACATTAACAGATAAGGCTATTGAGGCAATAGCAAACTCTAGTATCAAATTAAAAGCAAGCCAAATAACTTTAGAAGGACTTGTAACAGCCAATACTAATTTTAAGATATTATCTGATGGGTCTATAGAAGCTACCAATGCAAATATAACAGGAAAAATAAATGCTACATCAGGTAAAATTTCGTCAGATTTAGAAGTTGAGGGTATGAATGTATCCGGTAACTTATCTGCGGATACCTTAAATGTAAGAAAAATAAATTGCCCAAATTTAGCTATCGGCTTAACTAATAATGTTAATATTACTGTCAATCCTGGAGCTACTAATGCTACTAACACATTTACTAATAATGCGGTATTTACATCACTACAAACTTGTATTGAAAGTATTCCAAAGAATCTTAATGGATATGTAGTAACTATAAATGTAGCATCACAAATTTCAGAAAATATCGTAATTAAAGGGTTTAATGGTGGAACTATTCTTATAAAATTTAATGCCAATTGCTTAGGTCATATTGCTGGTTATGATTGTTCTGCACAGTTATTATTCCAAGGTTCTGGTAGCTCTTCACAAACATTAGTCAGCAATTATAGAACGACTGGTAATGTTAATATGAGAGTATCAGCTGATATTAATGCTAATTTAGTGCAAACAGTACCAAGTGGAGCTGTACTACTACTTACTAATATAACATCTACTGGCTGGGGGTACACAACATATAACGGTAAGTCTGGGTGGATGAGTACTAATACTTCCTATATGGTGAAGGAAGAGAAATATCAAACAACTGGCAGCTTCACCGCAGTAAAACCTAGTACATTGGTTAATATGGAAGATAGATACTATGCTACAGCATTTGCTAACTGTTCATATGTAGTATTGTATAATATGGAGATATATGGGAAAACAGGTAACTCTACTAATTGGGCAGTCGGTAGTGAGCGTAACTCATTTATAAAGGCTTTGTCGCTTAAAATTACAGCTAGTGAAAATGGATTTACAGCATCTAATGGAGGGCGTATCTACGAAAAGAGTATAACTGGTAAAGTCAATGCATGTGGACAAAATGCAAAAGTGGGAGGAATTATTCAAATAAATGACGGAACTATCCTAAATGGTACAATGAGTAAAGACAATGCATCACAAATTATCTATAGCAGTTCTGGAACAGTTCAAGATACCTCTAGTGACGTCGGTACTAATACAAATACATCTACAGCAGTATCTAATGTTACTATGTATAGTACAGGCGGTAACTCATATAGACATAACGTTTATACAGGATGGAAAAATGACAATACAGTAAGACAAGGGGACTATGGTTATGGCGACTGTGATGGTATTTGGTTATTCGGAACACAATTTGTAAGTAAGTTGAAAGGTAAGAATGTTACAAAAATTACTCTTACTGTCACTAGACAACAAGGGGGAATTTATGGAGCTGTAACATCAACATTAAAAATGCACAATTATTCTACTCAACCTTCATCAGCTCCAACATATGTAAGCGGATGGTCTAAAACATTCTCATTAGCTGTAAATTCTACAACTACTATCACAATTACAGATTCTGCAGTATTGACAGCTATTAAGAACGGTATATGTCATGGATTCGGATTACAGGGAGCGTACGACAGTTCTCATTATGCAGTATTTAGTGGTAACTGTACTTTGACTGCAACTATACAATAAAAGAGAAAAGAGAGGCGATAAAATGATAAGTAAAGATTGTACTATTACTATAGACAAAGGAAATGCTAGCGTAGATGAAGATGTATATCTGTACAAAAACGACATGAATATACAGATATTATTTACGATAGTGAATAATAAATACAGATATACTAAAAACACAGCAATTGATAACATAATTGCAAATAACAAAGCAAGTTATGCTCAGGTGAAATTCAAAAAAGGCGATATTGAAATTGATTTTGAAGAGCAAGAAACGAAAGATGGAGCTGTAGTTTTGCTAATAAAAAAAGAATTAATAGATGAGGATACAGAATTAGGCGACTATAGTATTCAAATACGATTATTTGATGAAAACAAAACATCTGTAATAACATTACCTCCAGTAGAAAATTGTATACATATCCAAAGGCCTCTGTTTGAAAAGGCAGGTGAAGATACAAATATAGTAGATCAAGCTCTTACAGATATGGCAGTTGTAACATACGCCGAGCCAATTAGTGCTACAAATAGTGATGGAACATATAACAAGAAAACATGGATATCAAAAGAGAAAATTACAACAGCAGAACTTAATAGAATGGAAGAAGGTATAAGTGACGTTAGTACGCAATGTAAAGATATTGCGAAACAAATAGAAAGTGGAAATATAGGTAATAATGTAGAACCAGCTTTAATGGATATACCTAGAATATACTTTAGTGAGGGTACTCTACCTACAACTAAAACTGCTACAATGATGAGATTTGACTATTATAGTAAAACAGCAGAATATCATGGCTGGGCTGAAATAAAATGTCAAGGTAATAGCTCGATGTCTTATCCTAAAAAGAACTTTACTATAAAATTATTTAAAGACAAAGCAAAAACTCAAAAACTAAAAATAGACTTCAAAGGCTGGGGCAAACAATCTAAATTTGTATTAAAAGCAAACTGGATAGATTTGACTCATGCAAGAAACGTTGTATCTGCTAGAATATGGGGAGATATAGTAAAATCAAGAAGTGGTTATACTAATTTACCTGAATTACTTAGAACATCTCCGAATCAAGGAGCAATAGACGGATTTCCTATAGTAGTATATGGAAATGGTTATTATCAAGGTAGATATACTCTTAATATCCCAAAAGATAAATGGATGAGCAATATGGACGATAGCTTAGATACTCACTGCATATTATGTGGAGAAAATTATTATAGTGGGTGCTTTTTACAAAGTGCAAATATAAATGGTTCAGATTGGACAGATGAATTACACGATGTAGTTCCTACTTCTATAAAAACGAGATGGAATGAAGTTATAACCTTTGTAAAGGATAGTACGAATACAGATTTTAAAGCAAATTTAAACAACTATATTGACGTTGAGAGTGCTATAGATTATTTATTATATGGAATAATTAGTACAGGACTTGACGCCTTTGGTAAAAATCAAATCTATTTTACATATGATGGAACAAAATGGATTGCAAGTATGTATGATATGGATAGTACTTGGGGACTTTGGTGGAATGGTAGTAAATTTGTAGCTACTGACTATGCTAGAGAACAATTCCAAGATATGACTAAAGCAAGCGATTGTAGTGGTGAGGGTAACAAATTATATGTAAGATTACAAAAATTATTTATAAATGAAATAAAAGCAAGATATGCAGAGCTAAGAAAAACAATATTTACTTATCCTTATTTGATAAATAAATTTGAAGAATTTATACAAATTTGTCCAAGTGATATTGTCACAGAAGATTATGCAAGTACTACTGCAAATGGTGCTTATACAGGAATACCTTCTAAAACAACTAATAATATTCAACAATTACGAGCTAATATAAAAGCAAGACTTGATTATATGGACACTTATATAAATTCATTAGTTGAGGCTAAACCATGTACGGCTATTACTTTAAATAAATCAACATTAACATTGACAGGAAATGGTTCAGCACCTAAAGATGAAGTTATAGACATAACTCAAAATACTACAGTTGGCTCTTTAGCAAGAGGTAAGTATTGGGTAGATAGCAACCACAAACAATTTGGTAGCGTTATAAAAACTACAGGTGACACGACTACAGATTTTATACCATTTACAAGTACTAATACATTAACAATAACTCAACCTTCAAGTCAATATGGATGTGGCGTGGTTGCATATGACTCTAATAAAAATGCAATAGCTTATTTTGCTAAAAATGATATTAAAAATGATAAAGTATGGACTACTATACCAAATGACACTAAAGGTACAGATTTAACAGATTTATCAGTAAACGTTTCTATCCCTCCCGAAAATACTGCTTATATCAGATTGTGTTTTAATTTAACAGATTTATCCGGCGTTACTGTAACTAAAAAATATACTCAAGCAACTACATCAGAGCAATTAGTTGCAACTGTAACTCCAACTGATACTACAGATACAGTAACATGGAGTATATCTCCTGCTGGATTTGCTACTGTTAATAATGGAGTTGTTACTCCAGTATCTAATGGTCAATGCACAGTAACTGCTACTTGTGGAACAAAATCTGCAACTTGTTCTGTAACAGTAAATTTACCGGTTGCAGCAGTAACTGCATTATCTTTAAATAAAGATGATATTACATTAAATATTACAGATAACATTAGATAAAGGGCAATATGTATTAAAGAATATAAACGGAGGAACAAATACTTGGCTTAAAGTGTTTGTTAATAGCAAAGAAAGTATATGTCAAAATAATACAAATGATAGATATGTATATATCTTTGAAGATAATTCTAAAGTAGTAGCTCAATGTTGTTTAGTAGATGGTAATACAAAAGACAATTTAGGATTATACAAATTACAAAATATGGAATTAGGTAATAGTACCCCTTTAACTAAAACAGGTGATGGGTATTTTATTCTTGATTCTACAGAGGTTTGTGAAGGTGATAACGATGTATATAGCATAGTTGATTTAGATGTTTCTAAAAAATATTGTGTTAGAACAAAATCGTCAGATTTAAGAGCAGGTCATTTATGTTGTGTGACTGGTACTAAGACTAATGTTACATCTAGCAGTTTACAAACTTTTGTAAATTATTATTTCTTCGATAATATAATTGAAAACTCTGATAAACTTTATATATGCGTTCCTAAAGACCTAGGTATGGAAAATGTAAATTTAGTGGAAGTCGCAACCTCAACTGGAAGTACAACTACATACGGCACAGATACATTAACAGCAACTGTAACTCCAACTAATGCCAACAACAAAAATGTAACTTGGTCTGTAGATAATAGTAATGTAGAATTAGTACCAGATGGATTAAATTGTACTGTAAAAGCAAAAGCAACAGGAAATTCAGTTGTAACTTGTACTTCTCAAGATACTACTAATGGAACTATTTCAGATACTTGTAATGTAACTATTAGTTAGTACACAATTTAAAAATATTGCGTACTTAGTTTGTTGCATATTTTGACATCTTTCTATACTATTTATGGTATAGAGGGAGGTATTTTTATGGCACATTCTGTAGTAGTAAAAAAAGAAGAAAAAGTAAAACATATATTTGATTTATTAGGAGATGACTTAACTGAAGAAAATTTTAAAGAAAAATTTAAAAGTATATATCCTAAGGATTGGCAGAGAATAATTTCTACTTACAATAAACATGAGAGAAAAACAAAACCAGGGAAAAAACATCCTATGCCTAATCCAGAAAAATATTTAAGTAATATGTTTAAAGTATATTATAAAAAATTAATAGGATAAGTTTTTAATATATCGTCCCAAAAGAGTCTTAAAAAATGAGACTCTTTTTTAATTGGAGAAAGGAGTTGATATATGAAAATTGCAATATTAGATTCAGGCATTTTCCCTCATATTGACTTAAGAGAAAAAATAATCTATGGTAAAAACTTTACATCAGAAGGTAATAGCCAAAATGTAGAAGACAATAACGGGCATGGTACCCATGTAGCAGGAATTATACATAGTATTATCCCAGAAGCACAGCTATTAATAGTAAAAGTATTAGACAGATATGGCAAAGGCAATATAGAAGACGTGACAGAAGGTATATATTATGCTATAGAAAAGAATGTAGATATAATTAATATTTCTATTTCTTTCGAAGATGAAGATAAAGAAATGGAGGAAGCTATACAACTTGCAAAGGATAAAAATATACCAGTAATATGTGCAGCAGGAAATAACAATGTAATAGAATATCCAGCACAGTATGGGATTAGTGCAGGGTCCTTAGATCCTACTAGCGGGAATATATCTGAATTTTGCTCTAAGGATTGTGTTATATATGCACCAGGAGAAAATGTAACCAGTACATACCTTAATGATTCTTACGAGACAATGACAGGTACATCTATGGCAACAGCAAAGGTAACAGGATATATAGCAAAAGAAATAAAAAATAAAAGAGATATAGTTAAATTTGTAGAAGAAAATAAATATATATATAAAGGAGTAGTAGGAGTATGAATGAAGAACTACTAGAACACGAAGTAAAAACGCATGAACAAAGGATAAACGCACATTCTGACAGATTAGACAAATTAGAAAATAGACAAGCAGAAATGACAGTAAAATTAGATAATTTATGTAGCACCATAGACAAATTAGCAATCAACTTAAACAAACTAACTTATGCAATTATAACAGCATTGGTTAGTTTTTTCTTTTATGCAATTCAAAATAATTTATTTAAATAGGAGGTAATAAAATGAAATTTAATATTAAAGAACAAGTAAAAAACAAAAGTTTTTGGTTATCTGTAACAGCATTATTAGTGTTAACAGCTCAACAATTTGGATTAGATTTTTTACCTAATAACTTCCAAGATTCTGTTAATTCAGCTTTAACTATATTAGTAGGTATGGGTATAATTACAGACTTTAAAACTGATGGATTCGGAGAATAAAAAGGTATAAACACAAGGCAAATGATTTACAAGGTGCTTAAAATTGATTTAAATAGGTCGTTTTTAAGCACTTTATTATTTTAGAAAGGATTTGATATTTTATGAATAAGCCAGTGATAGTAGAAAAATGGCAAAAAAGAAATAAATATGGCAGACCTGGAACAAAATTAAATTATACGAAAGTAGCTATACATTATACAGGAAAGGCGGATGTAAAAGGCATAAACACAGTATCTTATTTCAACAATGTTGTGGCGAATGGATACAAAGTTAATGGAAAATATATCTATGCATCCGCTCACTTCGTTATTGATCTAGATGGAACTATATACCAACTAATTCCGTTAAATGAAATCTGTTATGCGACTAATAGTGCTAATAGCTACGCTGTAGGAGTAGAAGTAGCTACAACAGGAAGCGACAACCATTATACAGACGCTACATATAAAAGTATGGTCGAATTATGTGCGTGGTTATGTGCTAATAAAGGACTTAATCCAAAGCAAGATATAATACGTCATACAGATGTTGTAGGGAGAGCATACAAACTATGCCCTATATATATGGTAAATAACCCAGATAAATATGAACAATTCAGATTAGACTGTTATAACGTAAAAGTAGGTAAAATATCTGTTAATCAAATAGTTAATTGTACGAATGGTAAAGGTAAGGTTACAATAGTACCTACTACAACTACTACAGGTAATAACAAAACATTATATGTAAAAATACTACAAGATATAAACATGCATAGTAAACCAGACTTTACAAGCAAAAGCGTAATAGGGGTTGTTACAAAAGG
>ERZ1026772.870-NODE-870-length-18905-cov-5.549496_pt1 | contig 18905 bp, 24 predicted proteins | sample MGYA00380124_ERZ1026772 | MGnify/ENA primary metagenome ERZ1026772 (study PRJEB33269, sample SAMEA4719760) | human gut metagenome | biome: human-associated habitat; feature: organic feature; material: feces | place: Cameroon | collected 2013-10 ...
CGGTAAGCCTCCCCCGCCGCAGGCGTTTTGTCAGTTACTGCGCTGTTCGATCAACTGCGCACAGATTAATAGGCAACACCGTAGATGTTGGGTTCCCATTCAAAGCCCATCCACTGCTTATACAGGTCGGCATAGCCGCCAAAACTCTTCAGCTTAGTCAGGTAGAGGTTGAATACTTCAACAGTCTTGTCGCCGCTGGCGAAGGCAAAGCCGTAGAGCTGCGCGTCACCGCGCTCAGGCAGCAGGCGCAGGTCGGGGTTGGAGTTCATCGGCCCGGCAAAGACGATGCTGTCGTCCATAGAAACGTCGATAACGCCAGACTTCAGGGCTTCCTGCCAAGTACCCAGAGGCAGCACCACGATCTCGGCATCGGGGAACTGCTCCTTGATGATAGCCTCATAGACAGAGCCGGATGCAATGCCGAACTTGACGCCGGGAGCCTTCAGATCTTCCACACTCTGGAAGGAGGAATCCTTATCCACGATCCACATGGAGTAATCCACCAGCCAGGGATCAGAGAAGTCAATGGCGGCCTCACGGTCGAGACGCATATTCATGTTAGCTGCGATGAAATCCACTTTGCCGGTGTTGACGGCTGCCAGCATCGCGGACCACTCCAGCACTTCCCACTTAATGGTAACGCCCAGCTGATCTGCAAAATCGCGGACCATATCAGGAATAAATCCAGTAGGTTCACTTTCGCCGGCCTCCGTGAAGATGATGTTCTCAATGGTAGGGTCGATGCCGACGGTCATATAGCCATTGGCCATAATGCGCTCGTAGGCATTCTGAGTCGTTGTGCCGCCAGCCTCAGAGCCGGCATCCTTGCTGCCGCAGCCAACCAGGCAGGTAATGGTCAGCGCCAGCGCCATAATCAGTGCGAAGGTCTTTTTCATTTCGTGCATCTCCTTTTTGTTCTTAAAATTTCTATTTCAATGGAGACTCCTCCATCAAAAACTTCCGCATCTCCACAGGCAGTTCAGAAATCGCAAGCCATGCATTTCCCTGTTACCGAGCGAGAGAGCATTTTTGAATAGTAAAGCGTTTTACTATTTACACAACAAGCGTTCTGGATGCACTTTTCGCATACCGATCGCTCGTGCCGTTTTTCTTTTTAAAGCCTGCACACACTATCGCGGCAGATAAGTTTTGGTTCATATATGCTGTTGCTGTCTCGCATAGGGTCTTTCCCGCCGGCCTCGATCATCGCCACCAGCCGCCGGAATGCACCGTGTGTCATCTCATCCACCGGCTGCCGTATCGTCGTCAGCCCCGGCGTGATAATGGTACTGAAATCCAAATCGTCAAATCCAACGATGGACATGTCGCTCGGCACGCGTACGCCCTCCATCTGGGCAAACTTATAAAGCTCATAAGCCAGCGTGTCGTTATGAGCAAACACGGCGGTGACGCCTTTTCTTCGGAAGTCTCCTACGGCTCTGTGATTTCCACTGAAGCCGTTGCTCAACTGGCACACCAACTCCGGATCATACGGAACGCCATATTCCGCCAAGGCCATCTTGTATCCTTTCAGACGCTGGGCCGCAGTGTAAACGCGCAGCGGATATGTGTAGTATCCGATCCGTCGATGCCCCATTTCCAGCAGATGCTTCGTGGCTGTATATCCCCCGTACATGTTGTTAACCGTATACGTCGGCACATCCAGACCATCAATTTGACGGTCAATGGCCACTACCGGGGAGGGAAGCGTCCGAATCAGCTCTGCCAGCTGTTCATTTTCCTCCTGCTTGGGGCTGTCTGACTTGATAATCAGTATCCCGTCCACACAATAATCGATAAACGTGTTGATATACGCGCAATCCTTGTTGATGCTGTTGTTGGAATTCCCGCAAATGACCCGATAGCCGGCCTGATCCGCTTCGTGTTCCGCCGCTTTCAGCACCATGCCGAAAAACAGGTTGCAGTTGTCTGGGAGGATCAGCCCAATGATGTTTGACTTTTTTGTTACCAGATGGGACGCCAGCTTGTTGGGATGGTAGTTGAGCTGTTTGGCTGCATCCAATATTCTGGCTTCTGTTTGGGCTGATATATTTCTAGTCTTTCCGTTCAGAACCAATGAGACCGCCGTAATGGAACAGCCAGCCGCCATTGCAACGTCGCGGATCGTTGTTCGCATGAATTAATCCTCCAAGGCAGTATGTAAAACGTTTGACTTGTTTCTTTCTTTAATGTTATCATCCTATTCCTGAAATTGTCAACTAGAATGATTTACGAATATTTTCGTCGTTTTTTGGTGGAGTATCCAAATTTGCCATTTTTACCCTCCGATAAAACGTGCTCTTGCTCATCCCCATCTGCCGCATAGCCTCGGCAGCGGTGATTTCCCCACGCCGCCACTTAACCATGACTTTCTCAAGTTCCGGCGGTTGAATGGGCTTACGCCCTTTGTAAACGCCGTTGTCCTTGGCAATGGCGATGCCCTCCCGTTGGCGCTGAAGGATATACTCTCGTTCCAGTTCTGCCACCGCGCCGAACACCGTCAGCATAAACTTGCCGGTAGGTATGGTAGTGTCGATAGCCTCCTTCTTGCTGACAAATTCCACACCTTTGGCGGACAACTTCTCCACCAGTTCCAACAGATCACGGGTATTACGGGCAAAACGGCTGATGGAATCCACGATCACCGTGTCGCCCCGCCGGACGTATTCCATCATCTTTTGCAGCTCTGGGCGATTTGTATTCTTGCCGCTCATGCGGTCGATGTAGACCTCATCCACCCCCAACTGCTCCATCAACAGCTCTTGCCGTGCCGTATTCTGGTCGGTGGTAGATATGCGGATATAACCGATTTTCAATTGCAATACTTCCTTCCCTTGTAAATTCATATTTATTTTGTTATACTATGCATACAAAATGGCGTTTTGATGGGAGGTGTCCTCGATGAAAACATATACTCTAAGCGAAATTAAGACCATTGTGTCACGTCTTGCCAGGCAATATGGCGCAGAGCGCATCTATCTGTTCGGTTCCTATGCCCGCGGAGATATGACAAACGGCAGTGATATTGATTTGCGGATTGACAAGGGCAGCATCCGTGGTTTTCAGTTGGCGGGGCTTCTGCTCGACCTGGAGGACTCCCTTGGTGTGCCGGTAGACCTTGTCCCCACCACCAGCCTTGACCCGCGTTTTCTTGACTCCATACGTAAAGATGAGGTGCTGCTGTATGAAGCCTCTTGACCGCAACATCGGTGCTCTGGAGCATATCGTTGTCTACTGCCAGCAAATCGAGCAGACTGTTGAACGCTTCGGCAACAGCGCTGAGACATTTCGGAACGACCCCATTTACCGCAATGCAGCCGCACTCTGTATTTTGCAAATCGGTGAACTGGTGGGAAAACTGACAGATGAATTCCGTGAACAGCATCCAGCCGTGCCTTGGCGTCAAATTAAGGCTATGCGAAATATTGTCGCGCATAGCTACGGCACTGTCGATCCCGAGATCACATGGGAAATCATCACGGATGAAATTCCTCAACTAAAGGCATATTGCGAACAAATCATTGCCGCCGAACAATAATGTAGTCCCAATAGAGTCCTTCCCGCAGATGGCACCTGCCCAAATGCGGGAAGTGACCCTATTGGAACTCTTTTTTCGTGTACCGTTAGGGTACACCCTATTGGCACGGTTCCTCCACCGGTACACAGATAATCTGCCCGTTGACGCTGACGAAGAACTCCGGCTTGGCAAAACGTCCGAGCCAATAGGCAACCTGCTCGTCCGTCAGAGACGTGAAGTTCTCGCTGTCTGCCGGTGCGCCGCAGATGAAGAATGTTCCGGCGATGGCATCATAGATTTCCCCATCCTCATCCCGCAGAGCCCGGTTCAGCGGCAGCCCCAGCAGCTTGCCCTCCTCGTTGCAGATCAGGGCTGCGTCTCGTCCTCCGGGTTCGTACACAGCTTGAATAAGACCGCCAACAGCACGCTGCATACTTGCAAGGCTATCTTCCAATTCCATTTCACAGGCTTTCCTCCCAACTTCTACCATTACTACTCGCATCTTTTCATACCTCCCCGCAGCACATGATCTCCTCTATCTCCTCCGGGCAAAGACCATACCCGAGGAACACGTCTATGTCGTGGGGTGTGTAGCCGTAGGCGGACGCTACGGATTTCAGATCGTCGATATACTCGTCCTGTCCGTCGTACACGTCCCAATACGGCCAACCGAAGTGCGTCATGCCGTCCCAGAGGTTGCGGGTATCAAAGCGCTCAACGGTGTACTGCCCCTGCCGGTCTATCCGCAATATATCCCCCTCCCGGATCATCATCTCAAAGGGCTGCTCCATGCGCGGCATGCCCTTTTTCAGTCCCTTCTTGAGTATCTGCTCCGTGCTGGCGTAGACATACAAACCCATGCGCGGGAAGTGGTACAGTGTCAGCGGATTGTTGCCCTTGATGATATAGAGATTATCCCTGCTGTCCAAAACAGACAGCGTCAGCGTGCCTCTGAGGGGCTCTACGGCACTGCGGATGCTCCGGAAGCTCAGCTCGCCCTGCTGTGCCAGTAACTGTACGGCCACATAGCTGTCCGTCTCGATTCGGGTACGAGGCAGCTTTTTGTCCTTTCGCAAGGTCAGGTCGTTATACAGCACACCGTTGTGCGCCAGCGCGAAGGGGATACCCGCTATACCCTCGAAGGGATGGTTGTTGTAATTGTGCTTCTCATCACCCTGCGTGGTCATGCGGGTGTGTCCCATAACACAGAGCGCATCATCCGGCAGCTTGAATCGCATCAGGTGTGCGGGATAGGGACGCTTGTAGACAGTCAGGTGACCGTTGTGGTTATAGGCAATGCCGGTGGCATCCGTCCCTCTGTCTTCACTGGCAATGGCCAACGCGGAGACAAGCCGCTTCTTCTGCGCGGCGGTCAGACTGTGGCCGTAGTCGTAAATTCCAAACAGGCAGCACATCAGACTTCCCCCTCTCCCTCAACCGGCTCATTTATGTAGAGATTGCGCTCCTTCAGGTACTGCACCAGCTCCGGTTCTTTGATGGCACTGACAAAGCTGCTCCAGGACAGGTCGTGCAGCTCGTCATCGGACATAAAAATCGCCGCATCGCAGATGTGATCCACCATCTGCAATGTGGCGATAAGTGTATTCAGTTTCAACGTACCCCGGAACATACGGAATTCGATGGTGTCCGCGTTGGTGAGGTTGACGCAGGTATAGCGGCTGCCGTGACCTTTCTTCACGTGCTCCAGCATCTCACCGGGTCGGTCGCGGTAGCCGTAGCGGGCAGCCCACTGGTCCAGCTGCCGCTGTGTCCGGCGGGAAAAGCGCAGCAGCTCTGCCCAGTGGCGCTCCACAAAGAACAGCACGCGGGCAATGGCGTTGTCCTGCGCGTCCAAAGTGTCCCCGAAGGCCTTGCGGGATACATGGACGTGCAGCCCGCAGGTGCCCGCCTGATGTGACAGGTAGCCCATGTTGACGGCTGCGTCCAGCACCGCTGCTCCAGGGCATCTCATGCAGCTGGCAGTCCAGTGACATGGGATGTGTGACGATCTCAAAGCCGTCGTCCAATGAGCCGTCGTGCTTGCAGTAGGCCAGCGTCTTCGACTGGTTGGCGATGTCCATCAGCGTCTCCGCGCTGCTGTCACATTCACCGCCGTCATCGATTTTCAGCTCCACGCCGAAATAGCGTGGGCCGTCGCCGTAGAAGATGGGGTAGGGCTTGAAGTAGTAGTCGTGGATGGGGCTGTTCTCGATGGTAGAGCAGCAATCGGCACAGTAGGGATCGTCGGTGTCCAGCGGATACCAGCAGTGGTCGGTGTCGATGATGCGCCCGCAGCGGACGCAGCGGGTGTAGTCCCGGTCGTAGTATTCGGGGCAGATGGGGAAGTCATCGTTCTCGCTATGGTTGTGGGTGCGCAGGAAATGGCTGCCGCAGTCGGTGCAGACAAGGGTCAGGTCGTCCAAACAGTCGGGGCAGTAGAGCCTGCCGTTGAACTCGGTAAGCTCTCCTTCGGCAGTACCACAGTGGGAGCAGATTTGTGTGGGTGTCATGGCGAAAGTCCTCCTGAAAGTATAAAAAAAGTAGACACCCGCGTGGGCGTCTACTTTTATAATATATACGCGGAGGACAGGGGAAAATCGGGAAATGACGGGTTCTTGATGTAGAGATGGCACACCACCGAACTGCATGTTCTACCGCTGTAGTGGACACTGGACGCCACGATCACAAAACGCAAGACAGCCGGGGCAAATGCCCCGGCTGTCCTGCTTCTCTATGGAATTGTGCAGAGAAGCTGCCGGCCACGCCGCTCCTGCGGCGCGGGGGGCTATTTAACGAGAGAGGGGAGGAAAGTAACAAGCTCAGGAATTGCGATCAGCAGGATAAGCGCGGCCAATAGTGCGATGTAAAAGGGTGTCAAATTCCGTATGATCTTGGTAACGGGCGTCTCGCCCACCTTTGCCGAGACGAACAGCATACTGCCGACAGGGGGCGTCAGGGCACCAACGGACACCAACAGCACGAAAATGACGCCGAAGTGGACTGGGTTGATGCCGAACTGTGCGGCCAAGGGCGCAAAGATCGGCGCAAGGATCGGCACGGAAGCAGTCTCGACGATGAAGCAGCCGATGAGCAACAAAAACAGCACCGTCAACAGGAAGAAGGTAAACTGGTTGCTGGAAATGCTCATGATAGCGGCCGCCAGCTTCTGCGGGATCTGCCGACTTGTCAGCACCCAGGCGAATGCCTTTGCGGTTCCGGTCATGAACAGGATGGCCGCGGTGACCTTCGCTGCGTTCAGAACAGACCGCCACATGACTTTTACGGTAAGCTGCTTCGTAACAAAGCCTACGATCAGCGCATACAGCGCGGCGATCGCGCCGGCCTCGGTCGCGGTGAAGATGCCAGACAGGATGCCGCCGACAATGATAAGGGGTGCCATAAGTGCCGGGATCGCGTGGACGAACGCGCTCAGGCGCTCCTTCCACGAAACGTGGGCACTTGTGGGGTACTTATGTACCCGTGCAAACAGATAGGCGGCGATCATGAAGAACAGGCCGATCAGGACGCCCGGAACGATACCGGCCACCAGCAGGGAGGACACCGGGGTCCCTGTAATAGAGCCATACAGCACGAAGATGATGCTGGGAGGGATGATCGGCCCGAGGATCGATGAGCTGGCCGTAACGGCGCAGGCAAATCCATCGTCGTAGCCCTCATCCTTCATTTCCGGGATCATCATGGAGCCCATCACGGCGCAGGCGGCATTGGCAGAGCCGGACATGGCCGCGAACATCATGTTGGCAAGGATAGTCACATGGGCAAGGCTTCCGCGTATGTGCCCTACCAATGCGCGTGCAAAGTGCATAATGGCCTTAGTGATGCCGCCGTTGTTCATGAAGTCGCCGGCCAGGATGAAAAGCGGGATGGCGATCATGGAGAAGTTGTCCGCGGAGACGAACATCTGCTGCGCCAGAACGGTAAGGGGTATCCCGGATGTCAGGACGTAGGATATGGTAGCAAGTCCTGCGGAGTATGCCATCGGTACGCCGATCAGCATACAGCCGAAAAAGACGATGATCATCAATGTCAGCATGGTCAGGACTCCTTTCCGTCTGTGTCCGTGCTGCGCAGTGCTGCAATGTGCAGCACGAGGTTCCGGACCACATAAATAACCATAATGACTGCGCATACAGGGATCACGCTGTAGATCAGGCGCATGGGAATGTCCAGCATATTGGAGCTCTGGGCCGCAGCTCTTTGAGCAAGCAGCCAGCCGCTGCGGGCGAGAAACACCAGGAATGCGCAGGAAAGCACATCGATCACAAGGGCCAGGATCTTCTTGGCCTTCTCCCCGAGAAAGGTGGAGGCTGCGTCGATGGAGAAATGGCCGTTTTCCTTGGCGCAGAGGATCGCGCCGGCCATGACCATAACGAAGAACATATACCGGCAGACCTCATCCGTCCAGTTGGCATCGATATGCAGGAACGAGCGGCAAATGACCTGATAGATGATCAGAAGGAAGAATGCTGCCGCACAGGCTCCGCTTATGACGCTGGAGACAATGTCGATGACCTTAAAGAATATCTTCAGTGCGTTTTTCATAGGATCGCTTACTTCCCGACGATCTCACGGATCTGCGCAATGGTATTGGGATCGACCGAGGTGGACAGATAGTCGGCAATGGCATTGTGGATGAGGTCGTTCATCTTTTCCAGCTCGGCAGGCTCCATCTCCACGAGCTGGGACTTGGAGTCCTCCAGCATCTCCATGGCCTCTGCCTTGAGCTCATCCTGATGCGTATCCCAATAGGTACACGCCTCCACAGCCGCCTTTGTGAGCGCCTGCTGCTGGTCCTCGCTCATGCTCTGATAGACGGACTCGGAAACGACCAGGGCGAGGGGCATATAGTTGGGAGTGATCTCATTGCAGTAGGGGAACACCTCGTCGTAGCCGGCGGAGATCATGGTGGCGATATCCGCGCTGCCCACGTCGATCATGCCGGTCTGTGCGGCGGTATACATATCACCGAAGCCGACCTGTGCCGTCTTGCCGATGGCGGCCAGCGCCGTTGCAATAGACTTGTTGCCGGGGACGCGCAGGGTCAGGTTCTTGTAGTCATCCATGGTCTTCAGCGGCGTGCTGCTCCAAAGGTACATACGGCCGCTGGTGCAGTTGCAATAGCTGAGGAGTCTGGTGGCAGCGGTATCAATCAGCTTCTGATTGAGGCTCTGCCCGATCTCGCTGTTATATACGGCGATGATGTCCTCCGCGCCGCCATACATCCACTGGTCATACGCGGCGAAATCGGGACAGATCTGCTGCAGATTGCCGATTCCGGCAAAGCACATTTCGATCGTGCCCAGCGTTACGCCCTCGATCATGTCCGTCAGGCTGCCGAGGGAGCCATTGGAGAATACCTGTACCTCCACGGTGCCGTTGCTGTACTCGCTGGCCAGGGCTGCGAAATTGTTGAGCGTTTCGATTTCGTGAGAATTGTCGGCGCCCTGGGCCGCGACCTTCAGGACGATCTTGGTTTCCGAGGCTGTGTCGCCGGATGCGTCAGGGGATGTTTGGCTGCCGCAGGCCACCAGCGTTGCCGTCATGGCAATGCACAGAATTGCAGACAACAGTTTTTTCATATCTCTCATACCTCCATTTTGCTTTTACAGTCGTGCTCTGCCGCGATCAATCATTCGGCGGCAGCTCCGGAATCCACTTTTCACGCAGAAGGACCTCCGGGTCGCCGTATTTCTCGGCCTCTGCGATGACCTCGGGGAAATCCAGGATAGCAAGACGTCCGTTTTCGATCAGGTTTACGCCATTGACCGTAAGGGTCGGGAAAAATACCTCCATATCGCGATGCCGGTACCACTCGTCCTTTCCACCGCCGAAGCCGAAGTGCAGGACGCCGGATCTTCTCGTGCCGCCGACCCAAGCCTGGAATGCCTCCGAGCCCTGATAGCGATAGGAATGACCCAGGCGGAAGGACCTCGGATGCACACCGTACATCACTTCCTCCAGCCAGTTGATGCCGGGCCCAGGCGCCACGCCAAAGGTGGTCTCCCGGCCCTCTGCGCTGGCGTTCTTGCCGCGCTCAAAGTCGCGCATCCACGCGCCGGAGACCTCGCCGCCGCCCTCCAGGCGTACCACGCGGCCGTTTTCTACGTAGGCGGTCATCTTGGGCACAGCGCCGGGATGGATAGAGGTGGAAACGATCACGCCGTTTGCATTTGCACCGTCAGGCTTCGGCTCATAGGGGATGAAGCCCACCTGCTCGGTTCCGAATGTGTTGATGGGAGACGTGCCGTTGACATCCTTGATGTCCCCGCGGGTGCACATCTTGAAGCCCTCGAATGAGATATCCGTTCCCTGCGGATCGGTGACATGAACCTTGGCGTGGTCAAAATCGCCGCCGACGGCCTGGAACAGATGCTCGTGGGCCTTGTAATTGAGGTACTGGAACAGCGGCTGCGGATACGTAGCCCAGTCGCTGGCCAACGCTTCCTTGTTGGAGATGACCACGCTGAGCATTCTGGTGTGATACTTCTCCCAAAAGTCCAGCGGACTCAGCCCATATTTGGAGTGGCCGGTGCCGTAGATGCCGTGCATATCCGCATAGCCGCTCAGGTTGATGCACAGATCCGCCTCCTTAATGGCGCCGACTACGACGCTGGGGATCAGGCCTACCAGCGTGTTGAGCGTGATCTCAGAGGGGGTGCTTCCGGCGCCGTTCGCCGGGATCGTGATAACGCTTACCACGCCGCCCTCGGACATATACGCGATACGGTATGCCTCGATGATCAGCGGGTCCGTCGTTGTATCCGCCACCAGCAGAACGGACTCGCCCTGCTTGATGGGACACACATTCCTTGCACAATTCAATGTGCCCTTCATCATATCGGATAACTGTATTGCCATTTCTGTCTCCTGTTCTGTGTTTACTCGCCCGGCGTTATCTTGATTATACAAGCTGCACGCAAAAAGTCAATAACTTTGTGGAAAAAATATAATAATAATATAATACACTTCGAATACAAATATGAATTCCGCTTTATTGACATTTCTGCGTCGATGTTATATGATGTAATCAATACAATGAATTGGGGAAGAATATGAATAGTCGGAACACTCTGCCGCTCTACCTGCGTATCGCAGAGGATATTAAGAAAAATACCGGCACACTGGCTACCTCCGGCGACGGGAGACTGCCGCAGGAGAGCTGGTTCATGGAGCACTACGGTGTCAGCCGTGTGACCATCCGAAAGGCCATCGACAAGCTCGTACAGGATGGGGTTTTGGAGAAGCTCCCCTATAGGGGGCTATACGTGGCAAAGCCTGCTGTCCGCATATCTCAGGACAGCTCCTTTTATACCGACGGCGGGGATGCGCGCAGTCGGGACGGGGATTTCCGCGTCCTGGTATTCGACCGGGTCGAGGCCTCTGCTGCGGATGCAAAGGTTTTTGGCTGTCCTATTGGGGAATATCTGTATTATATCGAGATGCTGCGGACAAAGGATGATAAGCCCTACATGCTGCAATGTGTACATCTTCGCGCTTCGCTCCTTCCCGGGCTCGATATACTCCTCCTGCGGGATCATCTGATCCACGAGATCGTGGAGGATATCTACGGCCTGCAGGTCAGCCATGTAAACTATTCCATGTCTGTTGCCCAGGCTGACCGTCACGCGGCGGAGCTGCTGCAATGTGAGAAGGGCGTGGCCCTGCTGCAGGTGTCCGACGTATTGTGCCTGAATGACGGGACTGTCATCCGCCACGGCGTGGCATTATGTCCCAGCTCCGTAGACTACAGCTACACACTGTATAAAAAGCACTTCAGATAAAGGCGCGGCAGCAGGCGCAAATTCTGCGTAACCTTTTATAACAAAAGGCCTCCGGGATCTCCCGGGGCCTTTGTTATTTACAACAAAATCAACAAAACGGGGGCAATACCGCATTACTCGTCGAACAGCAGAAACTTATATGCTGGCACATCCAGCACTTCTGCGATGCCGAACAGTGTGTCCAGTGAGACCGCTTTATTGATATTGGGGGCTTCCACGTGGCCGATAAACGCCGGACTGCGGCCCAGCTCCTCCGCTAACTGCTCCTGTGTCAGCCCACGCAGCTTGCGATAATAGGCGATCTTCAAGCCCAACTGCAAATATTTGTCAGCGTACTGTTCCTTCATAATCATCAACTCCCGACAGTATCGTATCGGAAATGCGAAATAATTGGCATGAGCTTTAAAATATAGTATTATATCTTTCAGATAGTTTTTGCTGTCTTTCAGTGTTAATTACGGCTGTGACATTGTATTAAGCGCATATGGGGGCGAGGTTATGAGTAATCCTATATTTGAGCAGCAACCGGGACTTGTTGAAAGTTCTTTTGTGGCTAAGGTCTATAGCAAAACGAATCAGACATCTTCGGAGATTATAGATGCACTTTTTGATGAAATGGATTCATCCTATGGTGATATAGATACGTTCATCAGAGACGCAGGTGATGACATTGAGGCGCTTTTCGATGAATTGGATCAACAATTTTGTGAGCTTCTTAACGAGTGGCATATATATCAATACGACGAAGATGACTTGTCTGCCTATTCTCGCAATAGTAGTCCGGCGTGGCAACAAGTAATGGCAGCTGTCATCAATATGCGAGATGAGATTGACGGAAAGGGAGCTGACGAGCGGGCTTATCGGAGTGCCCGCAAAGATGGCCGTGGCCGAGTGGTGGGTGGCGGATTTGGCTTTTCTGGAGCGGTAAAGGGTATGGCTGCTGCGGGCGCCATCAATAATGACTACAGGGATATTTCACGGCATTGCGAATGCAGTTGGTAATGCCGCTAGTGCAGCAGAGGCCAGTCGCAACAAGAGAACACTGTTTAGAGGCAAAGAAATGCGTCAGGCTCTTCGAAATTCTCTATGGGTAGATTGCGAGAATATGTTAGCTGGTTTTATTGCGTTTTGGAATCAACTTGGTATTGGGCAGATACCTTGGTATTCCTCCGATAATCTGCGGCAAGCAGAGAATATTCAACGCGCAATAGAGCGTGGGCAAGTGCCAGCAAATCAATTGGAGCAAGCTACTATTCGGATGCTGCGGACATATCCGCTGAACCTATCCTTGTATGATACTGCAGCGCGATTCCTTCCGGAACGAGAGGCGGATATTTTCGCCGCAGCTGCCAAGTATGGTATCGATATGTATACGAGGAAGAGGCAATTTGAGCAAATCTCCCAGAATTGTGCTAAGCGCTATCTAAGTCGGACGTATTCTCGCAATATCATGATTGTCTTGAATTTTCTCTTGAAGACGCGGTAGCGTGTGTCTCCTCGGTATATCGCAATAAGTTTAATTCATCCTTCGCAACGCTTACTGCTGAAAATCGTTCGTCCTACAACCGTCAAATTCAAACTCTGCGCAGCACCTTTGCAAGTGGTAGCGAAACTGAAGAGGTGCTTTGCTTTATGGCGGAGCCTCAATGTAGCAATGCTGATGGGATTTTGCTTACAGATAATCACTTGTATTATTGTGGAAGCTATCCGGCTCAGACCCAAGGTCAGTTGCTTTGCGAAACTCTTAGCCAAATTGAGACCATATGCCTCAATGGTGAAAACTATATTCAGCTCAATGGAGACGTGGCTGTAAAGATTCCACAAGGAGTAGAGGCGTGGGTCGTGCTGGATGTCATAAAAATTCTTGCCTCCTATTGCGGTTTTTTAACGTACGCTTCCGTCGCAGGCAATGAAACGTTGACAGATGCGGTCCTGCGCTATACTGGTATCTCGGAAGATCAGTTAGAGCGCGGCGTTGAATTCTCGGAAGAATATAGTACACCATCTGAAATCCCATCTTCCTCAGATACGGTCTTCTGCTTCAACTGCGGCGCAAAAAATGAAGCTGGCTCAAAATTCTGCATGGATTGCGGTGCTGAACTATAAATCACCACAGATTATTATAGACTTAAAAATGAAGGGAGAAAATCAAATGGCAAAGACTTTTGGGAAGTGTCCATCATGCGGCGAAGTAATCCCTGTCAATGACGAAAAGGATACCGGCTTCTGCGCAAAGTGCGGTCAGTAAATCAATGTACAGCAGAGCATACATATCTTGCAAGAGTTAGGGGGTACACCACCTATACCACAGCAGCAGAGGGCTTCGCATGTGCGCGCTAAGACTGTCGCTCCTGACAAGCAGATTCAGGATATGTTTCAACTATGCGGATGTGAAGAGAACTTTCTCGGACTGCGCAGTAAAATCTTAGCAATGGATATTACAGATCATGAAAAGGCGAATCTGTTAGAAGCGTTGGATGTAGCTATGCGTCAGCGATTATCGGAAGCGCTTGAAAAAGCTCAGGCATACGAGGAAGCAAAGAGTTCTCCTAAGAGTACCATTACTGGAGCAATATCACTTGTTGTGATTGGAGCGCTCTGCAATTACTTTTTCTCTGTGCGCTGGCCGTTGATTGTGAGCTTAGCACTTGCGGTTTTAGGCGTTATCAGTACTTTTGCAGAGCGAAGCAATACCAGCAAAAGTAAAGAAAACGAACAAGCCGCCGCTCTAATTGAAGCCTACCGCCAAAGGGGATACAAGTTGTAAAACACGCAAGACGAAAAGGGGCCGCAAACGCGGCCTCTTTTCATCCGCATTTATCCCATGCTATTATTCAAAAATTCTTCGAGATACTGTTTGCTCACCCTCCACTCCCTTCCCACCTTCATCGCCGGAATCAGCTGCTGAGCGATCATTTTTCGTACCTGCTGCCGTGTGGTTTTTAGCAGCGCTGCGGTCTCGGCGACGGTCAGCAGCTCAATCATGCCCACGGATCGTCATCCTTTCCATTGGTACCAGAGCTGCCCTCCTTGTATAAAAAATTGTGCAGACGGCGCAGATCGTAGCGGCTCAAGCCCCAGTCGCCGATCTCATTGCGCTGTGGGTTGATGTCGTATCTTTTGCAGCTCTGCTTCAAGGTTTCCTTATCCATTTTCAGCAAATTGCAAACGCTTTTCAGTGTGTAGAACTCTTCCAAATCGTTATAGCAAATATAAGGTATCATCGTGAATTACCTCCTACTGACGTGAGATAAGATTTACGCTTGTCGGTATATCCCGCCGTGCGCAGTTCACGTCTCCTTATACTATTGTTAGCTAATTCATTTTATAATTCGCCAAATATCTCCTTACTTGTACCAAATCTGTACGTTCCTGTGAGCGATTCTCTCCAGCAAAACGGAAACACCCGGCATGGACTCGGCGCAAAAATTTTTTCTCAGCGGTACTGGACTGACGCCGAGCCTCGCAAACTGCGCCAAAACCGCCTCCGCATCATAGCCTTCCTTTCCTATCTTCTTGACCCCCTTCTTCAACGTTTTTACTCGCACCATTACCTCAGCCAATCGCGCCATGCCATCCCCCACCGCTGTATCTGCTTCTGCATGGATCAGGCTTCTGAGTTGGTCAGGCTGCATGAACTTCTTATCCGGATACGCCCGTCCGAAGCAGCGCGTGATGATTCTTTCGCTTTGCTCAGCATAATGACACAGCAGGCTCGTCACGCTGCTTGTCCCCAGCTTTTTCTCTACCTTTGAGATTCGCTCTCTCTGTTCGTGTACCTCAAATCTTAGGACGCCTTTGGGCAGTTTTTCCTCATCCAACAGCAATCCATTTTCCATAATTTGGTATGTCTTGTCATAAATCACCAGCTCGCGTGTTTTGTGTTTTAAAGTGACGTGGTGCTTGTTGTATTTGTTGGCAGCCCTCCTGTCCTCACTCTTAAATTCGGCTCGCTCATACTTCGGCGGTGTTGGCAGCTTCCGCGTCACCCGCAGCAGCTCCTTGAACAGGGCTGTTGAATCACACCTCACGTTCACACACAGATCAACCCGGGAGAGCTGATAGGCGTCCAGCACACATGGCAGCCCTGACTTTTTTAGCGCGATGAAGAACGCCTTAGAGACCGCCCCTACGCTCTCCTCAGTCGGCGGGAGAATACCCACGTATAAAGAATTGGGGTCTATGAGTTTCCGGGGATTCACTGCGATCCGCAATCTGCAGCTTACGACCTGATGGTGGATATCCTGCTCGAAGCTGATCCGCAGCCCTTCCCGCTGGAACCACTTGCATCGATGCCGCTCGCCAGCTCCCTGCCAAGTCTTGTCCCGGTAGATCTGCCCGGGTGGACAACGGCAGTAGGTCTCATCGACCAGCTTCCTGTATTCTTTCCCGCTCAGCTTCTTTGTCACTTCAAATGTATGGATAGAAAAGCCGTCTGGTTCCAACTGGAATTTACCCGAAATTTTTCCCATAGTTCCCTCCTAAAATTCTCTGTATTCTTTTTGCTCTCAACCCGCAAATAGCACGTTTTAACAAGAACTTAGCAACAATTTTTCTTTTTAACAATAGGACAAGCTGTAAAAAAAGACGGTGCCGAATAAAGCCTTCTGCCCTTCAGCACCGCCTGTCTCTTGCTTGCTTTGTCTTTTCTTCAATCTTCAGGCGCATTTGTCTGAACTCCGCCTCTGTGATCAAGCCCTGCTCCAACATCAACTGGTTAAACCACGTCAGAATCCCCCAATGGTAGGCATTGTCTCGTGTCTGTGTCCGGTCTGTCATTGTCCGGCCTCCTCATTTGTATGTACTCCACATCACCTCGCAATTCGATGTGTATATTTTTGTTTTTCCATTCTTCAAAAAAGAAATGACCCCCACGGCAATCTTTTCCGTAGGGGTCATTTTTTATTCACTTTTGTAGCGCTATTAGCGTGATCAGATCCAGAAGTATATTCTGCGCTTCCTCTGACAGCCATAACAGTTTTTCAACGGACAATACCAGCGTTGCGCAGAGTTTGCTTTTCCCGTCGACTGGTAGGCGAACATTTCTGCTCTTACCTACCAAATAGTCCGGCTGTTGTTCCCTCACCGTCTTGATGACCGTGAGCCAGTCACATTCAATTGGCATAAGCGTCGCCGCAACCTCGGTCAGCACGTCCTCGCGTATTTGCAGTGTCGGTACACGATAACGATGCCCGTCCTTTCCCGTTACTTGAAATCCCCGAACATAGCCCCAATGAACTGCACCCCATTTGTTAGACAGTATGATATACTATCTAACAAGTGGGGTGTTTTGCTATGCCAAAAGGAGTACCAAACAAACGATATACGCCGGAATTCAAGAGAATGGTTGTAGAAACCATGGAAAAAGAACATCTGAGTATTCCTTCTGCATAGATCCTTTACATGCTTCTGCGCCTCATTCTCGTTCGGGAAATATGCAATGTCCGACCATATTCTCTTTTCGCCCCTCCACGCACCTTTGCGTTCATACAGCATCCCAGCCTCATCGCTATCGTACTGATACTGCCAAACCGTCAGCTCCCTTTTAACTTCCTCTGCACTGTTTTGCTTTCTTTTCACAGAGCTACCCTCTTTATAAGTACTTCTAATTCTGTTCCTTGTCTATTCAAAAAAGAATGACATGTCTCTTCAACATAGAAAAGGTCGGAGAGGAAAAAGGCGGAATGCCAAGAAAATTTTATTATATATTCTATTTTTAAATTTTACAAAAACGCAATAACATGATAACGCAAATTTTTCAAGCGTAGTTTCTCTTTTGTGGTTGTTTTCTACCTTGCGATTTGTTACAATAAAGAACATGATACAACGAACTTGTTCGGAGGCATACCATGGACATTCACGACATCCGCCAGCAGCTGCGGACAAAAAGTATATATGACATTCCCCTGCGGGTGACGTACTACGCCCGCGTGTCCTCCGAGTCTGACGAGCAGCTGAACTCGCTGGGCAACCAGATCCAATACTACGAGGACTTCATCCGCCGGAATACCGCGTGGACATTTGTACCCGGTTATATTGACGAGGGCTTGTCCGGCATCTCCACCAAGCACCGTGAGAACTTCAACCGCATGGTCGAGGATGCAGCGGAGGACAAATTTGATCTGATCATCACCAAGGAGATCTCCCGCTTTGCCCGTAACACGCTGGACTCCATCCAATTCACGCGGCAGCTCCTTGGCCACGGCGTCGGTGTGTTCTTTCAGAATGACAACATCAACACCTTCGATGAGGACTCCGAGCTGCGGCTGTCCATCATGTCCTCCATTGCCCAGGACGAGCTGCGCAAGCTCAGCAGCCGCGTGAAATTCGGCCATCAACAGGCCATCAAGAATAACGTGGTGCTGGGCAACAGCCGCATTTTCGGCTATCGCAAGGAAGACCGCAGACTGGTCATTGACGAGGAACAAGCGCCTATGGTACGGGAACTGTTCGAGCTGTACGCCACGGATCAATACAGCATGAAGCAGATCGAAACCCTCTTTTGGGAGAAGGGCTACCGCAACCTCAACGGCAAGAAGATCGCCCACACCACCATGTCCAATATGATCTCCAATCCAAAATACAAGGGCTACTATGTAGGAAACAAGGTCAAGGTAGTGGATATGTTCACCAAAAAGCAGAAATTTCTCCCACCGGAGGAATGGGTGATGTTCAAGGACGAGACGGGTGAGATCGTGCCCGCTATTGTCTCCGAGGAGCTGTGGGAACAGGCCAATGCGGTTCTGCGCCGCCGCAGCGACGACGTAAAGAACCGGCAGGGCGTCTGCAACCACGCCAATCTGCTGACCGGAAAGCTCTACTGCACCCGCTGCGGCACCGCCTACTACCGCCGGGAATCTCAGGACAGGCAGGGCAACAAGAACAGCAAGTGGGTCTGCTCCGGCAAGATCAAAAACGGCGCAGACTCCTGCGACTCCTTCCCCATCTATGAGGACGAGATCAAACCCCTGCTGCTGGATGTGTTCCGCGATACGGAGGCCAGCGCAGAGGCGCTGATCGAAGAATATGTAGAATTATATAAATCTCTGAACCGTGGCGGTAAGCTGGATAAGCAGATCGCCTCGCTGCAAAAACAGCTGGAAACAGTAGAGCAGAAGCGCATGAAGCTGCTGACCTATAACGCCCAGGGAAAGCTGGATGATGCGGATTTCCTTGCCATGAACAAAAAATGCTCCGCTGAGGCAAAGGAACTGCAAACGCAGTTGGCAGAGGCGCTTACACAGCAGGAATCCACCGGCAGCCTAAAGCAGCAGCTGGATACGATTCGCACCGTCCTGCGTAACGCCCAGAAGGATGCCGCCAAGGGTGTGATAACCAAGGAATTTGTCACCCGCTATATCGACAAGATCTTTGCCACGCCGGAGGAGGATGGTTCTCTGCGGCTGGACATCAAGATTTTCACCGGTGAGAGCTGTGAAAAGCACCTGCAAAGCCTGCGGCGACAGGCAGCGGCGCAAGCTGTTGTACCGCAATCAGTTGCGGCGTTTTCACCGGTTGGTGATCCCGAAGTTTCTACGGGTCACACGTTCAAGAAGATGATCGAGTCCTACGAGAAGAATCTGTAA
>ERZ1026772.872-NODE-872-length-18862-cov-5.399692_pt1 | contig 18862 bp, 12 predicted proteins | sample MGYA00380124_ERZ1026772 | MGnify/ENA primary metagenome ERZ1026772 (study PRJEB33269, sample SAMEA4719760) | human gut metagenome | biome: human-associated habitat; feature: organic feature; material: feces | place: Cameroon | collected 2013-10 ...
GGCACGGGGACCGGGGCGGCTCCGGTCATCGCCAGTTTGGCGCGTCAACAAGGCGCTTTGACCGTCGGCGTCGTCACAAAGCCGTTCAAATTCGAAGGCGGGCGCCGCCGAAAACAAGCCGAAGAGGGCATCGAACGGCTCAAAAAGTGCGTCGATACGCTCATCACGATTCCCAACGAACGATTGCGAACCGTTGCCGGCGAGCAAATGTCGCTCGTCGATTCGTTCAAGATGGCCAATAGCGTGTTGGTCAATGCCGTCCGCGCGATCAGTTCGCTCATTACGCGCAAAGGTCTCGTCAACCTCGACTTCGCCGACGTTGCCACCGTCATGACGCAAAAGGGCTTCGCCCTCATGGGAACGGGTGCTGGCGAAGGCGAAAAACGCGCGATCAAAGCCGCCGAAGAAGCCATCAATTCTCCGTTGCTCGACAACGTCACGATCGATGGCGCGGCGAGTATCCTCGTCAATATTACGGGGCCGAGCAATATCACGCTCGACGAGGTCGCCGAGGCGATGGATCTCATCGAAGAAGCTGCCGACGAAAATGCCAATATCATCTTCGGCGTCGCCATCGACGACGATTCCGATATCGTCAAGATTACGATCGTCGCCACGGAGTTCAAAAATCGCGACGATGCCAAAGACGAGGCAATGGCGGCGAATGCGTCGACATCGGGGCTATTTGCGACTGCGCCGCAAACGGGCAACTTCTTCAGTGCGCCGGGAGCCATGCCGCCCGTGGGAGCTCCGAATTATGGCGGAGCACCGATCTACCAAGATACGCTGAGCAGTGGCAATTATCCGCCCGCCGATTTGGCGCGACGCATGCAAGAATACGATGCGCAATCCGATAACCTCTACAATAATAAAGGACGCCAATCGGCGTCGTATGCACCCGCGCCCATGCCCGATATCTTCGCTCCGATGAGCGGTGCTCCTAGCTCGGTTGCCAATCCTTCGGTCGCTTCGCCTAGCGTCGCAAAGGTCGTCGAATCGGCCCCTGTCGATCGCGCTCCGATGCCCGACAATAGCCTCGACAATCTCCTCCCCGACGAAGATGAAATCGACAATAAACCCGCATACTTGCGGCGCAACTCTTCGAAGCGCAATTTCCTCGATATTTAGCGTTCATCGGCGTGGCGCGTGCGCCACGCCGACATTGCGCTTGATTTGGGTGTGCACGCCAAATTCGGTCGTGTACACCTCGTTTTGAATTTTATGGGTCAAAATCCCAGGTTAAAGGTATTGAGTGTGGATATATTAGACGGCTTTCGAATCGTCCTCGTCGAACCGCAGAATCCGATTAACTTGGGCACGGTCATCCGTGCCATGAAAAACATGGGTTTGAGGCGGTTACGCCTCGTCAATCCGGCGGCGATGGATCTCGATAAGACGCAAGTTTCGGCGCATCGCACCGAAGATGTATTGTCGCAGATGGAGATATATTCTAGTCTCGACGATGCACTTTCGGATGTCCATGTTTCGTATGGTTTTAGCGCGCGGCATCGCACGCGCACATGGGCATCGCTCGAAATGGAACACGCCATTGGGCTGTGTACGGCGGAAGTCGCCCAAGGGGCGCAGGTGGCGCTCGTCTTTGGACGCGAGCAATCGGGCCTCACAAACGACGAATTGATGCGTTGCCAATATCGCGTGCACATTTCGACGAGTGAATACACGAGCCTAAACCTCGCTCAAGCCGTTCTCTTGGCGTGTTATTCGGTTCATCGCCACGTCGCGGGCATCGGCGATGCAATAGTTGCGCCCGATCGCGTCTCGTGCGATAACCATGCACCAAAGACGCGTCGCGCGACGCAAGACGAGCAGACGCGCCTACTCAAATGCATTCACGAGACGCTCATCGAAGTCGGGTTTTATAAAGCGGCGACGAAGAGCACGGCCATGCATCGATTGCAGAATATCTTTCAACGAGCCGATCTCCACGACGACGAAATTCGCCTGCTCATGGGGATGTTTGGCGAAATCGGAAATTATGCACGTCTCATCGATCGCGGCATTCGCCCTGAGAAAATACGCCCCGTCGATAAGTATTTAGATTTCGATCGCGGTGCGATAGAAGAAAAAAAGCTCCAATGTACGGAGACGGGCGAAATGTCGATACGACCGACGATCGATCGCGACAATAAAAGCGCGTGATACGTTGTAATTTACCGCATCTGGTGTTAATTTAAGTAGAAGTGTTATTCGCCGCAAGAGGTAGTAATGAGGAAATGTCCAAATTGTAAGAATCCGCTTCCCGTAGGGGCACGACGTTGTGTGCATTGTCGCGCACTCGTCGGCGATACGATGAATGAACACGACAATTCATCGACGCACATGGGATTTGGCGACAGTTATACGTCCGAAGAAGAGCGAGCATCTTCTACTTCGCTTGGTTTGCCAGGGTCTCCGACGCTATCGCGCAATGTCGATGGTGGTTCGCGTCGTCAAATGAACAATAGTTTCGACGAGTCTCCGCACCATACGATGCTCGGTCTAGGCCCTGTGATGAGCAATTCGCGCAATTCATACGATTCGAATAACGACACGATGGGGGCGTTTTCGGGGCAACGCACGATATCGGGCATGCCCGGCATATCGGGATTCTCGGCCAATTCGATGAGTCGCTCGTCGGCTCGCACGCCCGAGCGTCCGCTCAAAGCCGTTTCGATGCGCCCAACGCGCGAAGTCCAAACAGTGAGCGATGCCGATCTCAAGTCGATGCGCCAAAATACGCCGGCGGTTTCGGTCGCCGTGCCGCCCAGTGATGCGTTGCGTAGCTCGCCCAAACTCGACGCTTTCACGCCGAGTTCTACCGCCAAAACGCCGACTTCATCCGATGCCGTTTTCGATTCGATGCTCCAATTCAGTGCCGCGAGCGATGCCAACGACGACGATCCGTTTGCCGGTTTGCCCGGCGTCGCGCCCAAGCCCTCGTCGCTCGTCGACGAAGAATTCGTCGATTTGACGTCGAAATTGTTTGGCGACGACTTCGCCGCCGGCACGTCGAACGTCGACGATGACGAAGATGGCTGGGATTTCGATTTTGCGCCATCTTCTCCCGAACCCAACGTCGATGTCCCAAAACTCAACATTCCCGATCCCGAGCCTGCAAAAGTCGAAGCGCCAAAAGCTGCAGATCCCGAAACCGACGAAGCCGAACGCCCGCCCGTCATATCGGTCGCTGAGCCCGTTGCGGCCATTAAAAAAGCCGCCGAAACGCCCGAAGAACCCGAAAAAGTCGATAAGGCCGAAAAACCAAGTCACGAAGTCGTCGTCGCCGAACTCGGCGCTTCTAAGCGAACCGATAAAGTGGCTACGCCTGCTGCAACACCCGAAGAAATCGAGGAGGCGTCGAGCGCAATGGGCGATTTCGTCCTCAAATGTGCGGCTTGGTCGACGCTATGCGTCTATTTGCTTTGGGGCATCGTTTCGTTCAAAGACAAAGATAAGCTCTTTGCAGGCGATTCTGCGTCTGCGGGCATTTTGCTCGCGACTATCGTCGCTTTCTGTTTTATCTCCAATATTGGCTATTTGGCATGGTTCGATAAATCGAAAGGCAAAGTGCGTTCGGCTGTTTTGTTGGTGGCCACGGTATTGCTCGGCCTTGGTGCCATCTATGCCAATGGATTATCAGTCGCCTTCAACATGCCGCTCATCGTAATTCCGATTGTGCTCCAATTGATCGGCGTCGTCATGAATGCTCGCCGCTAGCGGCACGCATCGGCGATTTGCTGCAGAACTCAAAAAGGCAGAGCGATCTGCCTTTTTTTATTATTGCCCAATGGCGCGAGCGTGGTAAACGGCATTGCGCAACGGGGGAGTGGCTTTTGGATACGTATTTGAGGATGCCAATTTGAGATGAAGCGCTTTGGATATCGCATAATAGGTGCAGTTTTATGGCTCGTCGTCTCGTCTCCGGCGCAAAGTGCGCCGCCTGCGCCCGTGGCGCCAGGCGCGATACAACGCACGATAACGGCTCAACTCAAGCCTGCACGCCCCAAAAAAGTCGTCGAATTGCACTATTACGACGAAGAAGGGCGGATTTGCTTCGATTCTTGGCAAATCGAAGCTACTCGCATCGACATCTATGCCGGCGATAGCGTGACGTTTCGCGTCCGTAGCGCACGGCGTTGCGCCGATAAAGCGCTCAAAGCCCCGCAAATACAGCGAGCGACTTGGAGCGTGCGCGGCGGCAAAAATAAGTCGTCCGATAAGAGCGAAACGCTTGAGCCGCAATCGTCGTCGTTTGCCTTTAGTCACGTATTTCAGACGCCTGGTTCGTATACCGTGACCGTTCAAAATCGCGTCGACGAACTCGAAGTCCATACGGTCAATGTCAACGTCGTCGTTACGGAGCGCCCTGTACATGTTGTTGAACCACAAAGCGCAGAATAACGCCTCGACGGGCGGGGCAGAAGCCAAAAGCGAGCCCAAAGATTATGCGAAATCGTATCGCGTCTTTGCGACGTTTATCGCCTGTGCGTTTTTACTGCTCTTGTCGCGATTTTGGTATCTCCAAGTCGTCGAAGGCGAACACTACCGACAACTCGCGTTTAACAACTTCATCAAACGCCGCGTCGTTCAAGCCGAACGCGGGCAAATTTTCGACATTAAAAATCGCGTTGTCGCGACGAACCATCCGTCGTACGATGTCGCGCTCACGCCCGCATTCTTCCGCGAGCAGGGCGAAAGTGAGGCGTCGTTTTTGGGGCGAATCGATGCTTTAGCAGGCGCATTGGCTCTGACTGACGACGAAAAAACGCGGCTCATCGAAAAGTTGCGCACCGTCCCCAAAGCCGACCGCTTTTCGCCGATTACGATTAAAACGGGTATTACGCGCGATCAACTCGCTCGCGTCGAGACGAATTCCCTCATGTTTCACGGCGTCGAAATCAATGCGACGAGCCGTCGATATTATCCGTTTAACGAAATCGCCCCGCATCTCATCGGATACGTCAATCAGATTAACGACGAAGAATTGCAAAAACTCAAGATATATGGATATCGCTTGGGCGATGTGACGGGGCGCATGGGGATAGAACGGGCGTATGAACCGATGTTGCGAGGCGCCAATGGGCTGAGCGCAAGCGTCGTCAATGCGAAAGGCATTCCGCAGACCGACCCAGAATCGTTGGCGCTCATGCGCGATTGGCACGATATCGAGCCCATTTCGGGCAAAAACATATATCTCACTGTCGATATGGATTTTCAGCGCATTTTGAAAGAGGCTCTGCGCAATTATCCGACGGGTGGGATCGTCGCCGTCGAGCCGCAAACGGGGCGGATATTGGGCATGGCATCAGCGCCGACGTTTAATCCCAATAGCTGGTCGGGGCGGCTCAGCCGCGACGAACACCGCGATGCCAACACGAATCCCTATAAGCCCATGCTCGATAAGACGTTGTTGTCGTATTTCCCGGGGTCGGTATACAAAGTCATTACGGCGGTTGCGGCGCTCGAAGAAGGTTTGATGCATCCGCAAGATACGCTCAATTGCCCTGGGTTCTATGAATACGGCAAGCAACGCCGCCGGTTCCACTGCTGGAAGCACTCGGGGCATGGTGCCGTATCGGTCGTCGAAGCCCTCGGATCGAGCTGTGACGTTTATTTTTATAAGGTCGGCGAAAAGCTCGGAATCAATACTTTAGCCGATTATGCCCACATGTTTGGGCTCGGTTCGGCAACGGGAATCGGGATAAATAACGAATCGAGCGGTACGGTGCCAACGCGTGAATGGCACAATAAGCAATCGAAAGAGGGCTTCCAAGGCGGGTTTACGCTCTCGACGTCGATCGGACAAGGCGACGTCAAGACGACACCGCTACAAATCGCCATGATTTATGCTGCTTTGGCAAACGGCGGTACGCTCTATTATCCGCAAATCATCGATCGCATCGAAACAGCCGACGGCACGCCGATCTTTACATATCCCAAGCGCGTGCGAACGAAATTCCCATTTAAACGCGAAACGATTGCGACGATAAATCACGGGCTCGATATGGTCGTCAACAGCGAGATCGGCACGGCTTATCATTATCGCTTGTCGAATATCAATGTGGCGGGCAAAACGGGATCGGCACAAGTCATTTCTCGGCGCGTCAAAAGTGCCGCCGTCGAATTCAAATACCGCGATCACGCTTGGTTTGCGGCATTTGCACCGATCGAAAATCCGCAGATCGCCGTCACGGTATTCCTCGAACACGGCGGTTCGGGGTCGGCAAATGCCGCTCCCGTTGCCATGGAAGTCATCGAGCGATATTTTCGAGAAATCGTCGAAGCCGAAAACTGATAGGGGATAGCCGTGAAGATATTTAAGACGAAACCGATAAAGACGCTTTTTTCGACGGTCGACTGGGTTTTGCTCGTACTCGTATTGGGGATCATCGGCATTGGCGTATTCAATTTGGCGAGTATTGCGAATATCTTGCCTAAGCCACTGCACAATACGCAGATTTTGTGGTTTGCGCTCGGTTTTTTGTTTTTCGTCATTCCGTGTGCATCGATCGATTATCGCAATTATTCGCGCTTCGGAACGCTCATCTATGGGGCGGGAATTGGGCTTTTGATCATCGTCTTGTTGTTCGGAACCGACTTTAACGGATCGAAGCGATGGCTCAATTTGGGCTTATTTCACATGCAGCCATCGGAGTTGATGAAAGTCGCCACCGTCATCTTCGTCGCCAAGTTTTTTTCCGACCGAGAGCACCGACAAGATTACACGCTCAAATCGCTTTTGCCTCTGTTTGGGGCGATTTTATTGCCCATGTTGCTCATCTTCTTAGAGCCCGATTTGGGAACGGCGTTGTTGATCGGCTTGATATCGGCGGTGATGATCTTGTTTGAAGGCGTGAAACGCAAGACGATCGCGCTACTCGTGGCAATCATGATCGCTTGTGCGCCGGCGGCTTGGTTTGTCATGCACGATTATCAGCGCACGCGCGTCTTGACGTTTTTGCAGATCGAAGACGACCCCTATGGGAGCGACTGGCAAGTCAAAAACTCAGTTATCGCCGTCGGCGCCGGCGGTTTAACGGGGCGCGGCTATGGGCAAAGTACACAAGTTCAGAAGGGGTTTGTGCCCGAGCCCGAAAACGACTTTGCACTCGCCAATTGGGCCGAAGAGTATGGATTTATCGGCGTTTTGGCTTTGTTTTTGTTGTATTTTTCGCTTTTAATGTGGGCACTCCACATTGCGCATTCTGCGCGCGATCGATTTGGCATGTTGTTAGCAGTGGGGATAGCAACCGTATTCTTTTGGCAAATCGTCGTCAATTCTGCCATGGTCGTGCGTTGGGCTCCCGTCGTTGGGATTACTTTGCCGCTCATTTCGTATGGTGGTTCGAGCGTTTTGTGCATGATGATTTGCATCGGCATATTGATGAATGTATCGATTCGCCGGCACATGCTCGCGGGGAGCTAGAAAGGCTTGGGATCGCGCGCTGCTTGGAACGCAAGCCCGCCGCTTGGATTGGGATCGGCGTAGCCGAAAGGCGCGGCGTATGCGCGCAACGCAGTGAGCACATAGCCGCGCAAGCGGCGCGTATTGAGCCCAAGGGGCGAAATAGCGCCGCCGCGTAGGCGTATTGCCCGTAGGGCAATAGCCGTAGCTGCGTAGGCGTATTGAGCCCAAGGGGCGAAATAGCCGTAGCCCAGAGCCCGTATTGCCCACCGGCAATAGGGCGACGGCATATAGCCGCGCAAGCGGCGCGTATTGAGCGGATGCGAAATAGCGCCGCCGCGTAGGCGTATTGCCCGTAGGGCAATAGCCGTAGCCGCGTAGGCGTATTGAGCCCAAGGGGTGAAATAGCCGTAGCCCAGAGCCCGTATTGCCCACCGGCAATAGGGCGACGCCTGAGTCACCAAAGGTGACGAAGGCCCCGCGTGCGCGTATTGAATGGGCGTGAATGGTGGTTGTAGCGGCGAGTGACAAAAAAAGTATCATGAAATCAATGTGTTAGTGGGTAAATTGTAGAATTGTTAAAAAGTGTGTGCAAAACCTACACCAAAAAAGCGAAAAAAAAACGTCGGTCGTTTTGCAATTCGCATAGACATTTGATAGACGGAGGCAAATTCACTTGCCAAATGGAGCGAATGAATATGGGAATGAAGACGATAAGTAGCTTGAGGACGGCATTTTTGGCATCGGCGCTTGTGGTGCTGAGCTGTGGTTGTGAGCTCGATACGGTGCCGGATTGGGGGCAAGCGTGCCCGCCCAATGGCATCGTTCGTGGGGAGCTTTCGTATATTCAGATGGGGAGCAGTGCGCGTTGTCAAGATGGCGACGGGTGTTTTAGCGAGGAATTTGAGTACGACGTTTGCCCAGAGCGTTATGGCCGGTGCAATGTCGACAGCGAGGGCAAATATTATTGTATGCAAAAGTGCCCCAGTGGGCAGATTGCGTGCGATGGCTTGTGCATCGATGCCAAGGCCAACGACGCGTTTTGTGGCGCCGAGAATACGTGTAGTGGGGCGGGGTGTTGCCGCAATTACGAAACGTGTGGTTCGTGGCAGACGTGTATCGATGGCAAGTGCCAAGACAAGGCGTGTACGGTCGGGACGCCGCGGTGTACCGATGGCGTCGTTTATGTGTGCCAGATCGATGGAAACGCGACGAAGTGGATGGAGGCGCTCGCTTGCGAAAACCATACGTGTAATGCCGAGAATTCGGGATGTGCGAGTGAATCGCCGTGTTATATCGATGGCAAGAGCGTGATGCATGGGCAGCGGGCGTGTAGCGGCGACGGGCGAAAGGTGTATGGCTGCATGGATGGAGAAATCCATCTGATTACAGAGTGTGCAGATGGGCTCGTTTGCGGTGGCGATAAAGTGTCGTGCGTGAACTATGCATCGTGTTTAGATGGCGAAACGGTCGTGTCGCACGAGCAGAAATCGTGTCGCGATGCGAGTGTTCAGACGTGTGTGAATGGGAGCTTTGTGCTGGGCGTCGATTGCTCGAAAAATACCGATGGCAAGACGGCGTGTCGCGATGGCGCATGTGTCGTCGCCAATTGCTTTGTCGATGGGAATGTGTTGGGGAATCGGAGCAGCATTTGTCGCGGTTCGAAGTTGTATCGCTGCGATTCGGGCGTTTTGAATGAGACGTTGGATTGCTCGAAGAATGCCGATGGCAAGACGGCGTGCCGCGAGGGACAGTGTAGCGTTCCGAAGAATTGCACTGCCGATTTGGGCGGTGCCACGCAAGTCGTCAAAGATGGTGCGCGTGTATGCCGTGGCGATGAATTGTTGACGTGCACAAACGGAAACATCGAGACGGTGCAACATTGCGATGTTGCGGGCTATGTTTGCCAAGGCAGTGGCGACGACGCAAATTGTGCGCCCGTCTTTCGGTCGATCAAGGCGATGCGCGGCGTATTCGACCATCTCTACGACAAAGAAGTATGTAGCAAGACTGGGAACATATTCGTCGATGCAAATGTCGAGGTCGTCGGCGTGGTGACGGCGATGCGGATGACGCAGAATAATTACGGATTTGTCATGCAGGAGCTGGGCGATAACCCGAAACACAGTGGGATTATCGTCAATTGCAAGACGAAAGCGTGCCAAAAATACGACGACGGTTCGAAGGTGGCAATTGGCGACGTCGTCGCCGTGACGTCGACACAGCTCAACAGTTATTATTGCCAGTTGCAGGTGTTTCAAGAATCGGGCAGTGTTTCGGTGAAGAAAGTCAATCTCTCGACGCAACTCCAACCCGTCGTCATCGATGCGGCGCAACTCGATTCGCCAACGGAATACGAACCGAATAATCCCTATAACAATGTATTAGTGGCGATTAAGAACGTCTCGATTGCGTCGAAGAAAGACAAGGGACCGGCTGGATTTGCGGGGATCGATGCGGCTGGGAGCGATGTTTTCGTCAATAATGCGCTGTTTTTAGACGAAGATAATGCGCTTTCTCAGACGATGCCGATCGAATTGAAAAAGACTTACGACGTCGTCGGCGTTGGCGTTTGGTCGTATAATAAATCGACGTTGGCACCGCGCCATGCAAGCGATATTGCCGAAGTCAAGCCGTGCGAAGGGAAAAAGGGCACGACGGCGATTTGCATAAGGCGCGAGGGCAAGTATTTGTCGGCGACTTGCACCGATGGCGTGCTCGGTGCGACGCCCGAGAATTGCACCGAAAAGGGGCAAATATGCGATGTCGAAGAGGTGGTTGTGGCAAACGACGCCGAAGCGCCGAAATCGCTATGTCGAGCAGCGGCGATCTGTACCGATTCTAAAAAAAATCCAATCATCGAAGGCGATTGGGGGTGCGAGAACGATACGAAGCTCACTAAATGCCTATATAATAAGGATTGCAAAGCGGGCGAGTCGGATACGTGTAGCAAAGGCATTTGGTCGGGCAATGCCGACGAATCGAAGACGTGCAGTAAAGCGTGCAATGTGTCGCAGAGAATTTGCGATCCGGCGGTGATTAATAAATGCGGATTATCGCAATTAGACGCAGAAAATTCAGTGGCGCGGGTTCGCGTCGAAGATATTTCGGATGGAGACGTCGAAGCTTACATTTACTGCACGCTCGACGAAACGGCTCCGATTGCGTCGTGGCCCTATAAAATGCGCCTCGTGCCAGTGCCTGCCGAGTCTTGCCTAGAGTGCCCCAAGGGCGTGACCGAATACGTTTCGATGCGCGGGTCTTTGCCGAGCGCGACGGGGACTTATACGTGTGTCGCAGTGGCGGCGGTGGCATCGGGCGATTCTTTCGTTTGTTCGAAATCGCTCATCGAGCCGAAACCGCTCAATTCTGACACGAAGGTCAATGAGTCTCAGAAAGAGAGTTACGAGGTCGGGAATGTGACGCGCATATTGGCGAAGTGGGATTTTAACACCGAGGATTGTACGAAGTTGACGAGTGGCGTGCTCGGGGCGAGTACTTTTTCGCTCAGTGCAAAACAAGACGATGTGAAATGCAATTCTAGCTATGTCGCAGCGCAGACGTCGTGGAGCACGGACGATAGTGCCGATTTTGAAAAAGATATCTATTGGGCGATCGTCGTCGATACGACTGGATACACCAATATCGCGCTTTCGTTCGAAATTCGCAGCAGTAAGCCCGATAACCTCGTGACCGTTGCCTATCGCGTGACCGATGGTGGAAAATTCACGGCAATCGGCGACCCGGTGGCGATTCCAAACAGCTCGTTGGCGAAGATCGACGCGACCTTGCCAGAGACTGCTGCAAATGCTGGAAAAGTCACGATGGCTATCTTCCCGCATAAAACCGAATGGAAGAATAACGTTGGACCAAATATCCGGATCGATAATGTCGTCGTCCGAGGCGTTGCGGTAGAGAACTAAACTAAGCGAGCTATGTCTAGTTGTTTCATCAGCTATTTGGCTCGCCGACTTCGTCCGAGGCGTTGCGATAGAGAACTAAACGATCGAGCTGTATCTAGTTGTTTCATCAGCTATTGGGCTCGCCGACGTCGCGCGAGGCGTTGCGATAGAGGAGTAGATGGCTCGAGCGAGCTGTATCGAGTTGTTTCATTGGCTATTGGGCTCGCCGACGTCGCCCGGGGTGTTGCGATAGAGAACTAAAGAGCTCGAGCTTTCGAGTTTTGTATCTGAATGTAGCACAGTTTGGTATTTTTTTTGAATGTGTTGCATGTATCGGTGCGCATGAATCGCATTTTGTGATAGAGTGAGTTTTGGACGCATTGGGCTAGTCGCGCGATTATCGGATTCTGGGAGTCAAGATGCCAAAACTCATTTATTTTTCGTCTAACGGCAAATGGATAGAGCATAATCTCGAAGACGTCACTCGTATTGGTCGCCACCCTAGCCAAGATCTTCAGCTTCTCGACCGAATGGTCAGCAAAGCCCACGCCGAAATCAAACACGAAAACGGTCGCTACGTATTGCGAGATGTTGGGAGTCGCAATGGAACGCTCGTCAATGGCGAGTTGGTCGAAGGCGCGGTTGTATTATGCGATGGCGATGAAATAAGCTTGGGCAATCACATTTTGCGCTTTGCGCTCGAAGATTCGACGGCTGAAGAAGCGCGATATGACGTGCTCGAGAGCGTCGATTGGAAAGCCGAGACCGAAGCTCAAATCCCCGGGCAAATGGGGGTGATTCGGAAATCGGTCGAGAGCGTCTTTTTGCCCGAATCGCAAATCGAATCGATAACAGAATTGCGTCGCGATTACGAAAAATTGCGCGTTGGCGCCGAGCTCTCTGTTCAAGCTGCGTCGACGCTCGACATCGATAAACTGCTCAATATCATCATCGATAAGGCATTCCAGCTGTTCAAAGCCGATCGAATTGCGATCTTGTTGCGCGACGAAAACGGCACACTTCAGACGCGAATTGCCGTCGCCAGCGATCATCAACCGATCGAGAATTTCAAGATTTCTGAGCGATTGTTGAGCATCGTCATCAACGAGAAAAACGCCGTTTTATCGGCCGATGCGCTCCAAGATGAACGATTTTCGTCGTCGAATTCGATCATCGTCGACAATATTCGTTCGACGATGTGCGTGCCGTTGATGAATCAAGACGAAGTCATGGGCGTTATCAATATCGATACGCAGATGATGACGGGGGCTTTTGCCGAAAAAGATCTCCAAATTCTCATGGGATTTGCTCGCCAAGCTTCGTTGACGTTGCAACAAGTCCATTTGAGCGCCGAAATGCAGAAGAATGCGTGCATTCGAGCGAATTTATGCCGCATCATTTCGCCGCATCTCGTCGACGACGTCATGAGTGGAAAAATGGCACTCCATAAGAGTGGGCGCAGAGTCAATGCCACGGTTTTATTCGCCGATATCCGCGGATTTTCGCAGATGACCGAACAAAACGAACCAGAGACTATTGTCAATATGCTCAACGACTATTTCGAAACGATGGTCGATTGCATATTTGCCAGCGATGGCATCGTCGATAAATTCGTCGGCGACGAAGTCATGGCGGTCTGGGGCGTCGACATTTCTCAAACCGACCATGCCACGAGAGCCGTCAACACGGCACTTGCCATGATCAAAGCCATGGAAGCGCTCAATCTCGAACGCGAAAAGACGCTGCTCCCACCCGTCCAAATCGGGATCGGCATCGCCACGGGCATTATGATCGCCGGCTACATGGGCGCCACACAAGCAATGAGCTATACCGTTATCGGTGATACCGTCAACCTCGCCTCGCGCCTGTGCGCCGTCGCACAAGGCGGCGAAATCCTCGTCAACGACGAAACTTGGAAAGACGTCGAATCGACGTGCAAGGGCATGCCACTGCCTCCGATCATGGTCAAGGGCAAGATGGAACCCGTTTCGGTCCACCGAATCATGACCCAAGATAAGCCCAGGTTCTAGCGCTATCTGTATATTATAGAGCTATCCATATATTATATTATAGAGCAATCTATATTATATGGTTAAATGCCGTCGCCCTTTTGCGCCTAGGCTCCAAGTTCGATACCGCCCAGCCCCGAGTTCGATACTGCCCGATCCGAGTTCGATAACGCCCGATCCGAGTTCGATAACGCCCGATCCGAGTGCGATACCGCCCAGCCTGAGTGGGCGGGCGATCATTTTCCCAATCATCGAGCGACATCATACGGCTCACTACATTGATATCGCTTTTTATCGAGTGTACGGAGCGCGATAGCTTCGGCGAGGTGTTTTTTGGCGATGCGAGGTTTTTCATCCATGTCGGCAATCGTTCGGGCGACTTTGAGAATCCGATGATGGGCTCGTGCACTCATGCCGAGTTTATCGACGACTCGTCGCATGACTTCGTGCCCCGCATCGTCGAGTTTGCAGTATTCGCGCACCTCTCGCACGCTCATTTGCGCATTGCACCGAATCGGGGTCCCCGCAAATCGCCGAGCTTGGAGCGCCCGGCACGCCTCGACGCGCTCGCGGACACTCGCCGATGGCTCGGCCGATTCGTGGCGCAAAAGATCGTCGTACGACACTTCGGCGACTTCGAGCTGTATGTCGATCCTGTCGAGCAATGGCCCCGATATTCGCGATTGATACATTTCTATCGTTTCGCTCCGGCACATACATCGCTTGAGATTGCTCCCCAAATTCCCACAAGGGCACGCATTCATCGAGGCGACGAGCATGAATTGCGACGGGAACCGCACGCTCTGCAGGCGTCGAGTAATATTGATCGAACCATCTTCGAGTGGCTGGCGCAAGACTTCGAGCACAGTGCGTTTGAACTCGGGTAATTCATCGAGAAACAGAACGCCGTGATGCGCTAGCGATATTTCTCCGGGCTTTGGCGATATCGATCCGCCGCCTACGAGTCCGACATCGCTCACCGAATGGTGTGGCGCTCGGAATGGGCGCGTTTCGATGAGGCTGCGATTGCCCAAATTCCCCGATACGCTATAGAGCGCCGTTACCTCGAGGGCTTCGTCGAAGCTCAACCTCGGCAATATCGTCGGCAGGCGCTGCGCCAACATCGTCTTGCCCGACCCCGGCGGACCCACGAATAGGAGATTATGTGCGCCCGATGCCGCGATCTCGAGCGCGCGTCGCGCGACGAGTTGCCCGCTTATCTCCGACATGTCTTTCGGATATATTTCGCCAGTCTGATGCGTTTCTCCGGCAATGTATTGCGGCAGCGGCGTCGCGCGATGGAGGCATTCATACGTTTGGCGCAAGTTCTGCGGGCAATAGACAGAAATCCCTTCGACGAGCGCCGCTTCGGCTCCGTTTTCGGGCGCGACGATGACGTTCTTGAGCCCCGCACGCCGCGCAGCCAGTACGAGCGGCAAAACGCCACGGATCGGACGAATCTCCCCCGTCAATCCCAATTCCCCCATGATCATCGTCTCGTCGAGCCAGTCCTGAACTGCTGGGCGAAACTCGCCATTGGCTTGCAATATCGCTATGGCTATCGGCAAATCATACGACGAACCATCTTTGCGGACATCGGCCGGCGCCAAATTCAACGTCACGCAAGTCTGCGGAAAATACAAATCCGATTCCATAAATGCCGATCGAACCCTGACCTTCGACTCGCGGACCGCCCCTTCTGCTAGCCCAACCGTGTAGAAATTCGCCATCCCAAATCCGATTTGAATCTCGATGCGAACACAATAACCTTCGACACCCATCAGGGCACCACCAATCGTTCTCCCTATCATGGCGTTTCCTTTGGCGTATTGCCTCGTGCGCATGCGACGCCTCGCACCGTGCAATGCACTCGCATGATCGCTTCGCATCCAGTGCCCTTTCTACAATTGCACCGAATGTTCAATCTAATCATGGCGAGAAAAAAAAAATGTGACGGTTTTTTTTCGTTTTTTTTTCACTTTTTTATGTCGCATCGCGAGGGGATGGACGTATCAGTTGCAAAAAACGTCCAATTTCAGGCATATACACATCATTGATTCGATGGGGCAGGCGCTTGTGGCGATCTCGATCCCAAAAACTATCGAAAGAGATTCGAAATCAAATGAAACGAAAATATATCGTCATCTTATCTCTACTCATCCCCGTGCTCCTCACGCTGTCGTGTCGCTCGTCTGCGCCCAAAGGCGCGAGTCAATCGGTCGAAACGAACGACGCCGTAGCCAAAAATGCCCATCAACAAGCCACTTGCGAACCCATCGGCGAACAAACGGGCGCCGTCTACGAATCTTGGGACGACGACTCCGGACTCATCCATCGATATCACCACGGGATCGACATCGAACCCGGGCGCACCGACGATGCCAAATACCTCGAACGACATTCGGCGAGCCCATGGCTCGCCCCTGAATACATCACGACAGAACAAGCCGAGGGCGACGATCTCAAATGGGCAGGCGGAAAGTCGCTCCGATGGCTCTCTGGCACGATGGCGACATTGCATTTCCCTTTCTATCCCGATGATTGGCAAGGCGACCTCTACGTCGAACTCGAAATGCGTCCAAAAGTCAATCCATCGGGCGCAATCCGTTTCTATACGCCCGACGAAAGCGGCGCGCGGTCTTGGTCCCAGCCACTTACCGCCGACTTCACCCCCGGCTGGAACGGCTACCGATGGCGCTTGCCGCGCGAGCTCCTCGCCAACGATGGCATGCAACTCCTGCGCGTTTCGTTCCCCGGATCCTATTTCGAAGGCGATAAACGCGTCAGTGCCAAATTCGTGCGCATCGGCATCACAAACGAAAAACGCCCACTTGGGCGCTACGATGTCGGCGCATTCCCCACATCGCTACGCCTTGCCCCCATGCGCACGCTCTCGCATCCAATCGACGCCTATCCGCTCGCTCGATCGCATCGCATCGACCGATTCTTCGTCGTCCCCGACCATGCCATGCTCGAATTCTCTGCCGCCCCAGCGCCATATCTCGAAACCCCGGCAAATCTTCGTATCCAAATCGCCGTCGATGGCGAGAAACCAACCGTGCACGATATTCCCATCGCGCCAGGCGCCTGCTGGATTCACACTTCGATCGACCTCTCCGAATACGCTCAAAAAGCCGTCCGCCTCTCCATCGTTCCCGATATCCCAACCAACGACGATGGGTTCTCGACGCCGAGAGACCAACGCCCGCAAATCGCGATAACGCCGCCAAAAATTATCATCGATGATAGCTCAACAATGGCGAATAAAATTCAAAATGCCAACTTAAACAAAAATGATAAACCCACACCAAGGGGTAAACACTCATTATCTTCGATTCGAGAAAACATCGATCCGAGCCGTATCGTCGTCATCGCCGTCGACAATCTCCGTGCCGATAGGCTCACTGCAAACTCAAAACGCCGAGCGACGCCCGCGCTTTCGAAAATCTACGACGAAGGCATTTCTGGCGTCGTCATGGCGTCGGGGCTATCGCTTGCGACGACTGTCGCTTCGTTTTTGACGAGCCTCCCGCCCGATGCCCACGGCGTCGCGACGACGGGCACCCATCTCCGCGAATCGCTCACGACATTGCCCGAAGCCATGCGCGAAAAACAATGGCATTCCGAATTCTTTTCGACCTCGTCGATTGCCGACGATTCAAAGGGCTTCGCCCAAGGCTTCGATGTCGTTCATGCTCTCAACAAAGAAAACGTCGTCTCGTCTCAGGCCGTATTCGACCGCGTCGCCGAAGCTCTCAAAGCGTCTCAATCGAAGTCTTTGTTTTTCGTGCATATTTCCGAGCTCCGGCTCCCCTACAAAGCCCCTAGCGAAAAACTCGAACTCTGGGCTGTCCCAAATTATTCGGGCACCGTCTCGCCACAATCGATGCAAAATCTCATCGTCAAACAAAACCCCTCTGACGAAGACGCCAAACAGCTCGAAGCCTATTACGATGGCGAGTTGTCGGTCGTCGACGACGCCATCGGCGCATTCGCCAAAAAACTGCCCGCCGATACGCTCGTCGTCCTGTGGGGCACGCACGGCAACTCCCTCGGCGAAACCCACTTGGGCTACGAACAAACGCTCAGCCCTTGGGAACTCCTCTCGCCATACGCTTTTTGGATGCCTAACGCACACTTTAGCCTACCTCAAACTACAATTGCTCGCCCTGAATCGATCTCCGCGACGATACTCGACATCGCCCAAGCCAGCGCCCCCGCTCACGCTCAATCGCTATTCGATCCCCATGATCCGCGACCACAAGCCGACTCCGATACCGCCTCGGCAACCGCAACGCGCGATTATTTCTATCGCATCCGCCGCGAAGGCGTCGACATCCTCTATACGACCGGGCTCGACGGCCAACACGCTACGACCATCGACGCCCCAGCCCCCATCGCCCGACAAGCCTTGCGCGAGCGAATAGAGTAGGGCACAGCACCTATTTTTCAAATCGCGCCCCAAAATCGCCCCACATAATCGCTCTGGCGACACACCCTATGCCAAAATCTATATAAAAATCGGCACGTTTCTTGCTGTAAACCCCCTCTCGAAGAGGCCGCTCACGACGTCTGTTGCATCTTTGTGCAAATTTATTCCTTCATTTGCATAAAAATGATACCAACGCATCACGGGCGAAATCCGTTTATTCCAATTTGCCACAACAACGGTGGCACTTCTCACGACAAAAAGGTGTAGATATGAAAAAATTTATCGGTCTGGCTTTCTCGCTTTCGATCGTCGCCACGACAACCGCATGCGGGCCATCCTTGGGCGAATACGTCGGAAAATCGGCCACATACAAGAGCACGATCTCCACGACAGCCGCCGTCTCCGTCAACATCGAACCCAACGACGTCATGGCTTCGCGGCGCGGCACGTTCGGCGCCATCGGCTCCATCGTCAATACCGCTAGCAGCATCGGGGCCGTCGCCGTCAGTGCCGACCAAGAAAAACGCCTACACAAAATCATCGATTCCACCGTCATGGCTCAAAACGTCGCCCTCGGCTTCGACAGCGGCTTCACAGGCGCCACACACCTACAAGTCGTCCCCGATAGCACAAACCCCGACATCCGCATCATGCTCAACATCCGCTCATACGGCATCTGGGCCGAATCCCTCATGTCGCCCATGAACTTCTTCGTCGAAGCCGACCTCAAACTCGTCTACACACCCGAAATGAAAACCGTCTACAGCACCGGCGTCTCCATCATGCGCGAAGTTTCCAGCGTCCTGAGCTCCGTCGCCGAAGCCAACGTCGAAATCAGCGTCGAAGTCACCGGAAACGTCAGGCCAAACTACAACGCCGTCGCCGCCGCACACGATGCCGCACGCCTAGGCGCGGGCGTCGCAAACCTCACCGCCTTCTTCAAAATGTCCGACGAAGAAGTCACCTCCGCCTTCTACTACATGGCCGTCGATGCCGGCTCGTTCATCGCCAACAAACTCGTCTCGGCCATCTATCGCTAAATGAGCCACTTCTAGCCACTTCTAGCCGGTTTATTCGCGCTTTTTTGGGGTCGCCTATTGGCTTGGGCCAATAC
>ERZ1026772.873-NODE-873-length-18836-cov-4.106650_pt1 | contig 18836 bp, 22 predicted proteins | sample MGYA00380124_ERZ1026772 | MGnify/ENA primary metagenome ERZ1026772 (study PRJEB33269, sample SAMEA4719760) | human gut metagenome | biome: human-associated habitat; feature: organic feature; material: feces | place: Cameroon | collected 2013-10 ...
GCTACGCAGTCGGACGGAATATCCTTTACAACAACGCTTCCGCCGCCGATTACAACATTACTTCCGATTGTGACTCCCGGCATAACCTGAACTCCTCCGCCAATCCACACATTGTCGCCGACGGTAATCGGATAGGCATATTCAAAGCCTGCGTTTCTTCTCGGATAATCAACAGGATGACCTGCCGTGTAAAATCCGCAGTTTGGTGCAACAAAAACATTGTCGCCGAATTTCACCTTTGCACAGTCGAGAATCACCATATTGTGGTTTGAATAGAAATTCTCACCGAGTTCGATATTGTAGCCGTAATCGCACCAGAACGGAGCGGTAATGTAGAAATTTTCCTTTGTACTGCCGACAATTTTCTTTATCAGAATTTTTTGAGTCTCTTCATCTTCAAACGGAAGATTGTTGTACTCTCTGCAAAGATTTTTAACCGAACAGCGTTCATTGTAGAGTTCATCATCTTCTATTGCCTTATACAACTGCGAATTAAGCATTTTTTCTTTTTCAGTCATAGTTTTCTCCGTTAATAAATCACATAACAAAATTTACATAACAATGCTTATTATATTATAATTTCACCTTCAATACAAGTAAATTCGAAACAATTTTACTTTTCAGCTGTCAACAAAATCTATATTTTCAGAATCATAGGGAGGATAATGGGACAGCAGGCTTTTGTATAATATAGTTACATTGAAAATATCAATGTAATTTGCAGGAAAACAATGAAATTATGAAATGCAGTTTTGTTTTTGAGGAGGAATTTTTATGGAAGAAAAGAAGAAAACTTTCACATCAACCGAAGTAAAACGCAGATATAACGAAAAGGTTTACAGCCAGATTTCATTTTCCGTACCAAAAGACCTTGTTGAAGAATTCAGAGAACTTTGCAAAGAAATGGGGATTTCACAGGCAAGCGTTTTCAAAAAGTTTATCGGCGAATTTATTGAAAAATACAGGTAAGCAAAAGCGGGTGAAGCAACACTTCATCCGCCTTGTTTTGTCGGTTTATTAAAGATTTTTAATCATCTTGATGTGTGGGCAATGCTGTCAAATTCATTCTTGAACCCCTGTTCTTCAACAAAAACAAGCGTTCTGATTTTGACAGCCTCATCGGGCAATTTGTCAAAACATTTTATCGTCATAAGAGCATCTCCGAAAAAATTGATGTTATCATTTATAGATTATAAATTTCTCCACACTAAAAGTCAATAAATAGCCTGATTATCTTTATCAACAAAACAAGCAGATAATAATTGTACAATTTGTCAATATAATAAGAAATCAAAATACTGTATAATATTGATATACTTCTATTGATTGTAGGTTGATATCTATGTGGAATGAACTTTATACACAACAACAAATTGACGAGTTTATGAGAGAAATTCACGGATTTCACGATAGTTGCATAAAAGAAATGAAATATTCAAGCGGTGCGTATGTTGATGAAAACCTGTCAATGCTTCCCATAAATACAAAACGAACACTAACTGTCCTTATTCAGCGACAATTTGATGATATTTCCGCACTTGAACTTGAATTTTCGGAACTTGAGTATATAAGAATGTACCCTGTAAATCCGGACTACACCTGTGAAATATTGGACGCATCATTTTTCATAAAAGACGGTCTTATTTATTGGTGCGATAACGGTGATGTAAAGGAAGATGACATACACAATTATAAAGGCACGGTCATCTGCTCAAAGAAAGTTCGTTGGAGAAATGCAAGCGAACTTATCGGTGAAAGAGAATTTTATACAAGTACAAATGAATAACACCAAATAACAGTTCAAAAGCAACGAAGTTTCCGCTCCGTTGCTTTTTTGTCAACCTATAAAATCGGTAAAGGATTTTTGTGCTATATCCGATACTATTCTCTGCATTTCACAACGGGAATTTGCGTTTCTCGCCCTGTCAATGCACCTGTCACGGTGCTTTTTCGGCATACTTGCAAAGGCAAGCATAGCGTCGGGATTTTCACCGAGAGCCATTGTAAAGCCGAGCGGCAAGTCCCATTTTTCGCCGAGTTTTTCTGCATTTCTGTTCACCGTAATCACCCCTGTTTTAGTTTTTGCATAGGGATTTGAGATACAACAGAGAATAATCGGAAATTAAAAGCTTAAAATAAAATTACTTCTGCTCTGCAACAACTGCAAAGAACACAAGGTCAGAGTCGCTGTCATTAATAAGGCTGTGTGTATGACCTATCGGGCAATAGTGGCACACACCTGCCTCAACCCTTTCATACTCGCCGTCCATAAGCACCTTGCCTGTTCCCTCGATGATGTAGAACATTTCGCAGTTGCCCTCGTGAGTGTGAAGTCCGATTGACGCACCGCTTTCAAGGCGACCGTACATAATCATATTTCTGTCGTCCGTAAATTTCTTTACGGCATATGACTTTTCGCCGCCTTTAAAATTCGGCAAAATCTGCTCTTCCATATTTTTAAAATCAATAATCATATCTCGTATCCTCCTGGTTAATTTTAGCACTATAAGTTAAAATTTTCAATCCAAACGGCTGAAATATTTACTATTTTTACCTTTTTAAAATTGCAAATTAATCTTGAAATTTGTCGAAAGATACTGTATAATCTATTTGTAGAATTGAATAAGAATGATCTTATCAAGAGTGACTGAGGGGACAGGCCCTGTGAAGTCCGGCAACCTGCGTATGCAAGGTGCCAAATCCTGCGGTATTTACCGAAAGATGAGTAAACACAGCACCTTTCGGATGAACGGTGCTTATTTTTTTGGAAGGAGTTTTCTAAATGGCTAAACATTTATTTACATCCGAGTCTGTAACGGAAGGTCATCCCGACAAAGTGTGTGACCAGATTTCCGACGCAGTTCTTGACGAAATCCTCTCTCAGGATAAAAACGCTCATGTTGCCTGCGAGGTAACAGCTACAACAGGTATGATTCATGTTATGGGTGAAATTTCAACCGATTGCTATGTTGATATTGCAGATGTTGCAAGAAGAGTTGTAAACAACATCGGTTACAATGACCCTAAGTGCGGTTTTGACGGCAACACCTGTGCGGTTCTCACATCAATTGACGCACAGTCACCTGACATTGCAATGGGCGTAAACGAAAGCCTTGAGCTTAAAGACGGTGAAAGCGATACCGACAATCAAATCGGTGCAGGCGATCAGGGTATGATGTTCGGTTATGCTTGTGATGAAACACCCGAACTTATGCCTATGCCTATTTCTCTTGCCCACAAGCTTGCAAAACAGCTTACAAAGGTAAGAAAAGACGGCACTCTTTCCTATCTCCGTCCCGACGGCAAAACTCAGGTTACTGTTGAATATGACGATGACAAGGTTGTCGGCATTGACACAGTTGTAATTTCAACACAGCATGACGAAGATGTTACACTTGAGCAGATCAGAAAAGACCTCATCGAGTATGTTATCAAACCGATTATCCCTGCTGAGCTTATGAACGAAAGCACAAAGATTTTCGTAAACCCAACAGGCAGATTTGTAATTGGCGGTCCTGTCGGCGACTCAGGTCTTACAGGCAGAAAGATTATTGTTGACACCTACGGCGGATTTTCTCGTCACGGCGGCGGTGCATTCAGCGGTAAAGATCCGACAAAGGTTGACCGCAGTGCCGCTTACTACTCAAGATATATTGCAAAGAACATTGTTGCCGCCAAGCTTGCCAAGAAGTGCGAAATTCAGCTTGCATATGCAATCGGTGTTGCAAAGCCTGTTTCAATTATGGTTGACACATTCGGCACATCAAAATATTCAAACGAAGAACTGGCAAACGCTGTTGAAAAGGTATTTGACTGCCGTCCGCAGTCTATCATCAGACAGCTCAAGCTCACGGAAACAAAGTATTTACCACTTGCCGCTTACGGTCATATGGGCAGAGAAGAACTCGGTGTTGAATGGGAAAAGACAAATAAGGTTGACGAGCTTTTAAAGGCTGTCGGCTAAAAAATTAAATTTTTCGATAATTTCGGGAATAAGATTTGTGTATAAACGCAAATTCTTGTTCCCGATTTTTCATTTTAAAAATCATTTCATATTCATACACAACATATATTTCAAATATAAACACAAAAATCCCGATTAACTTTTTACGGTTAATCGGGATTGTAATTTTTATGTAGATGTTGTTTTAATTCTTAATCAGAATTAAACTTCTGCAATAACCTCAACTTCAACGAGGACATCCTTTGGAAGCTGTTTTACTGCAACACAGCTGCTTGCCGGCTTTGATGTGAAATACTTGCCGTAAACCTCATTGAAAGCACCGAAATCTTCCATATTTTTTAAGAAACAAACTGTCTTAACAGCCTTTTCGAGTGAACTGCCTGATGCCTCAAGAACATTTTTAAGGTTTGTGCAAACCTGTTCTGTCTGAGTCTCAATTGTTGCAGCCTCAACATTGCCTGTTGCAGGGTTAATTGCAATCTGACCTGATGTGAAAACAAGACCGTTTACCTTTACAGCCTGTGAATATGGACCGATAGCATCGGGAGCATTTTTAGTATAAACCTTTTCCATTATAATGACCTCCTGTCAATATATTAAAAATTACTGATTAAACAAGCTTAAAGCCTGCGTCAACAAGTGCATCGTGAATCTCTTTAATCTGATCAAAATCTCTTGTTTCAAGAACAACACGGAGATAACAGCCGTTTACATCTGTACCCTCGCCGCCTCTTTCGTGGTGGATTGAAATTACATTTGCTCCCTTTTCTGCAATGATATTTGAAACGGCAACAAGCTGACCCGGCTTATCCTGAAGTTCAACACAAACAGTCTGCTGTCTGCCTGTCATAAGAAGTCCACGCTTGATAACTCTTGAAAGGATAGTAACATCAATGTTACCGCCTGATACAACGCAAACAACCTTTTTGCCCTTAACGGGGAGCTTGTTAAACATTACGGCTGCTAAAGGAGCTGCGCCTGCGCCCTCGGCAATCATCTTCTGCGACTCAATAAGCTTGAGAATTGCAGATGAAATTTCATCATCGCTAACTGTTACGATGTCGTCAACATACTTCTTTACATATTCAAATGTATGCTCACCCGGCTCTTTAACCTGAATACCGTCGGCAATTGTAGAAACGCTGTCAAGATGAACAGGCTCACCGTTCTTGATTGACTCAACCATTGAAGGAGCGCCCTCTGCCTGAACACCGTAAACCTTAATGTTAGGATTAAGGCTCTTTATTGCACAAGCAACACCAGAAATAAGTCCGCCGCCGCCGATTGCACATACAACAGCGTCAACATCGGGCATTTCGTTCATAATCTCGATACCGATTGTACCCTGACCTGCGATAACATTTTCATCGTCAAACGGATGAATAAATGTATAGTTCTTTTCATCACGAAGTCTTAAAGCCTCGTTATAAGCATCATCATAAACACCCGGAACCATACAAACCTCGGCTCCGTAGTTCTTAGTAGCCTCAACCTTTGAAATAGGCGCACCGTCAGGCAGACAGATAAGCGACTTGATACCGTACTTTGTAGCGGCAAGTGCAACACCCTGAGCGTGGTTGCCTGCAGAACAGGCAATAACACCTCTTGCCTTTTCTTCTTCGGTAAGCTGAGAAATCTTGTAACCTGAACCTCTTACCTTAAATGAACCTGTAATCTGAAGATTTTCGGGTTTGAGATAAACATCACAATCATCACAAATACCCCTTGCCTGAACGATATTAGTCTGTCTGATAACATCCTTCAAAACATATGATGCGTGATAGATTTTGTCTAATGTAAGCATACCAATTACTTCCTTTTCTATATGTATCCATTGCCTATTTTAATACAACAAAGCTTTAAAATCAAGTTTTTTTAGAATAAACAAAGGGAATTTTTGCAGGATTTTTTAAAGTCTTATTCATAATTCGCAAACAGAATATAAAATATTAATGATGAACAAATAAAAACACCTGCTTACAAGCGTAAACAGGCGTTTCTATGAAATTATGAAATTGGTATTAACTAATTGAAAACTTACAGCCTAAGTTAAGCAAGTGATGCGCCCAGCTTTTTGCAAGCCTCAAGGGCGTCGTCATCGGGAGCATCGTTACAGATAACGCTTTCGCAAACAAGGTTTGCACCGTCACCCTTACAGGTGTCCTCCCAGTTTCTCATCCATTCGCCGTCACCCCAGCCGTATGAGCCGAAGAGGGCAATGCTTTTGCCGTTTAAAGCACTTTCACATTCGTTGAAAACAGGCTCAAACTCGCTGTCCTCAAGAACCTCCGCACCCATTGCAGGACAACCGAATGCAATGCCGTCAAAATCTGCAACCGATGAAGAATCAAAATCGTTTACATTTGCAAGAATAACTTCTGCGCCAGCGGACTTTGCACCCTCGGCAACGGCTTCCGCCATCTGCTCTGTGTTACCTGTACCGCTCCAGAATACTACTGCTACTTTACTCATATTATATACTCACCTTTCAGTTTTTGTACTTGATTACACTTTATGTCAGTTACACGCAACAGTCAGCTTTTGAAGCGGAGTGCCTTGTAACCACTTAGAGTAATAGATGTCAGAACATTTTTTGAATTTGGCGAACTCTTTGGTTGCTTTTTCTTCATTACCGTAAACTTTCCAGCAACCTGAACATTTACAGCAATTTCCTTTATGAAGAATAAAGCCATGGACATCTTCGGGAGGATAACCGAGGAACAGTCCAATTTCGTGCGGAAACTCGTTTGAGTCTTTAAGTCGGTGGCGAAGCTCCCTTATGCAGCGTGCGGCATCGTGTGAATGATACCCCTGCGACTCAAGCAGCTTACACGCATATTCATCGGACAAATCAACAGCAAGACGGGACGGGCGAAAAATATAGATTAAAGCCTTTCCGTTACTAAATTTCAGTGGCAGAACTCTTATTCCCTTTTTGCAAAACATTTTATTCAGCTTTTTCACATCACATTCGCACTCAAGCCGTGACGAGTACGGACAGTTGAAAAGATTAGCCGTTTTTATTCCTGCAAGTGTTGGGGAACAATGTTTGATAATTAAATCTTCTGACATCTTTTCCTCTAAATAATTGAATGAATGATTTGAATAGAATTGAATAAATACACCACAGTGATTATCCGATAACTGTCTTTTAGTTAGTTTTAGCTAACTTGATTCCATAAGCAAGACTCATTTGTTGTCTTTATCTTACAGTTAATAATATACCATCGGTCAATATTATTATCGGCTCTCAAAGGGTTTTCTATGCTCCAAACGGACAGGCAATTTCAGCAAAGATTTAGGGACAGCAAACGCTGTCCCTGAAAGGAGAAGAGATATTATGAATAATTACCCGGCAAAGTAATCATCAAATATTCTGCGGATATTTCCGCAGTCCGTCGAAAATAATAATAGGCGTATCTTTTCGACAATGTTATTATAGCACCTTGTAAAGTATTTTTACTGCTCTGTACGGACATATAAGGCTCTGTTCAGACAAGCGATTTTCGGTACTCATTCGGTGACTTATTCATCACCTTTCTAAATGCTCCCGCAAACTTACTGCCGTTGTTGTAGCCGACAATTCCTGCAATTTCAAGAACACTTTTGTCGGTGTTTTTCAAAAGTGCGGCGGCCTTTTGCATTTTATAGTTCGTTATGTAGCCGTTAATCGTATCGCCGTAAACTCCCTTAAAACAGATTTTAAGAGAAGTCGGAGAGATGCCGAGCATATCGGCAAGCTCCGTAATTGTGATATGCTCGTCAAGGTGAGCAAGCAGATATTTTTTTGCCTCTTTTGCGGCAGTAACCTGTGAGCGAGAAAAATACCGTCTTTCCTCACTCTCCCCCTTGTATTCAAGACCGCTCAAAAACAAAAGAAGTTCAAGCACTTTAACCTTGTGATAACCCTTTCGGATATTTTCGGGAACGGAATAGAGTTCAGAAAAAATATGCTCAATGCTGATGTTTTCACGCATAATTGAGTACGGCTTTTCGGAGCAGAATTTCATCTCAAGTTCTTCGGGACTGACAAAAACATCGTCAAGAATACACGAAAAACACCTTGGCACACGGTTCATATCAATTGCAACCGATACACCGTGGTAGTGGCTCAGCGGACAATATCTGTGGCGGATATTTTCCGTGTTCTTTTGTATCGACAAATCTCCTGACGCAAGGTAGAGATATTCACCGTTTTTGTATTCAAACTCAATTCTGCCCTCCTGACAATGCGTGATGATGAGCATTTTTCTTCCTTTGGCAAGGTCAATGTCACAAGTCTGCATATGCACATCATAATACACAAGCTCAATGCCCGAAAATACAGGATAGACTGTGACTTCACAATCACCCGTGTTGTCCTGTGAACGGTATATGCTGAACGATTCGCCGTGTTCAACAGTTTGTATCATACCGTATGGATTATCAATCTTCTGCAATACTGCCATAAGGTTGCCTCTCTTCTCCTAAAAGACCTTATTCCACCTTCATAACGGTGTATGCGCCTATACCGTTTACTGTCTTTTTGAGGACTTTATCCTCAATTTCATTTTTCATTCTGACTGTAACCCTGCCGGAGGAAACATCAGCTTCTGCCCACACACCGTCAATTGAATTGAGTGCGTTTTCTACTCTTGCTGAACAGTTTTTACAGACCATTCCGTCAACAACAAGAGTTTTTTCATAGGGATAATGTGACTTATCCTTATCGGCAACCTTGTTTTTCTTAACGCTTTCGTCACTTGCACCGCAACATCCGCTTGCAAGTTTCTTCTTGTAACTTCTGATTACGAGAACTACAAACACAATGAATGCCACGGCAAGCAATCCGTAAAAAACATACTCCATATGTATCTCTCCTTTTTTTAAATTTTAATCGTCACTCTTTAAAGCCTGTGAGAGTTTGATTTTATTAATTTTCTTTTGAAGAATAAAGTATATAATTGCATAGCAGATAATGCCGATTACTGCCATTTCAACAAATACATACCACGGTACAACATACGGCAACCAACCCTTCATTTCAAACATAAAGTAGTGGTACAAGCCTGCAAAAACATAGTATATCAGCGGAACACTCACAAGGATTGCACCTATTGTCACAACCGTTGTTGCACGGTTATACAGCTTGCTCGCCTCTCTGCTTGAATAGCCGAGAATTTTCAGCATTGAAATATTCTGCTCATTCTTTTCGATAACAAGCTTTGAAAGCAGATACATAAGGATAATGTAAATCAGAACCGAGAAGCCTACAAGAAGTGTGAACGACATACCCATTGAATCGTCAAGCTGATCCGTTACGGTTGTAAGGTCTTTCTGAGTGATTGTTGTTGCAATGTACTTGTCGTCAATATCTTTAAGTTTTTCGTTGCTGAAATAGCCTGTAAAGTATCCGTCATCCTTATCAAAAACATCGTTAAAGTTATCATTTGTCATAAACACACAAAGTGACGCAGGATAGTAGTAACTGCCGACAATCTTGAATGTGTATTTATTCTCGCCGTACTTATCCTTTAAAGTAACCCTGTCACCTACTTTAAGGCTGTATTTCTCAAGATATCCCTGTGATGCGACAACTTCATTTTTCTTTATAGGAACATTAACCTTTGAAAGATACTCCGAATCTTCCTCAATTCCGTAAGCTGAAATTTCTTCGTCATTTGACTCATAAAGCGTTGTCATGCAGAATTTTTCGGCAGCGTCATTGCTTGTTTCAACAGGGGCTTTCAGAACATACTGATAATCGCAAATCATATTGTTTACAACTTCTGTTTTGTAGTTTGAAAGCAACGGATTGAGTGCAAGTCCAAAGAATAACAGCAGACCTGCAAACATAATTCCGAACACCATAATTATGTATGACGGAATGTTCTGGAGAATAATTCTCAGACGGAAACGGGTAAGAAATCTGAAATTCGGAAGCTTTGCCGCCTTTTTCTTTTTCTTCATATGGAAGTCGTGTCTGAGGAACTGGAGCGGAGGCAATCTCAATGCCTTTGCAATTACAAACAGATTGATAAGTGTAATTATGATACACGGAATCACCGTTGTGAGTATGAATGCATCACCGTTCCACAAGGTCTGATAAGGCGGCAGACTGTAGCTGTGATAATACATATTCATCACAACATTTTTCATAGCCGTATAACCGAGAATGTTGCCTATTACAGCCGCAATAAAGGTTACAAGTGTGGGGACAACAAGGTAATGTCTTGTAAGCTCTCCCCTTGTATAGCCCGACGCTCTGAGTGTACCGATTACCGAGGCTTCCTGTTCAATAGTGTCACGGCTTGTGATTGCAAATATAAAGCCGAATACAACGATAAGAACATAAAGCAATGTAAGCATCATAGTTTTGTCACTGCCGATATCGTCACCGCTGAACATAATAGCCTGATTGTCGGCACGCTTTACAAAATCTGTGAGCATTCCTGTTTTGGCAAGTTCTTCCTTCACATCATCGCCCAGGTCATTTTTCCTGCTGTCTGAAAGATTTTTGTCATTGTCAATCCACGAGTAGCAATAAGTGTAGCTGTCATCGACAATTTCGTCAAAATCGGCATCTGTGACAACCGCAACGGAAAACTTCTTTGCATCAAACATCATATCGGTGTTGTTCTTAAAAAGAGATGTGTAATCAGAGAATGCAACCGTTGCGGAAACTGTCATATCCTTGTCGGCAACTTTGATTTTATCGCCGACTTTAATTTCATTGTTTTCTGCATAAAGTCTGTCAATTGCAATTTCGCCGTTATTTTCGGGAAGATTGCCCTCAAAAACAGAAATCTTATTGAAATCGTCACGATTCCTGTACAATCTCAAGGTATGTCCGTCCTTGATTTCTTCGTTCTTATAAAAATTCTTGTAAAGTTTAACTCCGAGATTTTCAACATTTTCTTTTGTTTTGTCGTCAATTTCTGTGGCAAGACAAAAGTGACCGTCCTCAACATTGTACTTTTCAAAAGAATTGTCAAAGGCGGATTTCATGCTGTCGCCTGCGACAAGAAAGCCTGAAATAAAACCTATGCTTAAAATCAGAAAGAGGAAAAGTGCAATGTATTTTCCCAAATCGTTTTTTATTTCTCTGGGTATTCGTTTTGTAAGAGGATTTCTCATAACGCACCTCCTACCAGTCAAGCTCTTGTGCCGGAGTTTTTTCCGTATTGACAATATCGTGTCTTATCTGACCGTCACGGAGTTTTATAACTCTGTCTGCCATATTTTTAATAGCGTCATTGTGAGTTACAAGTATAACGGTGTTACCATACTTTTTATTTACATCTTCAATCAGCTTGAGAATTTCTTTTGAAGTTTTGTAGTCAAGAGCACCGGTGGGTTCATCACACAAGAGCAAGTCGGGATTTTTCACGATTGCTCTGCCGATTGATGTCCTCTGCTGTTGACCGCCCGAAAGCTGATTCGGGATTTTGTTTCTGTGTTCATAAAGTCCGAGCGTTTTCATCAAATCGTCAACATTTAGAGGATTGTCGCTGAGATATGCACCGACTTCAATATTTTCCCTTACAGTAAGGTTTGGAATGAGGTTGTAGGACTGAAAAACATAACCGAGGTGCTTTCTTCTGTAGAGTGAAAGCTGTTTTTCGTTCATATTTTCAATTGTATCGCCGTTGATTGAGATACTGCCCTCCTCGGCAGTTTCAATACCGCCGATAATGTTAAGAAGTGTTGATTTTCCCGAACCTGACGGACCGAGCAAAACACAGATACTGCCCTTTTCAATATTGCAGTTTATGCCTTTGAGAACCTCTGTCCTGTTCTCACCTGTGCCGAAGAATTTGTGAATATTTTTGATTTCAAGATACATTTCGTATCACCTCTCATTATTTTTTACGATTCAGAATCGTACTGAATACACATTACTCATATAATTTCTTCAACACCAAATTCATAATTTCATTTAAAAGAAAAAGGGGTGCAGTTTTTTTGGACTGCACCCCCGATAAAACATTTACTTATGATTATGGCAGTCACCGTGACACGCACAGTGCGCACAGTTTGCACCGCAGGAGGATTTGCCCTCTTTTTTGTCTTTCACCATACGGAAAACCACAAATGCAATCACGGCAATAACAATTAATGCAACAATGATTGTGCCGATATTAGCCGCTAACCACTCGAACATATTTATTCCTCCTTTAATTTAATCAACAGTTTTTAATTATTTCTTAGCTGCCTTAACTTTAAGAGTTGTAGCCTCTTTGTAAGGTCTTACGAGCATATAAATCATAAATGCAAATACTGCAACGGCAAAGATAAGACCGATTACATTAAGACCGCCTGTGAAGATTGAACCGAACTGGAATACCATAAATGCAATTGCATAAGCAAATACGCACTGATAACCGACTGCGAACCAGAACCACTTGATGTTGTTCATCTCTCTCTTGATAGCGCCCATAGCGGCAAAGCAAGGAGCGCAGAGAAGGTTGAAGAGGAGGAATGAGAAACCGCTTAAACCTGTGAACGCGGTGCCGATTTCTGTCCATCCGCCCGGATAAAGGATACCCATTGTACCGACGATGTTTTCCTTAGCAACAAGACCTGTGATGGATGCAACAGTTGCCTGCCAGTTACCCCAGCCGAGCGGTGCAAAGATCCATGCAAGACCGTTACCGATTGCGGCAAGAATTGAGTTGCCGATTTCGTCCTCACCGAGCATACGGAATGTACCGTCAACAAATCCGAAGTATGTTGTGAACCAAACAAGGATTGTTGAAAGGAGAATGATTGTACCTGCCTTCTTGATGAATGACCAGCCACGCTCCCACATTGAACGGAGGAGGTTGCCGACAGTCGGAAGATGGTAAGCAGGAAGTTCCATTACGAATGGAGCAGGATCACCTGAGAACATCTTTGTCTTTTTAAGCATAATACCTGAAACTACAATTGCAGCCATACCGATGAAGTAAGCCGATGTTGCAATCCATGGTGAACCACCGAAGATAGCGCCTGCGATCATAGCGATGAACGGCTGTTTAGCACCGCAAGGAATGAATGTTGTTGTCATAATAGTCATACGGCGGTCACGCTCATTCTCGATTGTACGGGATGCCATAATACCCGGAACGCCGCAGCCTGTGCCTACAAGCATTGGGATAAATGACTTACCCGAAAGACCGAACTTACGGAAGATACGGTCGAGTACGAATGCGATACGAGCCATATAACCGCAGCTTTCGAGGAAAGCAAGGAGAATGAAGAGCACGAGCATCTGAGGAACAAAGCCGAGAACCGCACCTACACCGGCTACGATACCTTCAAGGATAAGACCCTGAAGCCAGTCTGCACAATTGATTTGGTTAAGACCGTTCTCAATAAGTTTTGGAATACCGGGAACCCAGATTCCGTATGTTGCGGCATCGGGAGCGCCGTAACCCTCTTTATAATCTGTGTTGAGGTAGTTTGAAACAGCCTCTTCAAGAGCAGATTTCTTTGTATTCGGAGTTTCTGTAATTTCAAGAGTTTCTTCATCCTGAACAGAATATGTAACGCTTGCGTCTGAAGGTGTGAGATTTACAAGCTCTGCAAGAGCAGCCTTTGCGGCATCTTCGGAATAATTTTCAGCTTCAAGGTCAACAGCTTCGGCAATGTCGTCATTACCGTACTGAGCATTGAACGCCTCGATAATTGCATCTGAATCGCCGTAGGTTTCTTCAGCTTTCTCAGCCTGTGATGAACCGATACCGAAAAGGTGCCAGCCGTCACCGAAAAGACCGTCATTTGCCCAGTCAGTTGCCATTGAACCTACTGTCTGCATTGAGATGTAGTAAACAAGGAACATAATAATCGCAAAGATTGGAAGACCGAGCCAACGGTTGGTTACAACCTTATCAATCTTGTCCGATGTTGTAAGCTTACCCTTGTTTTTCTTCTTATAACAGCTCTTGATGATTGAGGCAATGTAGATGTATCTCTCGTTAGTGATGATACTCTCTGCGTCATCATCAAGCTCTTTTTCAGCCGCCTGAATATCTTTTTCAATGTGGTCAATAACATTCTGCGGAATGTCAAGCTTTGCAAGAACCTTGTCGTCACGCTCAAAAATCTTGATAGCGTACCAACGCTGCTGTTCTTCAGGCATATTGTGAACCGCCGCCTCTTCAATGTGAGCGATTGCGTGTTCAACTACACCGTTAAAGCTGTGCATGGGGATTGTCTTTGTTGAGCCTGCGGCTTTGATTGCAGCCTCGGCAGCTTCCATAATGCCAGTGCCTTTAAGAGCTGAAATTTCAACAACCTTACAGCCAAGCTGTCTTGAAAGCTCATCAATGTTGATTGAATCGCCGTTCTTCTTAACGAGGTCAATCATATTGATTGCCACAACAACAGGGATACCGAGTTCTGTAAGCTGTGTTGTGAGGTAAAGGTTTCTTTCAAGGTTTGTACCGTCAATAAGGTTAAGAATCGCATCGGGGCGTTCACCGACAAGATAGTTACGGGCAACAACCTCTTCAAGAGTGTAAGGTGAAAGTGAGTAGATACCGGGCAAGTCCATAATTGTAACATCCTTGTGCTTTTTGAGCTTACCCTCTTTTTTCTCAACAGTTACGCCGGGCCAGTTACCTACGAACTGATTGGAACCCGTAAGAGCGTTGAACAAAGTTGTCTTACCGCAGTTAGGGTTACCTGCAAGAGCAATTTTAATTTCCATATATCAGTTATCCTCTCTTAGATTAGCAAAAGCTAACCGTAATGTTATAAAAATACGGGATTTCTCCCGTAGGATTTACAAGTTTGAATTACTCAACTTCAATCATTTCAGCGTCTGCTTTTCTGAGTGAAAGTTCATAATTTCTTACAGTTACTTCAATCGGATCTCCGAGCGGTGCAACTTTTCTGATGTAGATTTCAACACCCTTTGTGATGCCCATATCCATAATTCTGCGTTTGATAGCGCCTTCACCGTGAAGCTTTACAACTTTGACGGTTTCGCCTACTTTTGCCTGTTTTAAAGTTTTCATAACAGTTTCCTCCATCTTAATTTCAGCATAAAGCCGTTATTAAAAACACCTTTCGGAACAACTCCGCTGCGTGTTTATTTACTGATAAAAATTAAACCATAATCTTACGAGCCATCTCTTCACTGATTGCAACTCGTGTTTCCTTTACATTAACAATAACATTTCCGCCTAAAGAAGAAATAATGGTAACTTCTCCGCCTGCAACGAAACCAAGATTCTCAAGGTGCTTTTTAACCTCGGGAGAGCCTCCCACCTTTTTTATAATATTGGTTTCACCTGAGTTAGCAAATACCAAAGGCATCATAAAATCAATCTCCTTTAAGTTAGCAGATACTAACAATATTTGTCAATTAAAGGTTAGCTCTCGCTAACCGATTATATGGTACTATAAAACTCGAATTATGTCAATAGACTTGCAAAAATTTTTTTACAAATTTTAAAATTTGGCATTTTGAATATTTGACATCTGTGTTTCGGATATTATTTTTGTTGATTTCGGTAAATCGTTTTTTCATAATTATTGAAAGCACAATTAATTTTATTGATTTTTTGTTCATATTATGATATGATTAGAAACTGTAAAGGAGTGCAAACTATGCAATTAAAAGAATCAGGTGAAATGTACCTTGAAACAATATATGTTCTTTCAAAAAAGAGCAATTATATAAGATCAATTGATGTATGTGAAGAAATGGGATATTCAAAGCCGAGCGTAAGCCGTGCCGTTGGTCTTCTCAAAGAGGGCGGTTATCTTAAAGTCGGTGATGACGGCTCGCTTATTCTCACCGACCTCGGCAGGGAAATTGCAGAAAAAACATATGAAAGACACACCGTTCTTTCAAAGCTCTTTGTTCTGCTCGGAGTTAATCCCGAAACTGCCGCTGCAGATGCCTGCAAAATGGAACACATTATCAGCGACGAAACCTTTGCCGCATTGAAAAATCACCTTGAAAATCATATGCAGTAAAAGGCTGAAAAATTACCGAATATTACACACAAAAGGCTGACGATTTCTCGTCAGCCTTTGTTTTTACTCAACTGCTTTCAATAAGATTTCTGATTTCCCAGTCGGATACTTTGGGATAATCGGAAAGCTTTTTATAAAGCACTCCGACCCATACCTCGGTAAATTCAAAATCACCGATTTTTATAAGCATATTCTCCACACACTTTTGAACGCTGAAATTATGTGTCTAACTCATAGTAATAAAGCGTGTTTGTGTCGGTGTCATAAACTCCAAGCACAAAATTAAGCGACGCTCTTTCAAGCATATTCGTAAGGCTTTTATCTTGTTTGTCAATCAGCATTGAATAGCCGTTCTTTATTTCGGGTATAAGCGAATTGCCGTTTTCATCACACACAAATCCGCTGTAATCGCCGTATAACAAAGACTGAACCGTTTTATCGGACGGCAACGGCGTCCATACATTATTATTTTCAATTTGCGTTAAAGCGCTGTCATCCGAAAATTTAATTTTGGCAAAAGTTGCTCCGTCACCGTTAAATCCGCCGTGTGTGTCGAACGATTCTGCAACTTTACCGCTTGAAACATTGAGTTTCAGATTATAGGCGACCGTATCTTTATCACCGCACCCAATCAACGAAAACGCAAAAATAACAATAGTACAAATTATTGCAGCTGCCTTTTTCATAAGAACATCTCCTTAATTACTTTTAAGCATTTTTAAATAGGTATCCAATCTTTCGTTGACATACCCTGCAAAAAGGTTTTCCATTGCAGACAGGTTATGCTTTACATAATATTCGTCAAAAGCATTATAATAGGCAATTCTGTCGGCAAACTTAATATCAATCGGCGGATAGCCTGCTTTCATCAATTCAAGGTTCACAAGCAATCTGCCTGTTCTGCCGTTTCCGTCAATAAAGGGATGAATTCCCTCAAACTCAATATGAAAACGGGCAAGTTTAGTAATTATATGCTCCTTGCTTTCTGCAAAATCAATCAACAGCTGTTCCATTTTCGGCTCAATAAGATACGGCTGAACGGGTTCGTGCTGTGCTCCCATAATTCGCACGGGAACTCTTCGATAGACTCCACGGTCATCTCTTTTATCGGCAAGCACCAAAAAATGAATTTGCTTTATTATGCTTTCACTTATCGGAACTTTTTCTTTTACAAGCTGTGATATATAGTCAAAAGCCTCTTTGTGACCGACAGCCTCCATATGGTCTTTTAACGGCTTTTGGGCAATGGTGAGTCCTCTCAAAACCAAATCGGTTTCACGCAAGGTCAGCGTGTTGCCCTCGATAGCATTTGAATTGTATGTGTATTCAACAATAAATTCCTCGTTAAGCCTTTCAACTTCACCCTCGGTCAAAGGTCTGCATTTGTCAAGCTCGGCTTTTTTACGGTCAATCTGCGAAAGAATACTTTCCTGCGACTTGTATCTGCCGTCAACAGGTTTCACGGCATCAATCGGAATATGCCACATTCTTTTTTCTTGATATGCACCCGATATTTTGCCATCGGAACAAAGCGTTCTTATTCTGCGTTCGGAAATGCCCCATTTTTCAGAAGCCTGTTTTACTGTCATAAACATAAGTCACACCTCCGTGTAAAAAACAAAGCGGTACAATAAGCACCCAATTTTGCTTATTATACCACTTTTGCGGAACAATATCAACAGTTGCGGAATAATGCAAAGGCGATTTGCGGAACAATAGGGCTATCTTTTTGCTTTATTCGCATTAAAATTTCATTGTGAGAGAAATTCTGTTCTTTTCGGGATCAACCGAAAGAACCTTTACATTTACAACATCACCGACTTTGAGAACCTCGCTCGGGTGCTTGATGTACTTATCGCAAATCTGCGAAATGTGAACAAGTCCGTCCTGATGAACACCGATATCAACAAATGCGCCGAAGTCAATTACATTTCTGACTGTGCCTTTAAGCTCCATTCCCTCTTTCAAATCCTTGATGTCGAGAATATCACTTCTGAGCATTGGTGCCGGCAACTCATCACGGGGATCTCTGCCGGGTTTTGAGAGTTCCTTTACAATATCGTCAAGAGTCGGAAGTCCGATTCCGAGAACATCGGCAAGTGACTTTGTTCCCTTTGCTTTTACTCTCTGCTGAATATCGGAGAAGTTGCCTGATTTTATTTCTTTATCGGAATATTCAAGAAGTCCTAAAAGTTCTTTTGCACTCTTGTAGCTTTCGGGGTGAACGCCTGTGTTGTCAAGCGGATTTCTGCTTTCGGGAACACGCAAAAATCCTGCGCACTGCTCAAACGCTTTAGGTCCGAGTTTCGGAACTTTCTTGAGTTCTGCTCTTGATGAGAACGCACCGTTTTCTTCACGATATGCAACAATATTTTTGCATACGGTTGCGTTAAGTCCCGACACTCTCGACAAAAGTGCAGGCGATGCCGTATTAAGGTCTGCACCAACCGAGTTTACGCAGTCCTCTACAACACCGTCAAGTGTTTCACCGAGTTTTTTCTGCGGCATATCGTGCTGATACTGACCGACACCGATTGCCTTAGGCTCAATCTTAACAAGTTCTGCAAGCGGATCCTGAAGTCGTCTTGCAATTGACACGGCACTTCTGAGTGTGAGGTCAAGGTCGGGAAGTTCTGTTGCGGCAAGCTTTGATGCCGAATAAACCGACGCACCTGCCTCGCTGACTACCATATAATAAACGGGGTGGTCAGCCTCTTTGATTGTTTCGGCTGTGAACATCTCGGTTTCCTTGCTTGCAGTACCGTTGCCGATTGAAATAATATCAACATGATGCTTTTTGATGAGGCGGAGCAAGGTTTGCTTTGACTCCTGAATTTTTTTGTCTGAATGTGTAGGATAAATTACGGTTGTATCAAGCACCTTGCCTGTGCTGTCAACAACGGCAGTCTTACAGCCTGTGCGG
>ERZ1026772.876-NODE-876-length-18820-cov-8.678657_pt1 | contig 18820 bp, 12 predicted proteins | sample MGYA00380124_ERZ1026772 | MGnify/ENA primary metagenome ERZ1026772 (study PRJEB33269, sample SAMEA4719760) | human gut metagenome | biome: human-associated habitat; feature: organic feature; material: feces | place: Cameroon | collected 2013-10 ...
AGGCTGTCGCCTGCCACCCATTCACAAGGTCATGGGCGACCATGCCTCCAGAGGCACCACCACCGCCGGGGCTTCTGCTGTCACGTGGTTTTTCCGGATGTCATTTCCACGATATACTGCTGGAGAATCCGGCTTTGGTGAAAAAGTTACGCCGTATTTTTTTACAATTATCGTTTTTGAAAGCCATTCGTTTGAAAAAAACGCGGCATTTTTCGTAAAAATATCATTGATTTCACATAAAAATTGCCATTTCTGGGCCACGAAATGTCGTTTTTGGGATATTTTATGTGAAAAATTAAAAATTTTATTCGTTTTAATTTGATAGTTTTTAAGTCGGATTTGATTAAAAACTGTAAATAAAATTGAGATTCTGCTAAAAATCTGCATTTTATTAATCGTTATAACTTGGGCAACTACACGTAATTACGAAAAGTTACACTATGTTGCATTTTAAAAATGTATTTTTTATGTTTGCAGAAATCGCATTTGATACACGTCCTCTAGTAAGTGCTGTTAGCGCTGCGGATGTACATGAATGTGGAAACAATATGTTAAACTTACTCAATAATGCTTATGAAAAAAATCCTTCTTTTTTTCGTGACCATCATGTTGTCAGCAGGACTGGGATTTGCGCAGAGCCGCAACATCACAGGTAAGGTGACTGATGCTACAACAGGCGAAGGTATTCCATTCGCATCAATCCAGGTCAAAGGTACAATGACAGGAGCATCGGCGGACGCTGATGGTAACTACAGTATCAATGTCAAATCCAACGACGCTGTGCTTGTCTTCGTTTCTGTCGGTTATAAACAACATGAAGTTGCAACTGACGGAAAGAAAAACATCAATGTGGAACTTACTCTGGATGCGACAGCTATCGATGAGACAATCGTAGTCGCATACGGAACAGCTCACAAGAAATCCTTCACGGGATCAGTGGCTGTCGTGAAAAACAAGGATCTGGAGCGCAGAAGCGTTTCCAACGTCACAAAGGCCCTCGACGGCTTGGCTCCTGGTGTGCAGGCTACTTCCGGAAGCGGACAGCCTGGTTCAGGATCGACTATCGTGATCCGTGGTTTCGGTTCCATCAATGCTTCCTCGACCCCTCTCTATGTGGTGGACGGCGTCCCTTATGACGGAAGCATATCTGCCATCAATCCGGACGATATTGCCAGCATGACCATTCTCAAGGATGCCTCTGCATCAGTTCTTTATGGTGCGCGTGGTGCAAACGGTGTCGTTATCATCAACACCAAGAAAGGTAGCGACAGCGGTGTTACAGTGGACCTGAAAGTCAATGTCGGCATTTCTTCAAGAGCAATCCCTCGTTATGAGACCGTAGGTGTCAAGGATTATATGGAAATCATGTATTCTGCATTCTATAATAAGTACGGAAACAATGCTGCCAATCAGATGTTGAACGGCTCCATGGCGATTTTCGGAAAAGGCGGAATGTATAATCCATACGACAAGCCTGTTACTGAACTGTTTACTTCTGACGGAAAAGTTCGTGATGATGCGAATTTGAGATGGAGTGAAGATTGGATGAAGGAAATCACTGACAACAAGGCTTTGCGTCAGGAATACGGAATCAGTGTTTCCGGAGGTAGAAAGGGTACCCAGTATATGTTCTCGCTCGGATATCTTAACGAGGACGGTGTTTTGAAAACCACCAACTTCGAAAGATATACCGGCCGTCTGAATGTCGAGACTCATGCCAAGCCTTGGTTTGCAGCAGGACTCGGAGCGAACTTCTCCAAGACAGGTTCCAATTCATTGGGAGCAAAGGACGCCCAAGCTTCCAATGTGTTCTATTCCGCTCAGTTGATGGCTCCGATCTATCCTATATATCAGAGAGATCCGTCGACTGGTGATTATATCCTTGATGCGAATGGACAGAAACAGTTCGATTATGGTGTTTCCCGTCCAGCAGGACAACAGAGTGATTTCAACTGTAATGCCACTCTCTTTAACGACAAGTATAGAGCTGACACATATTCATTGTCCGCACGTTCCCACATTGACCTTATGGGCGTCAAGGACAATTGGTCGGAAGGACTTAAATTCCAGGTGAATTTCGGTGCTGACTACTTCAACTCACAGTCCATGGTTTATTACAACCCTAATTTCGGTAATGCGCAGAAGGTAAACGGACGACTCCAGAGAACCAATAAGACTTCGTTGGGTTATACCTTCAACCAGTTGCTGACCTATAACCGTACATTCGGACGCCACAATGTGGACCTCCTTGTCGGACATGAGTACTATAACTACAAGACAGCCGATTTGTCCGGACACAAGACGGGACTTCCTGGAGCAGGAATCTATGAACTTGATGCCGCTGCCGTAATTGTCGGAACCGGCAGCTCCAGCGACGTGGACCGTATTGAATCAGTCCTTTCACGTGTAGGATATAACTACGATGAGAAATACTTCCTGTCTGCCAGCTGGCGAACAGACGGCTCTTCAAGATTCGCTGCTTCCAAGCGTTGGGGTAACTTCTGGTCAGTAGGTGCATCGTGGAGATTGTCAGAAGAGAAATTCATGAAGGGAATTGATTGGCTGAATGCCCTTACCCTTAAATTCTCTTATGGTGTCCAGGGTAACAACAGCGTCGGTTCATATTACGCTTATCAGGCACTCTATGACTTGTCTACTCCTAATGCTACTCTTCCTGGCGCGACTATCAATGATGTTGCGAATGCTGATTTGACATGGGAGTCCAACAATAACCTCAATACCGGTTTGGAAGCCAGATTGTTCAATCGCCTGGACCTCAGCTTTGAGTTCTATAACAGGAAGACCACGGACATGCTTCTCGCTTATCCTCTGCCTGCATCTTCAGGATTCTCAAGCTATTACCGTAATTCCGGCGAGATGCGCAACCGGGGAATCGAGTTCGCTTTGACCGGTTACATCTTCGATAAGGACGATCTTCAGTGGAGTGTGACTTGGATGGGCTCGACTGTCAACAACAAGGTTTTGAAACTTACTGATGAAGGCAAGGATATCATTGGCAGTAGCCAGATTATCAGAGTCGGAGAGACATTGTACTCTTATTATGTAGCTCGTTCTGCCGGAGTGGATCCTATGACCGGATTGAAGATGTACTGGGCAAAGGATGCTGATGGCAATGACTACATCACGACAAGTACCAGCAAGGCTCAGGAAAATCGCGTCATTGTAGGAAGTCGTATTCCTGATTTGTATGGTTCGCTGTCGACTTCATTCAGGTGGAAGAACATTGACCTGGCCGTTTCTACCAACTATTCAATCGGTGGAAAGAACTATGACGGCGTATATCAGGAGTTCATGGGATGCTATTATGTTGCTGAAGCGAAGCATAAGGATATTCTCCGCGCATGGAGAAAGCCGGGAGATATAACTGATGTCCCTAAATATACGATCGGTGATGTTCCTATCGCGACTGACGACAAATTGATCGACGCTTCTTACTTCTCGATCAAGAACATTACCCTCGGATACACCCTCCCTAAGCTTTGGACTTCGAAGATAGGATTCAAGAGCGCACGCATTGCTGCATCAGTGGACAATCTCTGGATTTTCACACATTTGAAGGGTATGGACCCGCAGTACTCACTTACTGGAGGAACCTCCTACGTCTATGCTCCGACAAGAACTGTTTCATTCAGTCTTGCGCTTAAGTTCTAATCACATCTAATTGAGGTAAATTATGAAAAAGATACTTAATGTTTTAATAGTGGCGCTCGGCGTTTCCATGCTCTTCGCGTCATGCAAAAAAGAGGTTCTGGATACCGCTCCGGCAGGGGCTCTTTCTGGTGCGGAGATATTTGGAGATTCGCAGAAAGCGCAGAGTGCCGTGGATGGTATTTACAGAATGATGTATACCAATGGTTGGAGTAAAGGTTGGGCACATGAAAATCCGGGATTGGCGGGATTTACCATTGTCCGTTCTCTTATGGGTGAAGATCATTTTATGTACTCGCAAGGACAGGGATGGTTCTATTTTGACTATTGTTTCAATACGACTTCTGACTGGACAAATACAAGTGGCCGTCAGTATGCGACGTGGAATTTATTCTATTCGCTCATATCTCAGGCCAATTATGTGACTGATGCGGAAGAATCGCTGAAGAAGGATAAAGTCGGTCAGAATGTCCTTGGGCAGGCATACGCTATCAGGGCATTTGCATACTACTGCCTCTATGAGTCTTTCTGTCAGGGCAATTATACTGCGAATAAAGACAAGCCAGGAGTCCCTATATATACGAAGGGCACCAACAAGGACACTGAAGGTGTAGGTCGTGGTACCATTGAGGGCTTGTTCAAGCAGATTAATGGTGATTTTGAAAAGTCTGTCGGATATTTCACTTCCGGTGGACAGACGCAGAGCCATCCGTCACATATCGACTTGTATACAGCCTATGGACTTTGGGCAAGAGCTGCGCTTGGCCAGCAGGATTATGATAGAGCGGGCAAGTGTGCGGAGGAAGCCTTGAAGAAGCCTGATCTTGAAAGAGTGCTGGGCATGTCAGAACTTGGTAAGTTCAACAACCGTAACATGAAGGATGTGCTGTGGGCTTTCGAAATTACAGCGGATCAGGCCGGTCTTTATGGAAGTTTCATCTCCCACATGGCTAAAGACGGCACGTATGGAGCTAAAGGACCGCAGTGTATTGACTACTGGCTTTACGAAGGTGGTATGTCCGATACTGATGAGCGTCGTGCATGGGGTGAACGAGTTTCAGTGAAAAACAAAGAAGGAAAGGAAACACGTTATTACTATGTGAACAACAAATTCGGTTATGCAAATGCCACTACAGGAGTTGCTGACATGATCAATATGAGAGCTGAAGAAATGCTTCTCACTCTTGCTGAATGCAAGTGCCGCAAGGGAGAGTATGCTGATGCTAGAGCCCTTCTGGAGGAACTCTATGCCAAACGTTATACGGCGACTCGCGATATATCTTCGCTCACGGACTCTGATGAGGTCAGCCTGGATACCCATATCGCACCTGTCACTCTGATTGATGAGATTTTGCTCCAGAGAAGAATTGAACTTTGGTGTGAGGGTATGGGTCGTGTTCCGGATTTGAGGAGACTGAATCTTGGCTACAGCCGTTCCAAAAAACAGTCGGAACCAACGGATGCGAAACCTAATGACCCGAGGTTCATACTTAAGATTCCTCTGAAAGAATTTGACAGCAATACTGCATTGGATATGTCTAAAGATCAGAATTAAACCTCTTAATCAATGAATCGTATGAAAAAGATAAAGATATTGTTTTTACTTCCGGTAGCACTCTTCATGGCGTCATGCTCTGAAGATACCGGAATGAACACCTACCCTGCGCGTGGAGATGAAGCTTTCTTCGATGATACGGAGTATAGCTATGTCGTGAGTGCGAAGATGGAAGACGCATATAGTGTTGAGGTCTTGCGTGCGAACAAGTCGGGAGATGCATCCGTTGGCGTGACTATAAAAGTGGCGAACTCGGCTGTGAAAGAGGCTTTTACCGCTCCTGCATCGGTTGAGTTTAAAGATGGCGAAATTGCTTCATCGGTAAAGATCTCGTTTGACCGTTCGAAACTGACAATCGGCGAGGAAAACGAAATTACCGTAAATCTTCAGTCTGAAACCGATCTCCCGTATGCTACTGAATGTAAATTGGTGGTGGTCAGAGATTATACTTGGAAAGAGTATAAGAAAGGAACGTATGTTTCCGGTATGCTTGCCCCAATTCTCGGCAAAAAGCTTTCTTGGGCGCAGCCGATGGAGGTGGCAGAAGAAAAGCCTAACCTCTATAGGCTCAAGGATTGGTATCACAATGCCGGCACTAAATACTCAGATAGTGGGTATGATCTCACTTTCCTTTGGGATGGCTCGTCTGAAGTTTCATTTACTGTACCTGCCGATAAAGATGGAGGCGTGTCTTTCCCTACCGGTTGGTATCATCCGTCGTATGGCTTGGTCTCTATGTACATAGATACTGAAACCGCGAAATATGACAGCGAGAGCAAGACGTTTACATTCAAGTGTTGCGGAGATGTGTCTCTCGGGACATTGGTTGGTTGGACCGAAGATACCTTTACACTCAAATAAAATGTAAAATCTCGCCGGAAAGGCGACCTGATTATAAGCGTGGAACTATTTTTGCGATTCATAGTGATCGCATGGATAGTTCCACACTTTATGAAAATGGTTATGATCAAAAAATTGGCAATGACGGTTGCCGTGGCGGTGGCTGCGGTTTTTGCGGTGGCTTGCGGCAGTAAGGAAGACAAGGCTGCGAGCGTGGAAGGCGAATGGGAACTGGTGGATGTGGAATTTGCCACCAAGAGTGCTGTCGTGGGCTCCGAAACGGTGTCTGTCTATATAAATTTCGACGCGAAAGGGACGTTTGCGATGTATCAGAAGCTGGGCGAAGGACGCTTCAGAAAGTTCACCGGCACATGGTCTTGTTCGAACGGCCTTCTGAACGGAACCTACTCGGACGGCAAAAATTGGGGCTGTCCATATAAGGTGTCCCGTGACGGAGATACGCTGGTGATGGTATCATCTCCTGACGGGCAAGACTCCTATACTTATCGCGAATGCACTATTCCTGAAGAAGTCAAGAAAAATTCGTAGCTTTGTTTTCTGAAAATGTGAAAAAATGGCTCATGTTTCCGTCGGAAAATGTGAAAAAATGCTTATATTTCCGTCGGAAAATGTGAAATTAGTCATGGAACTGCTTAAAAGAAAGATAGATAGCTTTTTGAAGGCTTGGAAAGCTGATCCGGAAAGGAAACCTTTGATAGTGAAGGGCGCTCGGCAGATTGGTAAAACCCGGTCTATACGTGCTTTTGGAGAATCTAATTATGAATCTGTAATCGAAATCAACTTCGTGCTGCAGAAGAAGTTCCGCGCAATCTTCGATGATGGCTATGAAGTCGAAACCATAGTTAAAAACATATCGCTTCTGGAGCCTTCTTGGAAATTCATTCCGGGCAAGACACTGTTTTTTTTCGATGAACTTCAAAAATGTCCGGATTGCGCCACGTCGCTCAAGTCTTTCTGCCTGGATAGAAGATATGATGTTATCTGTTCCGGCTCGCTTATGGGTATATACTATGAGGAGATAGAGTCTAATGCTGTCGGATATAAGGATGACTACGATATGCACTCCATGGATTTCGAGGAGTTCTTATGGGCGAAAGGATATTCGGCGGAACAGATTGAGAGCCTTTATGTCAATATGATTTCTATCAAGCCGTTTACCCAGTTGGAGTTAGAGACGATGATGGGCGTGTTCAGAGACTATATGACCATAGGAGGAATGCCTGAAGTCGTGAAAAAATATATAGCAAGCGGAAATTTCAGCGGGACTCTTGGGTTACAGCGACAACTTCTTCGGGATTATGAGGAGGATATCACGAAATATGCGAAGAATGCGGAAAAAGCCAAAATATTGGCCGTATATAAGCATATTTCTACATTTTTAGCGAAAGAGAACAAGAAATTCCAAATATCCAAGGTCGCACGAAACGCCAGAAGTCGTGATTACATCGGTTGTGTTGAATGGTTGAAAGAAGCCGGTGTTATAAATGTCGCATATTGTCTTGGCAATGCGGAACTTCCGCTGAAAGGGAATTACGACGCATATTATTACAAATTATACTATCACGATACGGGGCTCTTGATAGCTTCGCTAGACGAAGAAGCGCAGGAAGATTTACGGGCGAATAAGAACTTCGGGACCTACAAAGGTGCTATATATGAAAATGTTGTCGGCGAGATGCTGATCAAGTCCGGATACGAACAGTTGTATTTTTATAAGCGCGACAATCCTGCTGTCGAGATGGACTTTTTCGTCAGAGATCGAGACACTCTTGTTCCGGTAGAAGTCAAGTCAGACGACGCTGCTACGAAATCGCTTAACAATTTGATTGATTGGAAGTCCTATCCTGATATCAATTATGGTATAAAATTGGGCTATAAGAATATAGGTTGGAATGGAAAGTTCTTCACGTTCCCTTATTTTCTCACTCCGTTTCTAAAGCGGTTTCTGAAAGAACAGACAGTCATCAATACTCATGAAAGAAGTGCAGATTCCTGATTCTGCATTGAAAAATTCGTAGCCCGGCTTTGTCATTTCGGCGAGATGTCGTAACTTAATGCGCTTATTTTTGATTGCGCAGTGACAGTTAAAAAAGGATATATCAATATGCTGGCTCTTGGAGTGCTCGCCGTCTCATGTACGGTCGGGACTCCGGAGACAAGCTATAATGAAGACGGAACATTGGCCAAGATAGTCAATGCTCCGCTTTGTTGTGATAATGTTGACGGTATCCTGGTGAAATTCAAAGACTTGCCTGACGAAATCGACGCGGAGACAGTGCGCGGAGCCGGGGCGGAAATCGCGGGCAGCGTCTTTCCTGATAACGGCAGGAAGAGCATTTACGGGCTGGAAAGGTGGTATCATGTGATACCTGAAAAAGGACATTCAGCTTCGGACATTGTCAGAAAACTTGCGGCAATGGAGAACATCGAAACCATACAATACGACGCCCCGTTCCTGAAAGTATCTGACTGTGAATGCTATCCGTGTGAAGAAGTGGCGACCAGGGCGGCATCTTCACAGCAGGTTTTCGATGACCCGCTGCTCGCAAGACAATGGCATTACCGCAATACCGGCGACAAAACCATTGCCGAATCGGCAGTCGCTGGAGCGGATATCAATGTCGTGGATGTGTGGCGGAAGTTGACAGGTGGCGATAACTCCATCATTGTCGCGGTAATCGACGAAGGCGTGAAATACAATCATCCTGACCTTGCAGCCAACATGTGGACCAATCCGGGTGAAAAAGAAGACGGCACGGATACGGACGGAAATGGCTATGTGGATGATATCCATGGCTTTAACTTCGTTACCAACGGACCTCTCACATGGGACAAGGAGAAGGACCAGGGACATGGGACGCATTGCGCCGGAACCATCGCGGCCGTGAACAATAACGACAGGGGAGTCTGCGGTGTCGCGGGCGGAACCGGGAAAGGCGACGGCGTCAGGATAATGTCCTGCCAGATATTGGACAATAGAACTGGCGGCACGCCTTCGATAGTGGCGAAAGCCATAAGATATGCTGCGGACAACGGAGCCTCCATTATTTCATGTTCATTCGGCTACCAGAGCGCGGCATATTATTCCGACGGTGCCTACAAAAGAGGAAATTCGGGACTCAATGCTATTGAATATGAAGCGCTTATGGATTTCGAAGCGACACGGAACAATGATGTCCTGGATGGTGGAATCGCTGTCTTCGCGGCCGGAAACGATACCAAATCCTATGCTTCGTATCCGGGGGCGCTGAATGAGGTGATATGCGTCACGGCATTCGGACCGGACTTCCTGCCGTCGTGTTATACGAACTATGGCGCAGGCTGCAATATAGCGGCTCCGGGCGGGGAACCATATCTGAAGCCGGTATCTCCGAGGTCATGGGTGCTTTCCACGCTGCCTACCGAGAAATACAACTCCGGCTACGGATATATGTACGGCACATCGATGGCATGTCCTCATGTCAGCGGAATTGCGGCTCTGGGCCTGGCATACGCGAAGAAGATTGGTAAAAAGTTTACTGTCAATGAGTTCAAGAGCCTTTTGCTGTCTTCGGTAAATGACATTGACTCTGGCCTTGTGGGAGCAGTCAAGGACTATGGCGAGGGCACGACGGTCGTGGCACCTCAGCCGGGTGTTTATAAGGGGAAGATGGGAACTGGTGCGGTAGACGCATGGCGCTTCATGATGAATATTGAAGGAACTCCTTGTGCACAAGCGATTTGCGGCAAGTTACAGGGAATCGATCTGACGGAATGGTTCGGCGGGGCGGCAGCGCAGCTCACGTATCAGGACTTGGAGTACTCGGACGAAGATGCAGAGAGCCTGGGATTGAAGGATGCACCTTATATAAACAGAGGAAGACTTTTTCTGCACCCCACCAAGTGCGGATCGATAAAGATTAAAATCAATGCTGTAGGAGGCGGAAGCCATGTCGGCGGAGATACGGCTGCCGGAGGAATGGCGTTCAGCAGGACAGTGTCGGTTATCGTGCGCCCGCACCGCAGCGGCAATGGAGGATGGTTATAAATGTGACAACATATAAATTTATGAAAACGAAAAAGATAATATTGATGATGGCATTGGCTGCGCTCACTTGCAGCTGTGCCAAGGAGAACATTGTAAATGACGGAGGCCCGAAACCGGCAGCTTCGAAGGTGATAAATACGCCGGAAAACGCTGATGCCGAGTCTATTCTGATATTTGTTGCAGATGGCGTGGCCGGTACGGGAGCTATTGACTCCATCGCCAAGGCGGCGGGAGCATTGGCATGCAAACCTCTTTTCGAGTCCTATCCGGGACATGAGGAGGACGAGCGGAGATTCGGTCTTGACCGCTGGTACAAGCTGGATTTGAAGAAAGGAACTTCGCTGGAAACTGTGGCGGCGGCATTGTCTTCACAGAAAAAGGTCGAGCGCGTGCAGTACAATACCCGTATGCGCAATGTCGTGACGCGCAGGCCGCACCCGTATGTCTCCAATATCCAGACGAAAGCGGTGCAGAACTCAAATGCCGCGTTCAATGACCCGATGCTTTCGAAGCAATGGAGTTATCATAATACCGGCAATGGAAATCCGGTGTGGAATTCCGTGGCAGGGGCTGATGTCAATGTCGTGGACGCGTGGAAACTTACTGCCGGCGACCCTTCGGTCATCGTGGCGGTCGTGGATGAGGGCGTGGCTTATAGCCATCCTGACCTTGCCGCCAATATGTGGACTGATCCGAAGACCGGAAAACATGGCTACAACTTTGTCACGGACACGGACAGGATTACGTGGACAGATGCGAACGATTCCGGGCACGGAACCCATGTTGCAGGAACTATTGCGGCTGTAAACAACAATGGCATAGGCGTTTGCGGAGTTGCCGGCGGCACCGGGAATGGCGATGGCGTGAGGATTATGTCCTGCCAGATATTTTCAGGAGACAAAGGTGGTGAAGCTTCGATGATTGCTATGGCTGCGAAATATGCGGCTGACCATGGCGCGTGCATTCTCCAGTGCTCGTTCGGAATAAATGGCGGCGAGGTCAAGTCCGACAAGGAATATATGTCCGACAGCGATGCGAGTGCCGAGGTTGCTGCGTACAGATATTTTGTCGGATTGAAGAGGGATAACCCTATAAGCGGCGGTCTGGTGATTTTCGCGGCGGGCAATGAGGCTTATCCGATGTCAGGCTATCCTGGAGGAATGACAGAGTTTATATCGGTGACTGCAGTCGGATGCGACAACAGGCCGACCTCTTATACCAACTACGGCCCTGGTTGCAATATTGCCGCTCCGGGAGGAGACTCCTACTCTGCCTGCACCACAAGGTCGAATCTTGAATATGCGACATTGAACTCAAGCATCCTTTCCACGGTGCCGCTCGAATTGAAAAACGAATATTATGACGGTTCCGGCTACGATTATATGGAGGGAACTTCGATGGCATGCCCTCATGTGTCGGGCGTGGCAGCCCTCGGTCTGTCATATATGAAGGCGCTCGGAAAGACCTGCACCGTAGATGAGTTCAAGTCAATGCTTTTGACATCGGTGGACGAGATTGACAAGTATTGCACCGGGAGCACATACTTTTATAATGATAACAGCAAAGTTACTTCCGTTAATTACAGCGGATATAAGGGCAAGATGGGAACAGGCGCTGTGGATGCGTGGAAACTTCTGATGAATGTGGAGGGAACGCCTTGTGAGGTTATGATCGTCGGGGATGAAGGTACATTGAGCCTTGAAAAGTATTTCGGAAGCGAGTATAACTCATTGAAATATACTGGCGTGGAGGTTTCATCGGGCGATTTGGCTGTTTTCGGCCTGACTTCCGCTCCTAAGATTGTGAACGGAAAACTGACATTGAAACCGGTGAAATCGGGCAATGTCAAACTTACCATCAAGGCTGTGGCCGGCGGACAGAACCTCGGCAACGATTCGACGATGGGCGGCATGGAGATTTCCAGGACAATTTCCGTGCTTGCGAGAGGTGTAAAGGCTTCCAACGGAGGCTGGTTGTAGGTCAATTTAATACGATAAATCATGAAACTTTGGAAAATAATGATGGCGGCTGCTATGGCATTGGTCGTGTCGGCCTGCTCGAAAGAAGACAATGATATTTGCGGAGAGTGGCATCTGTCTGATATAAGTGTAGTTACCAAGGCGCAGGAACCTTATGACATATCCGTGTATCTGGCGTTTTCGAAGACTGGAACCTTCGATCTGTATCAGAAGTTGCAGGAAGGAAAGTATGTCCATTATACCGGTAAATGGGAGATGGCGGATGGCCAGCTCTATGGTTTCTACGCAGACGGCACGCCTTGGGGCGCGGGCAGCTATGGTGTGTCATTGTCGTCTAAAACATTGAAACTTACCGCGAACAACGGGTTGGGTGAGGTGACGACTTATAAAAGAGAGAAAATTCCTTCATCTGTGAAGGAGAGCAAATAATGAAGAAAACCGGATATATTGAAATCAGGGGAGCGAAGGCTCATAACCTCAAGGGCGTAAGCCTGGATATCCCGCGGGGCGAATTTGTGGTGGTTACGGGCCTGAGCGGCAGCGGTAAATCATCATTGGCTTTCGACACGATTTATGCCGAAGGCCAGAGGCGTTATATGGATACTTTGTCCACTTACGCCAAGCATTTCATGGGCGTTCTGGAAAAGCCGGAAGTCGATGAAATCAACGGACTTAGCCCTATCATCGCGATTGAGCAGAAGACCACCGGAAACAATCCGCGTTCCACGGTGGGGACCATCACCGAGATTTTCGACTTCCTGCGTCTGCTTTATGCCAGGGCGTCCAGAGCGTACTCGCCGGTGACAGGGAAAGAAATGGTGCGTTATACGGACGAGCAGATTGTCAGTCTGATAATGCACAATTACAATGGCAGGAAATGCTACCTTCTGGCGCCGCTGGTCCGGGGCAGGAAGGGACATTACAGGGATCTCTTCGACCAATTGCGTAAACGTGGCTTCACGCAGGTGCGCATCGACGGCGAACTGCATGACCTCTCGACCGTCACGGCATTGGACAGATACAAGGCGCATTTCATTGAACTGGTGGTAGATAGGCTGAAGCCGATGCCTGGGGACGACAAGCGTGTGAAGGATTCTGTGACCATTGCGCTGGGGCGCGGAAAGGGCTCTGTGGCGGTGATGGACCTGGAGACCGGTGAACTTCAGCATTATTCGAAGCATCTTGTGGACCCGGATTCCGGCATCTCGCTTCAGGAACCTGCGCCACATTCATTTTCATTCAATTCGCCCGAGGGGTATTGCCCTCATTGCAAGGGACTTGGAAAGATTGTGAATGTGGATATCGATGCCATCATTCCAGACAGGTCGGTTTCTATCGCCGACGGGGGCATCATCCCGCTCGGCAAAATCCGGGAGACCAAGAAGTTCGATATAATCCGCTCAATAGCAAGAAGATATGACTTTTCTCTCTATGACCCGATAGAGGATATTCCGGAGGAAGCCGTTTCGCTTATCGTATATGGTTCGGATGAATTGTTCCGCGTGGGCGACGGGACGCTTTCTGAAATGGTGGCGTTTCCGGGAATCGTGGATGACATAGAGGAGAAAATCGTTTGCCCGGTCTGTCACGGGACTAGGCTGAATGAACAGACGAACTGTTTCCGCATCGATGGGAAAACCATATCGGAAGTGGCGGCCATGGAGATGTCCGCCCTGGCGGAATGGTTTGCTGAACTTCCGTCGAAACTGACTGACAGAGAGAATATTATAGCGCGGGATATACTCAAGGAACTTAAAGAACGTACCGGCTTTATGCTGGATGTCGGTCTGGATTATCTGTCGCTTGACAGGGCTACGGCTTCATTGTCAGGAGGTGAGAGCCAGCGCATCCGCCTCGCTACGCAGATAGGTTCCAAGCTTGTCAATGTCCTTTATATCCTGGACGAGCCGAGTATCGGTCTCCACCAGCGCGACAACCGCAAGCTGATAAATTCCCTTAAAGAATTGCGCGACGAGGGGAACTCCGTCATGGTCGTGGAGCATGATGCCGAGACCATGTATAACGCGGATTGGCTCGTGGATGTTGGACCCGGCGCCGGCCTGAACGGCGGACGTATCTGTCTCAATGCTCCTGTGCCGATGCTGCTCCATGGCGTCGCTCCGGATGCGGAAACATTGAAACACGTCGTGGTAGGGGAATCATTGACCCTGGATTACCTGCGAGGGGTGCGGAAGATAGATGTGCCGCCGATGCGCAGGCGTGGAACCGGGAATACGTTGGGGATTCGCGGGGCGAGCGGCAACAACCTGAAAGACATTGACATAGACTTTCCTTTGGGCGTGTTCATCGGCATAAGCGGCGTCAGCGGAAGCGGCAAGTCGTCGCTGATAAACGAGACGCTCATGCCGATTCTGAAGAACAAGTTCTACAACGCGAAGATGCATCCGCTGCCGTACCGCGAACTGGTCGGCGTGGAGAATATCGACAAACTCATCGAGATCGACCAGAGCGCCATCGGACGCACGCCGAGGAGCAATCCGGCCACGTTTACGGGCGTGTTCAACGATATCCGCAACCTGTTCGCCGAGACGCCGGATGCGAAGGTGCGCGGCTTCGGACCCGGGAGGTTTTCGTTCAATGTTCCCGGCGGCCGTTGCGAGGCGTGCAAGGGTGCCGGCATCAAGGTCATCGAGATGAATTTCCTGCCTTCGGTCAATGTCGTCTGCGATGAGTGCCGCGGCCGGCGTTACAAGGAAGATACCCTCGCGGTGAAGTATAAAGGCAAGAGTATCAATGATGTACTGGAAATGCCTATCAGCGAGGCTTATGAATTTTTCCAGGGGATTCCGAAGATTTCGCAGAAGCTGAAGGCGCTTGTGGATGTCGGTCTGGGTTATATTCATCTGGGTCAATCCGCGGTGACATTGTCGGGCGGCGAGAGCCAGCGAATGAAACTTGCATCAGAATTGTACCGGAAGGACACAGGAAACACCCTTTATATACTTGATGAGCCTACTACAGGCCTGCATTTTGAAGATATAAAGGTGTTGCTCGGCGTGCTTCAGAAACTGGTCGAAAGCGGCAACACGGTCATTGTCATTGAACATAATCTGGATGTGCTGAAATGCGCGGATTATATTTTCGACATGGGGCCTGATGGCGGTCGTCGCGGCGGTTATATCGTGGCGCAGGGAACGCCTGAGGAATTGGCAATGAATCCGGATTCGGTCACGGGTCCGTATCTGAAGGAAGTGCTTGATGGAAATTTAGTAAGTGGTAAATAAAATGATTGAGACTGATAAGTTCAATGTTTTTCTGGTCAATGACGGAAAGCGTTATGAGGTTCCGTTCCTGAAGAGGCTCGGAGATTTTTCCAATGAGGTCTGCAAGACTGTGACGGATGAGAAAACCGGGGTGGAATATCCTGTGCTCGCGGCACTTGTGGACCATAAGCTGAAGGAACTCGATTATAGGCTGTCGATGTCCCATGAAGTGGAATTTATCGGTTACAATCATCCTGACGGGCGCCGTACATATCTCCGCTCGCTATGTTTTGTCTTACAGAATGCTGTCCGTGAATTGTTTCCTGATAAGGTGTTGATTGTCGATCACTCCCTTCCTAGTGGTCTGTATTGCAATATCTGTGACGTGGAGCTGCGTGAGGACGGGCGACGCGTGCCTGTCCGGCTGAGTGATGCGGATCTGGCGGCCATCAAGAATCGCATGCATGAGATCGTGGATGCGGATATGCCTTTCGTGAAGAAAAAGATGGAGGCTTCGGCAGCCGAGGCGTTGTTCGAGAAAAACAACCAGCCTGACAAGGCGGAGCTCCAGAAGTCTCTGGGCAAGTTTATTTGCAGTGTTTATTTTCTTGATGGCCAGGTAGATACCTTTCATGGCCCGCTGCTTCCGTCGACAGGGTACCTGAAAGTTTTCGACTTGCTGCCTTTCGCCAATGGCTTCTGCCTTCAATTCCCTTCGGAGGGTGATTTCTCCAAGGTGATCCCGGTGAAGACGCAGTCGAAGATCGCTGCTACATTGGCTGCCTATTCTGACTGGTGTTCCATCGTGAGGGTCAATGGGATAGGAACATTGAACCGGGCCATTACCGAGGGCAATGCGGTGCGTCTGATCAATCTTTCTGAGGCTCTTCATGAGCGTAAATATGCGGCTATCGCGGATCAGATTTATTCGCGCCGCGACAAGGTGAAGGCGGTGTTCATCGCCGGTCCGTCTTCGAGCGGAAAGACGTCTTCGTCGCTGCGTCTTGCGTTGCAATGCCGTGTCCTCGGAATGGTGCCGAAGGTCATTGAACTGGACAATTATTTCGTCGACCGCGAGCATACGCCGAAGGACAGCGACGGCAATTATGATTTCGAGGCGCTGGAGGCAATGGACCTGAAACTGCTTAACAGTCAGCTCAATGATTTGTTCGCAGGCAAGGAGGTGGAGTTGCCGAAGTTCGATTTCAAAGAGGGGCGTTCTCTGCCTTCAGGGAAATGCATCTCTCTGGGTGACAAGGAGATACTGATTATGGAGGGTATTCATGCGCTGGATCCGGCAATGGTTCCGGATGTGGATAATTCCCGTATTTTCAGGGTTTACGCATCGGCTCTCACGTCGCTCAATATCGATGAGAACAACAATATTTCGACTTCTGACAATCGTCTCTTGCGTCGCATGGTGCGTGACAATCGTGTCCGTGGCATAACGCCGGAGGAGACCATAATGCGTTGGCAGAGTGTCAGGCGTGGTGAGAACCGCAATATTTTCCCGTTCCAGGAGAATGCGGATGCGTCGTTCAATTCGGCTCTCCTGTATGAGCTTCCAATGCTGAAGTATTATGCCGAGCCGCTGCTGCGTCGTATTGCTCCGTCATCTCCTGCCTACACGGAGGCCATCCGTCTCCTGAAGTTCTTGGATTATATCGTGGCGCTTTCGCCGGATGAGATTGCGGCGATTCCACCGACGTCGATCATGAGGGAGTTCATCGGCGGGCAGACGCTGTAGGGCTTGGCGTGTGGTTTTTTGCGCCGTGGTGTTTGCGGCGGCCGCTTGGAGCGGTCAGGAGGGCCGTGGTTTCGTGGCTGTCCTTGGAGCGGCCGGTCGGGACGCGGCCACGGGTGATTTTGTAACTCATTGATAATCAGATATCATTTTTAACAGAGCGTGGAAACGCGGCCTTTTTTTGGCTGCGTTTCCACGCTCCGTTTTTATAACTTATTGATAATCAGTGCTTCTGGAGTTTGAGGTGTGGCCGCGTCCCGCCAGTGTGCCTGGTAGTTTTGAGATGGCTCTGGAACGCTTGCTGGTCTACAGGTTGAGGATTTCCAGCTCTTCCGGGGTGTAGAGTATGGTGTCGATGAAGTCCGGGGCAATGTGTGCCAGGATGATGAATGTCAGCAATGCTGTCACGGCAAGTATCACGAGGATTATCACGGTCCACTTTATCACCTGCCAGGTTTTGCTGCCGGCCGGTTTCTGACTGGTGGCCTGGGCGGTCGTGGCTGTTGAGGTGGTCGTGGTGGCTGGCATGGTTGCGCCCGACTTGTTGTCAGTCATCGGCACTTCAGCCGGTTCGGGTTCCGTGTTTTCTGCTGTTTCGGCATTGGCTGCCAAATCATTGACATTCACTGGATTGTCGCCAGATGGCGTCGCATTGTCTCCAGTCGGTTCCGCAGGGGCATTGACCTCCTCTGTCGCAGGCTCATTGACATTGACCTCGACCTCCTCTGTATTGGTGTCCGCCGGTGCGGCTTCCTTGGTGTCCGTTGTCGGGATCTCCGCCTCGCTTGCATTGGTCCCGTCTTCCTCCATTTTGGCATCCGCGGCATTGACCTTGGCTTCTTCCTGATTGGCCACAGCCTCCTTCGCATTGCTCTCTGCTGGTGCCGCTGTTGTCTCTTCCGGCCTGTTGACTTCCTCGGCCTTGGCTGTCTCCTCTGTCACCGTCTCGGCCTCCTCCGGATTCAGGATTGATCGGAGCACCGCCATTGTCGCCGACACCTCCGCCGGCGTTTCCTCGTGCGTCTTCAGCGAAATCGGCTCCAGCCCGAAGCCCTCCGGATAGATGTCCAGGTCCTCGTCGGCCACGAAAAAGAAATAATTTTCCTTCGTCGCGCGCAACTTCCCGAGCCCCGGAAACACGATCGACTTCTTCGTCTCCAGCACGCGCCTCATCTCTTCCAGGAATTCCCGGATTATCCGCGATGCCGTAGGAGTGTCAATGTTGTTGCAACGTGCGTAAAAGTCAATGACCATGTTCTCGTCGCCGCTTCCTTTCTGCCTGAATGACAGGCGTCTATATGGAGGATTGATAGTGTATCCCTTGTCGGAAAATACGGACGGGACAATCTCGGCGATGAATGAGCCGATTCCCGGCAATGCCACTTCGTCATTGTCCAGAATCAGTTCCTTGACTATTTTCGATAAGAGATCAATGTCCATATTTCGTAGAATTTGAATGAAAGCGTATTCGATTGATTTTAAGGAAATTCTATCTCCTGCGCCCCGTTGCCGTAAAAATTTCTTGACAAAGGTAGCAAAAAAATAGCAAAAAAATTTGCAGGGACCAGAAATTGTTGTACCTTTGCAATCCCGATACGAAATAACGGGTAAAAATTCCTGAATAGCTCAGTTGGTTAGAGCATCTGACTGTTAATCAGAGGGTCCCAGGTTCAAGTCCTGGTTCAGGAGCCAAAGATTGAAAAATCGCTTGGGAGCATAGCTCAGTTGGTTCAGAGCGTCTGCCTTACAAGCAGAGGGTCG
>ERZ1026772.878-NODE-878-length-18778-cov-3.674732_pt1 | contig 18778 bp, 25 predicted proteins | sample MGYA00380124_ERZ1026772 | MGnify/ENA primary metagenome ERZ1026772 (study PRJEB33269, sample SAMEA4719760) | human gut metagenome | biome: human-associated habitat; feature: organic feature; material: feces | place: Cameroon | collected 2013-10 ...
TTTCGAGGGCTGCGACAAGTGAACCCTTCCATGCTGTGCTCTGCCGTCCAATGCTATCCATTAACAGGAGCAAGTTAGCTAACTTGCTCCTGCCTTTTATCCAATGATGCTCTCCAGCTATCTCAATCAAGGTATTCAATAATTCCAGGTTGGATTGCAGCTCTGTCATATCAGCGATTCGCTCCTTCAGATTTCTTCCCATATAGACCCTTGCTATAATATGCAGGGAATCAATCGCCGTACGCTCGATTCTGTCTCCTACAACATATCGCTGCTCCTTGGGAAAATCCTTAATCACATAAATCACCTCATTCAGAAACTTCTTTGTCTCTCTGTAAATTCTCGTCTCACTAGCAATCTTTGCCATTTTAAATACCTTTCTTTCGATAACTTGTTACCCCACGCCTTTAAGGGCGTGGGAGAATTAAAGAACTAACTACTAACTACTGTAAAAATGCTGAAACCGGACGAACGCTGCTCTGATAGAACTTATAGTAGTTGCTCACGTTGCCGTCGCTCAGATTCAAGGCCCAAGCGAAATCAGCCGAGCGCTGGGTACTAGACCAGTACCATGTCTTCTGCAACTGTGTTGCGCCGTTAATCTTTGACAGGGCATAGTTAATCTTATCGAAGTTAGCCCAGATCATAGCCAGCTCGCCGAGTGATGGCAACCACCACTTGCCTGCAAGCAAACCCTTGCCGTTGGCGTTGGCACGAGAATACTTGTTACAGAATCCAGGAGCATACGCCTCCGTGTTGGTGATGTTGGTTGTCGAACTTGCCTTAATGATAGCATCGGTATTAGCCTTGCCGGTGAAATCCGCAAACGCAACCAATCTATCACCTGTCGTGGTTACGCCGCTGATATTCACGCCATCGCCCTTGCTTGAAACGTTTCCGTCCGAGCCTGTCACCTTGGTTGGCTTAGAACTCCATGGAAGTCCTGTGCTTGCCTCGGTTGGAGCAATAACAACATGCTTTCCGCCCTCTACGAGCAATACGCCGTCGGCAATCTGACCACCTGACTGGAGTGATGGCCAGTCACTTACTCTAACTGCTAAAGGATAGCCGTCGCTATTACGATGGTACATGACGAATACGCCGTCGTACATCTGCAATGAATTCGCCTTAACAGCCTCAATCATTGTGTTCTTACTGGCGTTAGTGATAGCCTGACCGTTAGAAGCAAGCCACTCGCTCATTTTCTTTGTCTGAATTCCCATAATTATTACTTTTAAAAAATTACTACTCAAAATTACTTTTTCTCATCTCCGTTTCCGATGATTGCGATAACCGTATCAATTACACATGGAGCACAGTTCTGTACCACCAGTTTGCGGATGATTTCCGTCTCTCTCTCGTTGTACTCCGTCTTAGAATTACCGTTCCACATCTTGGTTGCAAGGGCAGTGCCTTCGAGACCTAAGCCGTTTCCGCGGTTATACACAAGGTTTGCGATGTCCTTGCGGAGGTTCACTACTTGACAAGATGACTTGTCGATTGAGGTATAGACCTCTACGTTTTCTAAATTGTATTTCATATCTATCCATTTATTTGTTTATATACCTAACCAGCCACTCAGTACCGTTAAACCAGAAATAACTTACCTGGCCTCTGGTTCCCGAGAACCAAGTTTTCGAGTCCTTGTTGGCATTGAGGTCATGAATATTATTTGTCGAGGTAAAAATTACCTTTCCGCCTCCACGCTGAATCACGACAAGATGCTGTCCCCATGCGCCTTCTGTGTCTGGCAAGGTGAGGGTTATATCGTTTGCATTATAGCACTCGATGTTGTAGTTGTAGCAGGAGAGACCTTTACTCTTGTTGATACGGACAAAAGATGGCCTCAAGCCAGCAACGTCCCCATTCCGTATAAGTATTGCATGATTGCCCTTTTCGGCATCAGTCATATCAATATCACCTGCTCCAGTTGCCCACATGCTAGCCAATTCCAGCGCAGCGCAATAACTGCCTTTGTCTTTTTCAGAGTTAGCTGTAACATGGAAGTATCCTCCAACGTTGATATCGTTCGTGTCACTAGAGAAAGAACTGACCTCCACGCCATGACGATTCTGGTATCCGAGATTAATGCTATATCCGGCGTTATGAAAGAAATCTCCCCAGTTTCCGAAATGTATGAAGTTGTTCGTGAGATACATGTTGCGCCCATCCTTGGAACCAAGGGCATCCTCGTTAATCTTGAATCCGCCTATACTTCCATATTTCGCCATGATGGTTCCCGAAATCTCAGCATCTGTAGCCTTCAGATATCCTTTATTCGTCACCGAGAACGGAGCTTCTTTGCCAGTCTCCGCACCAAGCCATAGTGCGTAAGCGGAATCATCGCCATTTCCGTTAGGAACCCTGAACGAGCCGAAAATCTTGCCATTCTCATTCGAACCATACAGGTTGATTTCGTTAGACCCGAAGAGATTGATCTTGGCATTCTCCGCGAGGAGGAAATCGGTAGCAATGAAAGTCATATTCATGTCAGCAGCAGACCAGTACTTGCCGAATTCGGACGATCCAGGAGTATTCCTAGTATCCGTCGTGCCGGTTGACTCGTATTTACTGATGCATTGATACCAAATCTTGCCTATCAGTACAACATCGATGAATTTCTCGTCATTTCCGCCAGCCATATACTCGTATGGCTCCGTCTCTGATGAATCAACGAAACCCTTGTGATGTCTCCAGATTGCGCCTGCGCTACCACGCTCGCCGTCTATAGGCTGGCGAATAACGGTAAATACCGCACTTGTCAAGATATTCAAATTCATGTGCTCGGTAGGGATTCCCTGCGTAGCTTTAAGTTCCTCAACATAATCATAGTCCTTATCATTTCCGTTGCTGACATATACAGGAGCATCATACCAGAAGAACTTCATTAAGCTTACAGCTTCTTCTTCCGTATTCATCATCAGACTGTCGTATATGCTATCCGAGCCATCACCCAAACTGTACTCAACTGTTTTTCCGTCATAGCCAACATATATGATAATATAGTTATCGGTTTCAAACACCTTACCTAACTCTTCAGATTTGTCGCCCGTATGTTTGACGAAATGGAAGCATCCTAAATCCTTCGAAAGGAACTTGCCTGTTTTGCCGTCTGCCGTAACGGAATTTGTATCAAGGCGAATTTCGTAAGACACGGTAGGCTTACCTTCCACCTTCACCCACTTGTAGGAGTCGGGAGTACTTGGATCTTTAGCACTAGTAGTATAGCATACACCCATGTACGGGTAGCCAATACCAGCTGGATCCGTTGTACTGAAACCGGTAGCTGTAATCTTTCCGCTTGCATCCTTAGTGATATTTTCCGCCCAAGCTATATGATAATAGTATTGTGTAGCATTTTCGCCAGGCTCTCCCTTGATACTGCCGCAGTTAACGAAACCATACTTCATGTTGCCTGTGTTCCCGCCTTCCTGTTCGTTCACATACACCCAGAGCTCGCCTGCTATCAGGTAGCAGTCACCCAGGGTTGCGCCCGATGTAGGTAGTAGGCCGGAATTCTCCAGACTTCCCTTGATGTTGATAGATGTGCCGTTAGCTCCATCCTTTCCGTTCATGCGTACGTATGATGGAGTACCTGGTTTACCTTTACTGTCATAATGGGTAACCCGATACCACAGAAATGGCTTTGCCGCGGTAGTCTTCAGCGGAGCGTCTTGCCAGTCTGTACTCTTGATGTCGCTAGGCTGAGTATTAACGTCCGTAGTAGTCTCCCTTGCACTGATAGCGAAATCATATTTGGTATAACTGCCATTTACGCCATCGGCTCCCTTTTCGCCAACAATACGCATCACGTTCCATGTTCCGTCGCCGGTCTTCACACGCATATAGATGCATCCGTCGCTAAAACTTTTTTCCCACGATACTTTGTCGCGGGAATATTCGCAGGTAACCGAAGCACCATCCTTGCCGTTTGTTCCGTCATGATTGATGGTGATGCTTGTCATGGCGAGCGGGTCGCCAACCGGTTTTCCGATTGCCATATTAAAAGCATAAACGCACGCATCTATCACGCTTGCCGACTTACCTACATAAACATAGAAAAAGCCATTATTAAAGATAGACTTCGCAACTTTAGAGCCTTCAGAGGTGTAGTACAGCACGGTTCCCTTGCATAGTTCTCGCTTAGAACCTACCACCTTATACACATAGCATTTGACAACTGCGTAAGATTTATCCTGATCCCATAGTGCAGTGCCACTGGCCCAATTACCGTTCGCATCAACAGACAAGGCACTGGTAGAGGGTACGATCTCGTAAGAGACCGCATCCTCACCGTTTTTACCATTACGGATATATTTTACCGTTCCTGTATATGATGCTACTTCCATATTTTATGCAAGTTTACCTGTTATGACATAGTTTGCGCCACCATTCTGAGACACCTCATTCTCTGTAATCGTAAAATCCGTTGCCACATTGATTGGCGTACCAACTGGGCTGTAGAATTTCATAGAGTATGTTGCTTTTCCGTCGCCGAACGTTGATATGAGGGTATCACCTCTCCACAGCTGAGGAGCCCAAGATATGCTTCCGTTAGAACCCTCTATGATTTCCTCCTCAGGAGGTGTTGGAACAGGGACGATTCTAAGCTCGTCAGTGTGGTCCTCAACCTTCTGTACGTCCGAACCGACGCCTTCTACAGTAACCTTGTAGAGTCTTGCGTTATCTACATCGCCTACCACTACCTCGATTGACTTGCTGGTCTTTGCAGGCTCAAATGGCTGAAACTCTCCGTTCTCGTCGGTTGCTTCCCACTTATACGAAGGACTTGAAATTTCTCCGCCGCCGGTATTGTCAATATTGGCGGTCAGCACAACCCTCTGATGATCTTTATCCAGGATACCTCCGTTTGTTACCGAGATACGGACGTTCATACCATTAGAGGTATTCTCCGAAATAGGGATTGTGTAAGAGTTGGTAATCTTCGTAGAACCACGACCATTAGCGACTGTTGCTGTACACTCTACAGATACTGGGGCTGAACCGAACGGAACAACGAGGTTCTTGACGATTTTCAATCCAGCTCTCGTCTTACCTGATACAGCGTTTATTCTCTTGAAATGTCCAGTCTCTCCGTTGAATGCAGTTGTAGATGATCCTGCATTATCGAATTGCAGCTCTACGCTGTTAACAACCCACTTCGCGTTGTTCGGATAAACCTCAGCAGCTTTTCGGCTGTCTGAAATGTAAGCCTCGATAGTAGGCTGCTGCTTATCGTTCGTGAAATCAGGTGTGATTCCTGTGGCAGTATTGGTGTCACTATTGTAAGATGCGTATTTCTGCGAGATGTCGCCGAAATCGCTGACCATCTTCATGTAGTACGTTCCACCCTGCTTGGTATACTTTACTATACCGACCGCACTCGCCTTGTTGTTATCCATAAATTAACCCTCCTGTTCGTTAGTGTTTGTATCTGCGTTTAACTCGCTATCTGTCGAACTTTCCTGACCGGTTCCAGGCTGCATGTCACCTCTGTTATCTGCGCTATCCGTACTGCCGGCATCAGCATTATCCGTGTTAACTCTTGGCTTTCCGCCATAGTGCTCAGGTGTGTAGCACTCCTCGTAACCGTCAGTCGTGCCCCAATACTCACTATTAGCCTTATTCGCGTCAAGAAGAGCGCCGCCAACGTAGGCTGCACGTTCCTTCAGTGTATCGCCGGGAACCTGGTCCAGGTCGCCCATCCACAAAAGAATGTTGCCATCCTTTGTCGTATTTCTCAAAGCGAGGTTACAAAATCTCTTTGCCACCTCAGGTGTTACCTTAATATAATATACCATATAACCTTTAATTTAATTATTAAACAATTACTTCGTTACAAGATAAGCGCCGTTTTCGTCAACGAGATAACTTCCATTATCATCAACGAGAATCTTAGTAGCACCCTTATCTTCCGCTGTCATCTTGAGCGACATGCCATCTACGAAAGGTATCTGTGGATTCAGACCTTCTGCTGCAAGCTTGAAATCCGCATCACCAGGAGCTTTCGTGTACCATCTGATTTTAAAAAACTCCTCGACATTCGTTACCTCCGTATTCCTGTATGCAACAGACGCCTTAGGATTGATGTATTTTATATCCTCGTCATCCGTATCGCCAACCATCGAATAAGACGGCTTGTATGGTGGCATTTTTCGGAGCACGGCCAACTCTTCCTTTGCATCAAGGTCATTGAGCGTATCAGAAGACTTAAGTCCGTCCACCCTGTACATTGCCCTGCACACGTAATACTCGGCATCCCCAACAAGATCCTGGTTGATTGTAAGCTGATTGCCGAATACGGTAACTTCCTTTCCGTCAACGATTGCGGTTTTGGTCGAGAGAGAAACAACATCGATATCCTTATCGGCAGAGCCTGTAATTGGTTCCAGCGAATATGTATCTCCCTTGATGTTGGTCTTGCGATACCAGAAGAAACGGGTGTTCTTGTTGTTTGTCACCTCTGTCTTGCCGTCTGTAAGCATCGCCTCAAACGTAATATTGTTTACCTCCGTAAGTGGATTCCAGTCCACGACGGTAGGGGAGACGTGAAGAATAGGGACAGGCTTCTCTGTATCATCACAGAAGACAGACTTCTGTGCCAGATATCTGATAATCTGCTTGGTGCGGTCATCAGCATACGATGCCTCAAACTCAAATCGCAAAGGCTCATTTACAGAAGAGTTCTTCTTTACAATCAGCATTCCGGCGGTAAGACCATCAGCAGAAGAGCTTATTACCTGATATTCGTCGCTGGTTACGATATTCTTACCTCTTACATACTTCTTTTTCGTAGTATCGTAGGTAAGCTCATACCATGCAACGCTAGTCAGCTTATCATTGATGCACTCGCTGCTTCCTTCCTTATTCGGATTCGCAGCATTACATTTCGGGAAGAGACACAGGTGAGTCTTCGTGTAGTCTGGACTAAAACCGCCATCACGACTATTGTACGATTGGCGGTCAGTAACACCACCGAAAGCTATAATCTCGCAACTCACGTCCAGTGGAGTATATTTGACTCTGAATTTCCTGGTCTCTGATTCTATAACCATTACCATAATTTCCTTATTTTTAAAGTTTATAATATTGTCATTTCGTCGGAACTAACCATGGACTGGAATGATTGTCCGTCAGACTGCACAGTCTCGTTAATAAGCTCTACCTCAACCTTGAATCTGCAATTCCATCTCTCGTCAGCATTAGTACCGAGGTCTTTCCATGTGATGCTTACGCTAAAACCGGACGATGCATGTTCAATAGCCCAGGCGTTGTCCTCTTTTGGGTTGCCGGTGTCCCTTGTCCATGTTACTCTCTTAGCCTCGATGAAATCATTTATCTCGCGATTGTAGAGCGTTGCCTTGAATGATAGCGATGTGAACACGTCATACAAACCATCACTATTGAGTCTTGAAATCTCATCGCTATCGAAGTCCCACCCTTGGTCAGAAGTCATCTCTACCTTGAATTCCGGATTACCCTCAACGAACGCCCAGCCGGTGCTTGCATATTTGGGTTCAACAGTCGTTTTATCTACAAGGCATCTCCACCTGCACCCGTAGTGCCAAACGTCATGGACTTCTGTGGCGGTGCATCGGTATGGCTTATCGCCCTTGGCTACTTCAAGCGACCATTTTCCTCTGTCAACAACATCCTGCTTTACGTTACCCTGGTAGTCCGTCCTGAGGATATTCTGTACAGCCAGGTATTTGGCATAGAACGCTCCGTCACGCTTATCGGCCAGAGGGTAATCTGCAAAGATGAACGACAGGGCATCCGGAAGCTTGCCGATAGCTACTGAATAATTCGTCTTGTCAATGATAGGCTTGGTCACATGGTCGAGCCACACAAGTAATCCATCTGATGATGAGATATACCAGCAGCTCTGCCTGTCTTCATCCACAGCATTACCCCAGCGAATCAGTCGTGCTAGTTCGCAGGGAGGATAATTCGTGCCAGAAGGAACCTCGCTACCGGGATAGCAGACCACAGTAATGGTGTTTGCAACGGTGTTCACCGAAAGAACCCTCAGCCACATATCATAATGCCCCCCATTTCCTGATAGCCTATTGACCGATGCCAAAATCACATCGTTCTCCTTGAACGCCGTAAAGTCACCTTCCCATCGCTTTTGAAGCCCCAGTAAATAGGTGGTATTGCCGCCTTCAGATGTTGCAGGAATCTCGCTTACGCTCTCAATCAGTCCGCTCTCCGTGAACACAAAGTTGCTTTCCATTGCCGTCTGGCGGTTCACGATAAGCTCCTTGGCGATAACAGAGCTTCGCACGGTAATCGATTCCACCTCAGCATTACCCTTGCTGTCAATCTGCGCGCCCGTGCCGCCTATCATGCCCGAGGTAAAACTACCAAACTGTGTACCTCCCTTCATCTTAGACATTGATTCAGAGATGAATCCCTTCAGGAAAGTGATAACACCGGCAGCGGCATCATCATGCTCCCTGGACAGGTAGATTCCATTATCCTGTTTGGCGTATTCGAGCAGGGCAAGCAGGGCACTTCCCACACGCCATGCCGTGTTGGCTCCCTTGGCACGTTCATCACGTATGCCGGTGAGCATTCTGGTCAGTTCCTGTATGGTATTTTCGTTTTGCATGTTTATTTCAATTTTGAAGCAAAAATACAAATAAGATTCCTGAAACAAAAATACACTATAGCTTGCCGAACATCTGCTTGAACAGGTCAGCCATCAATCCCTGGTATTCCGTACCGTAGAAATAGCCCTCCATATCGTTGAGCTTCATGATGGAAATATAGTATTTCCGGTTGAACCATGGGCGCCGCTGTCTAGGTTCGCCCAGATGATGCTTCGCACGATATTCCTTATCCAGGAAGTAAAGGTCGCCGGGGTTGCCATGGTAATAACCGTTGCCCGTTCCCGTCTCCTGATACAGACCGTAGAGCAGGAACTTGTGGGCGATGACTCTTGATGATCCGCCAAACGATGTAGCCTGCACGCTGTTGTAAAGGGCGCCCGTATGGCGGATGCGGTAGTGTATGATCTTCTCCTTCCAGATGTTCACCATCTCCTCAGCCCAGCCACGCTCGTAGGCGTGGATGTCTTCCTGAGTGACGGGAGTCTTGATGTTATTCGTTCCATTCTTCATTGTTATATACCAGGTCTAGCGGCTCACTCACGTCGATGTGGAACTCCACGCCCGTAAGCCCGTTAATAAAATATGCGCCTATCTCGCGATTATCCACCTGGTCGCTCAGCAGATAGGTGAAATCGCTTTCCCACTTCATCTTGTCTATGAGGATGCGGCTCAGAAACTGGCGGAATATCTTGCGGCAGGTGTTGAGCTTCTCCTGGCGGTCGTTCATGTCGTTGAGTCTGTAGCGCATCAGGATCCATACCGTATAGGTTACTATCTTGCGGAAACTTCCGTCTCCGTTCACCGCCACGTTGCCGTCGTTGGTATCGTCTATCACTATGAAGTTCCTGTTCTTCTGCATATTTGCCAGCATGCCCTCAAAGGCCATGGGACTGGAGCAGGTGGTGGCCAGGAAACCCTGTTCCTGGGTAAGCTTATTCTTCTTCGTCAGGTCTCTGAAGTAGGAAAAAGCATCGAAGCCCACCTGTACCGATGAGGTGTTGATTTCTGTCTTGATCATGATTTCTTCAGTCTTTTGTTTAGTTCTTCAGCTTCACGTGCCTTGGCATCCAGCTCGGTGAGTGCCCGCCACACGTCAGCCTTCTTGATTATCTCTTCCTTGGTGATATCTCCACCCGTCAGCGCCCTTATCTGGGCGTTCATGGCTTCGGTGGCATCATACCCGCCGTCATTACCGGCTGGCTTGAAGAGATGAGGGAAATGTGTGGAAAAGTTGTACTTTATCCACATAAACCAGAGAAACACACCTATCACCTCGGGTGCCGAGCAGCTTATCTGCCCCGCCTCGCTGCCATCCTCCTTCAGGTAGAGAATGGCAGCTATCTCGCGGATTGGCGTATCGTCCGACTGGTCGCTCAGCAGGAAGTTCTGGTAGTAGTTGTCGCAGACGATGTAGTTGTAGAACGGTACATCGTGCAGTTCCACGTCCGCAGCCCTGAAACGGCCTATAAAGTCGAGCCTGTTGTCTGCTCCCTTGCCATCGAAGATGAAATTGAATTCCTCGCAGAACTCCCTCACCTGCCATAGCTCAAGGAAAAACCGCAGCCTCTTGCCTTCTTCGGTCTTCACCTCGCAGAGCCAGCCGTCTTTCTTCTCGTTGAGCACCTTCACGCCCGCAAACCTGCAGAACAGGTAGGTTTTCACCTGCCATTCGTCCCAGCCCTGCGTAAGCAGGTAGAGCACGTAGCGCAGCTGGTCCTGCGTCAGCTCACTCCAGGAGTGCGGGGCATGCAGCACCAGCGTGCCGTCAGCCAGCAAAGAAGAAGGTTGGGTCGTCAGCTTTGTTTTCATAACTTTCCATGTGATTGGCCTTGTAGGCCGATGAAACCGCGTATTTCTGGAAATCCCCGATGTGTTCCTCGATGAACCGAAGCAGATTCTCGAAGAGCAGGGTGCAGCGTTCCTTGTCGATGGATTCGCCCTTTACGGTGAGGTGTTCACCGATGAAAGCGAGCATTTTCACCTTTGCGGCACGATGAGATGGGGCAAAATGGCCTTTTCGCTCCTCGGCGATGATTTCATCGATAAGGGCATCGCCCAACTGCTTGCGCAGGAAAGCCTCGGTGGCATCGATGGATTTCTTATACTTCACCAGGTCGTCGTAGGTGAGCTGCCCGCCTACGCCGCACCAGCCCGAGAGGATGGCAGGCGACCATACCAGCGAGTGGATGTTCATCTCTGCCTGTTCCGTCTCGCACCAGCCGTCAAACTTGCGCATCAGGAAGACTACCTGATGCCTGTTGTAGTCGCGCTGGTAGGTGAGTTCAGCCTTCATGGCTTCCACTCTCGCCTGCGAAGCCGGAGCAATGTTCTCGTTGGATACCACGCCGAAGCCGTTGTCTGTCATGATGAGGTCGTGCGAGTGCAGACGGCTCAGGAAGGTGGCACGTATCACGTAGCTGCGGATGGCGGTCATCAGTTCCGTGCCTTCCTGCGTGGCATTCTCTACATATTCATTACCTATCACCTGTTCCACCAGCTCGCTGTATGGAATGGTGAATGATGGCTCCATGTTCCTGAAGACATCTTCGGTGGCAGCCCCCACGAAGGGAAGGAGCTGCTCAAACTGTTCAATGCTAATCTTGATCATCTGTCTTTGAATTTGAATTGTTAGACACTTTCTTGGCATCCTTATTCTCATCGAGCGTGGTGAGCATGATGAGCGGAACGTCTATATAAACCTTCTCTTCCCAGTGGTTGAAGTAGATCACCACCCAGTGAACGGTCTCCATCAGGTCGTGGAATGCCTTCTCTATACTCTGCTTCAGCGTGAAGAGTTCACGCTTGTCGGAACCCGAATTGTTGGTCTGGCTCTTGCCGGGCGTGGCGCCCACCAGGTTGGGGTGGATGTTGTCGGCATAGCACTGCATGTTGTTGCTCTCGGCAATGTCGTCGCTGTAGTCGCCTCCGTCCTTCGAGGTGTCGATGCGGGTGATGCGCACCATCTTCACCTCCTTGCCGTCGGGCGTGGTGTAGTAGCCCGCTATCCAGAGCTTGCCGCTGTTCTCTATGCCCGATATGAAGGAGCGGATTTTCTCTTTCTCGGCAAGCTTGCGCTGCTTCTGCTTCTCGGGGTCGGTGATGTGCTCCTCCTTGAAGATGCCGCGCCAGTAGTCGTTGTGGATCTCTACCAGGTAAGGAATGGCGGCGTGGTTCTTCAGCTTGGCCATCTTGCCGATGGCGATGAGCCGGGAGATGTCGTACCATTTATCCCTGAAGATGGCGGAATAGTAGGGCACGGGATAGTACTGGCAGCCTGGGGTAGGGAAGCGGGTTACGATGGCAAAGACGCGCTCCTTGCAGGCTGGCTCGGTGCTCTGCCTTGATTTCACCTTGCCGTTCTGCCCGTCAAGCCCCATACGCTTCTGGAGGTCGCCCAGAGGATCCAGCTCGTCGAGCAGCGGCAGAACCTCCACGTTGTCGGGGTTTACGCTGTTTCTCCAGTTGGCGTAGAGCACGTATTCCGAACGTCCGTTCTTGCTCTGGGTAAAGCGACAGTAGCATGCCTCCTTGTGGCGGATGCCCACTATCTTGTCGCCCTTCTTGTTGAGGATGATGGCCGAGACGCAGAAGAAGAAGTATTTCATGTCGGTAATCTGCTCCAGGAAGAAGCGGCTCATGGAATTGTGCATTCTGAACAGGTTCACTTCCTTGTCCTTGCTCGGTAGCTTGGTCTCCACGTCGTTATACTGGAGACCCATGCCGTAGCAGGTGAGCACGTTGAAGAGTTTGTTCTGCGCCATCACGCTGCTCTCCCCTATTCGCCTGATAATCTCGTAGGGCAGCATGTTGTCTTCGCCGAACGGTATGTAGGTATAACTCTTCTTGCCTATCTCTATCTCTACGAGAGGGGTAGTTCCGTCATCATCGAAGATGCTGCCCGACTCCACGAATCCGCTGGTAGGGGAGGAGGTCTGATAGTCGAGCACGGCGCCCATGGTGGCGAAGGTGATGTCAATATCGTTGTTATTCTTTTCCATAATCTTTATAAATAAATAGAATGATCATTATATCTGAAGATAAAGATATCCCTCACCTTGCGTATCTGATGGTTCACGGGGTTGTAGAGGTTGTGGGTTCCCTGCTGCCAGGAACTGCTTTTCACAAGCCAGCCCCGATACTGGATGATGGAACCGTCGCTGCCCTTCCAGCAGTCCAGGTCCACGGGTGTGCGGTCGATGCGTGAAATGTCCAGCGCACGCCTCAGTTCATTGATGTGGATGGCTTTGGGTGTTGTATCCTTTGGCATATCTGCGACAAAATTATAAGGGCGAAACTTCTAGTTGAATGTATCATCGAAGGAATCATCAAAGATTCTTCCCGATGTGGAACTTACGGTTCTGAAGATGACGTTCTGTACCCTCTGGGCATACTGGTAGGAGAAGGTGAACTCTGCCAGGTCATCGTCTTCGTTGGTCCGTTCGCTCTTCGAATCTGTAAAGGTGATTTCCTTATCCTGGGCATAATCCCTGAAGAGATAGACTTCATCGCTTCGCAGCAGGTCTTCGGCAAAGTGGGCCATGGATGGCGGGATGATGCCGGTGTCGCCCTCGAAGGTGCGGGTCTCCCTTACGGAATAGTTGATTTTCTTGCCTTCAATCACCGCCTGCTTGCGCTCGAAGGTTGGGGCAATCTTCTTCTTGCCCAGGCAGTAGAATATCTCCTGACAGCCGAACGAGTTCGTGAAGAGCAGCACGGGGTCTGCCACTGCCTGGGTGTGGTCTATCCTGAACTCCTGCTCCCGCTTGCCCACGCTCACGGTATAGGCAAAGAGACTGCCCTTGCTCTCATCGTAGAATCTGTCGGGCGATACATCGAAGGTGGTTACGCCCTTGTCTGTATGGGTGGGCACGTCTTCCGCTCCGAAGGTGGCGGTGTTCACGGTGTGGCTTCCATCGAAATACTGGGCTATCACGATGGGCACGGTGCTGTCTGTGCCTGCTGCATGCAGGTACTCCCGATGCCCCAGACGGGTGAGCTTGTAGCCATCGAGCAGGGTGAGGAAGAATGTGTCGAGGAACGCCTCGCAGCTCATATTGATATCCACGGTGGCATAGTGGGCGGTAAACTTGCCCGTCCAGCTGTCCGTGTCGCTGTCGCCCGTATGTTCGGTGATTTTGATGGTGCAGTCGGCCACCACGGTCTGGCGCACGTAGTCGGCTATGAGCGTGCCCAGGTCGTGTATGGTCACCTTGCCCGATATGGGGTAGTAGTTTTCGCTGAGCACCTCTTCATCGCCACAGGTGATGGTGACGACGGCATACTCGCCGCTTATCTTGAAGGAGAAGGCGTCGAGTTCGCTGGTGAAGATGGGCGAAATGGGTTTGTTGGTAACTGTAATCATATCTCTGTTTCATTAAACTGATGCAAAGATAGGATGATAGGGGAGAAAATAAAAATACCCAGCCGCCTCACGGCGACCGGGTACTGCTTGAAATACATTTTTCGTATAAGTTATAATCGGCTACGCTTAGCCTAATCTTATGAGCCTTTTGAGGTTTATATGATTTCTAATTGAAAAAAAATGAATGTCATCATTTAGAAGGGCGCTGAATCGTCCTGCATTATCCAGGCCAGCTGCTTGCCGCTATAGCCCATCTTGTAGCCCTCGTTCAGCATGTATTCCGTGATATCGTTGACGCTTGCCGTTACCATATCCGATATGTCGGTCTGAATCTCCTTCGAGGTCTTATACTCCACGGGAGCATCTTTGTTCGGATCGTAGGGCTGGTAATCGTCCAGGTAGGCCTTAAGGGCTACTCCCATGCGCCACAGTTCTGTTTCCGTCATGCTGCACCTCCTTTCGCCTCGAGTGCGATTTTCATGGTCTCAAAGAGCTTGCTCATGCGCTTGAAGGTGTTGAGCATGAGCAGCACCTTGCCGGGACCTCCGAAATCGTCCACGCTGTTGGTTACTACCTCATCTGATACAAGCTTATCCTGTATTTCGTTGAGTTTCTCGATGAAGTTGTCGAGCTGCGCAACGTTCATCATATCTGCCAGCGCATTCCATACTTCCGCTGTCATGCGCATATTGGTTGAATTATTCTCGTCCATGCCTAATTGTTGCTTATTGGTTTCCACTTGGCTAAAGTCATATTGAGCGGCTTAGCCTCTTTAGCACCGTATCGAAGAGTATAGTAGCGATGATTAAACCATCGGATTACGGTCTGCCTGTGTGGCGCATCATCGAAGAATGCGGCTGATGCGACAACATTGTCGTCTCTCTGAAAACTAAGTTCTACCTTATGGGCATTTATTTTTCTGCCTTCAGTAATAAAGAACTGGCACTTGATGATGTCATTGGCAGTCAGCTTGGCTATGCGTCTTCTGCTGTTTCTACTTTTCTTCATCGCCCGCACCTCCTTCCTTTACATACTTTCTGGCTTCTTTTACGAAGTCTTCTTCAGCTTTAATTCTTTTTTCAAGAAGCTGAGTCATTTGTTCCACACAATCAAGCTTTACGCTAAAGGATTGTGTCTCTATCATTACTGAATTCAGTTTTTCAGCCTTAACAGTTAAAGCTTTCACCTTGTCGCCAAATTCCTCGACGAGACTCTCCGGAACATTCTCGTTAAATATGAGTTTTCTCGTTTCATTATTCATCGCTCATTCCTCCTTTCTTCTCTCTGGTCCAACTTGGGTGCAGGAGTCCTTCAGTCCCTTGCGAGAGTACCCCTCCCGATTTTCTGAAACGCTCGAAGAGGTTGTGGCGCTCAGACTGGATGGTCTCGTTGTCAACAGACCAGCGGTTCTTGGCTTCTGCCTTACCCTTGTTGTAGGCTTGCCCAGCCTCGTTACGCTGTCTTTTCAGCTCTCTTAGAGTCTGCTCGTATTCCTCCTTGGCCTTCTCATACTCGTCGCGAACCTCACGGAGTTCAAAGTTCGCAAGGTGCTCTCTATCCAGTATTCCATCCAGTGTGTCATCGTATTCCTTCTGGAGGTCGGCAATCTCGGTGGCGTAGGCTGCTCTCAGTTGTGAGAGCTTGAAGGTGTTGGCTGCAAGCAGCGTGTGAAAACCCTCCGTGGTGAGCGGCTTGTCATTCGTCCCGACGCCCTCATTTTTGCCAGGCGATGGCACATTATTGCCATCCTGCTGGGCATTTTCCTGCCATGGTGTGGCATTATTCACTTCTTCCTGTGTACCGATATTGTTCATCTGCTGATCTTTCATAATCCTATAAATTTAAATTTTAATACTGCAAAATTACTCACTTTTCTTGAAACGGAAAAAGACGGTTATTTCTTGTCTTCCTCCACCGGGCGCCAGAATACGGCGAAAACATCGTCTTCGGGTGTGAATCCGGCTTCCTCACAGAAGAGCCACAGGCAGGCGGCTCCACCCTCATAGTGGATACCTTCCTTCACGATTTCACCCTCTACGTGAATCAACGGGGTTCGCGGGTCTCTGTATTTCACCTTGGTTCCTGCCTTCATCTTCTCCACGTTCTTCAGGAATTCGGCCGACTTATATACCTTGATGTTGGTAACCCGGCTCTCCTTCGATACCCCGATATACAGGGGCATGGTGTGGGTCATCTTGCCAAGCTTCAGGGCGGCATCTACCACCCACTTGTCGTCGATCTTCACCTCGTCGAGCACGTTCATCGTGGTAACGGTGGTGTCGGGATATACCTTTCTGTATTCCTCCAGAAGGCTGCCGGCTAGCTCTTTCTCTAAATCTGTCATAGCTACATCACCTCCCCTCCGAAAAGATAGCCGCCTATAAACACAAGCATTACCAGGGCAAGCATGCCCGCCATGGTGAGTACCACGTCGCCATAGCTCACGCTCTCCTCGCAGAGGTAGCTGAAGGTCTCGCTCCTGGTAGCCCAAAGGCGCTTGGCTTCGCGGCTGATTGCACACTTGAGGGATTTCATTCCCCCGTTCACATTCACGTGGATGCCCGCAGGCTTGGCCTGCATCGCATCATTGATAAAAATAGAATTCTGCATATTGCATCATCTTGTTTAGCATGAGCAGCGCACTTGTTTCGTGAGAAAAGGGTGGCGGCTGCATTTCCCCGTTGTCGCTAAACAAGATGATGACTTTATCCGAGAGGACTAATCAAATCTTACGGTTCCATGCAGCCGCCATATAGGTACACCTTTTTGCTGATGTCAGCAAAATGATACTCTTGGGCATAAAAAAAGCCTGCGGCTGAGAAGCCATAGGCGAAACGGTCGCCCTGCCGGATAGACTACTATCATCTTGTTTAGCGGTGGCAAAGGTAAGAAGAAAATCTGAAACCGCCAAATAAAAATGGGGAAATTTTAAAAAATAGTCGTATTTTTCTTCTAAAGATTAGGATTTCGGGCTATTTTCCGTGGTTTTGGGGAGGAATGAGGAACGAAATGGAAAGAAAAGGAATGAAACGGAATGAAACGGAATGATTTTCCGGAATCAATCGGAACCAATCGGAATCAATCGGAAAAATGACCGGGAATGACCGGGAAAACGACCGGAAACGACCGGAAACGACCGCGAATAGCCACCGGAACGCCCATCGTTTCTTCTGCTTGGTGGAATGGATTCCACTGAAATTCCACTGAAATTCCCCGATTTTCCTCGCATTTTCCCCGATTTTCCGTACGAATTCCCCGATATCTCAATAAAATTCCTTATATTTGCATCGTTTTTCATTTTTAATAGAATAATATATAAGGTATGGAAGAAAAAGATATAATAAACAGGCTTCTGGATATTATCCGCCTGACGGACGAACGGATAGACATCGTTCATGAGCGGCTAAAGCAGACAGACAGGAATATTGCATTCCTTTACGTAATCACCACCATTCAGTCCATAGCGATAGGAGCCATCGCCATGCTTGCTTTAAGGTAGCCGACAGGCAGGAGTATATTACAGACAGAACCATGACGGTAAAGGTAATCACCTCCATCCAGTATCTGTTTCTTTCCCGTTTTTCAGCTCTCCTCCTTTCTTCGTTCTCTTTGTTTCTTTTGCGCATGAAGTCTTGCCCCATGCGTTTTATCAATTCAAAATCCTTCTTTTGCTTTTCCGTCTGCATGATGATAAAGTTTAAAAAATACCCCCGGCGCATGGAGCACCGAGGGTATATGGTTATTCGTTATTGTCTTTTACGTCTTTCTTTGGAAATATTGGCGGTATTTTGTTGAGTACAAAAACTATAGCCAAGCCGACAACCGTAGTGACACCAATAGCGATAGCTGGGCTTTCATGACCATTCATTGCCAAATCGTATGCAAAATAGCCAAAGGATAGGGCGAGAATTGCACCGAGAATCTGTCCCAAGGTGGACTGATTGAATTTTCTCTTCACGATAGTATCCTCTGTTTTGATACGATGATCAACCTGCTTTTCGGTCATTTTCATGATGCGGTCGGTTGCTCCTGGCAATGTCTTTTCGTAAGCTTCAAAGTGTTCCGGTGGAGGTAGAGGACCGCTAAAGGTTCTTTCTTCCTCGAATGCCATTATCGTTGCCAGGATGGCATTTCGCTTGTCTTCTGGCAGTTCCTGCAGGATGTCATTAACGTTTGCCGGTATGGCATCCTCTATCTCTGCGATTTCTTTGTTGTCTTCTTTATCTTGCTGCATAAAGTTGTCGTCTATTAGCGTTTAAAACTTTCCTCATATCAGAACCTACTGCTTCCCAGTCTTTCCTCAAGTCAGACACATTGTTGCCTTTCAAGTAATCATTGAACAGGCTATTGTCGCCACCAAGGCTTCCTAAACTACGCAAGCCTTCTGTTAAAGGGTGGCGAGCGATGGTCATAGAGCGGAGTGCTCTACGTCTTGTAATTCTTAATGCTCTCATTTTACTTGCGTTGTTATTTTGTTGTTATTGATTATATTCGTCCGCTGCAAAAATACATCTTTTTTCTGATACTGCCAAATATTATCGCATTTTTAACTATAATCTTTGGTATAATCTTTAATATAAAGTTTAAAACAAGAAAAACCCCGTTTTCCGGGTGTTTGCAGGAAATATGCAGGCTGTTGCGATGAAACCGCAGCATTTGGCAGATGCTATCATCGAAATAGCGATAGGGAAAAACGGCGATTTGCAACAACTTTTCCACACCTGGTTTTCCAAAAACCTCGATTTCATCGGGGTTTCAGCCGGGCTGAACAGAAGAAAAACACCTGTTTCAGCATTAAGAC
>ERZ1026772.881-NODE-881-length-18738-cov-7.998341_pt1 | contig 18738 bp, 9 predicted proteins | sample MGYA00380124_ERZ1026772 | MGnify/ENA primary metagenome ERZ1026772 (study PRJEB33269, sample SAMEA4719760) | human gut metagenome | biome: human-associated habitat; feature: organic feature; material: feces | place: Cameroon | collected 2013-10 ...
CTATCCATACACATACTATAGCACTCTTTATGACGTTTGAAAATTGATTTCCGTGGGGACCATTATAGAATTCTTGACTTTTGACGGAAAATGTTTTATACTGTATCCGTGTTTTTATATATCTGTATACCCTCGCTGCGGGGGGCGGGACACTTGAAAACAGGGGGCGAAGGAATGCGCGTACATAGAAATTTCCGGCGGCTGACTGCGGTCTTGCTTTCGCTGGCGCTCCTTTGCGGCGTTGCTGCCCTGCCTGCCGGCGCCGCGTCTGCGGACGAACCGGTGCGTGCGGGCATTCCGGAAAACGCGGTTCCCGGTGAGATCAAAATCACGACCCATGCCGTGCCGAATGAGGCGCAGATGGCGAGTCTGCGGGAAGACGCAGCGGGACAGGCTCCCGCCGGATTTGTCTTTTACGGCTGGTTCGTAACGGGCGAGAAAGGAAGCTTCGCCGTGGCCGACGGCGCGCTGGAAAACTGGCTCTGCGAGATCTATGCCGACATGGCGCAGGACGAGGATCGCAGACTTGTGCTGCAATACCTGTATGTCCCCGCGGAGGCGGAACCCCCGGCAGAACCGACGGCGGAGACGCAGACCGTGGAGGAAACGGCTCCCGAAGCGACTGAGGAAGCCGACGAGGAACTCCCGGAGGAGACCCAGAGCGAGGAAAAGCAGGTCATCTCCACCGTCCCGCAGTATTTTCAGAACGACTACCCCTACACCATGTACGGCAGCGGCACCATTATGACCAGCGGATGCAGCATCGTTTCTCTGGCCATGGTGGCAAGCTACATGGCCGACCATGCATACACCCCCGATGAGCTGGCGCACTATTTCGGCGGGCGGGCGATCAACAACATTGCCCGGCTGGAATACGGCAACAAGATGCTTCAGCTTGCCTGCAGGAAGGCGGAAAACTGGCACGTTGTCTACAAGGCGCTCCAGGAGGGGCAGGTCGCCATCGTGCTGATGAACCATAACTCCATCTTCACCAATTCCCAGCACTTCATCGTCCTCGCCGGTATCAATGAGAACGGGAAGATCATCGTCAACGACTCCAACCGGGACAACTATGACTTCTGGCAGCTGAAAAAGGGCTTTGCCGAAGGCTTTGAACCCGAGGACATTCTGCTGGGCTATGACGGCGCGTGGATCTACGACAAGAGCGCCATGCCGGAGGAACCCTTCATTTACTACGAGGAGGAACCCGAGCGGGGCGAGCCCCGGTATTCCGATATTGCGCTGAGTCAGGATGACATTAAGCTCCTGGCGAAGGTCGTCTGGGTGGAAGCCCAGGGCGAGTGCGCCGAAGGCCAGCAGGCCGTTGCGGAGGTGGCGCTGAACCGAATCGCTTCCGGTGACTTCCCCAATAATCTCCATGACGTGATCTACGGACAGGGGCAGTTCCGCTCCGTCCCCCGCCTGGACAAGGCGGAACCCTTCCAGGCGCAGTACGAGGCCATTGAGAGGGCGATCTACGGCCCCTATATTTTGCCGAAGGAAGTGGTGTATTTCGCCACAAAGCCCACCAACAGCAACGTCTGGGGACAGATCGGCGGACATATCTTCTGCTACGGAAACGACTACATTGCCGCGGAAAAATAGGAAAAAACGAAAATGACAGTAACCCCCGCCACGTGGCACGACCGCATGGCGGGGGTTTCAGTCTGCCAAAGCCACCTGCTTTCGGAAATCGAAGACAGGTTGCTTGCTGCAAGATTCCAGAACCTTGCCGGGGTCGTGGAGTTGATGATTCTCATCTGGTACGCTATACTGTCCTTGCGTTTCGGAGTTTTTCATAGCAGTTTAAGTCTAAGGCAAAAAACCACATCAGCCAAGCCCTTTCGGGATGGTTGATGTGGTTTTTTCATGGGCGTATTTTGCAGCGCACCCTTTTTCCGCATTATGGCATCTCCGGATTTTCCACCGGGGAGACGGTGTAGGGCTGCGCCGTCGCGCCCTCCGGAAGCAGCTTGGCCATGACCACCAGGCGCTGGTTGCCGGTTTTTGCTGTGTCGTATTTCCGGCAGCAGGTGGAAAGGGTCAGGACGGTGTCGCCCTCCGAGAAGGTCACGCCGTCAAAGTTCAGCCAGTTTTTCCGGGCGACCGTCCGGAAAAATTCCGTCAGCTCGCTTCCTGTGGGATTGGGGGCAATGTAGTCGAACGCGATGTCCGTGATGAACAGCGCCGTGATCTGGAAAACCAGATCTTCCCCTGCCACGGAGAGGTAGATGTAGGGATGCTTTTTTACGTAGTCCGCGTCCATGTACCGGTAGAGCTTGGTGAGCTTGGGGCCGTTGGGGTCGCAGTTGCTGGCGGAATGGCCGAAAATCGTGGTATTGGCGTCCAGCTTGTCCCGGCCGCCGAACTTGTTTTCGCAGTGGGCGTAGTAGCAGCCCCAGGTGCTGTACTTGCCGTCCTCGCCCATCCACAGGTAATGGCCGTTGTCCTCCGCCTGCATCACGGGGTCGTCCACCTCCGCGCCGGGGATGTACAGCCATGCCACGGTGTCGGCGTTTTTCTTTTTGGCCGCGGCCAGCGCCGACTGCCTGTCCACGGTGGGGATGACCTCTCCCACGGGAACCGTTGGCGGCTGGGTCTCGACTTCGGTGGGGGCGCTCTGAGTATTCCCGGCGGCCGGGGCGGTGGCGGGAGGAACGGAGGGTTCCTCCCCGCGGCAGCCCCTGACCGCGATCAGCAGGGCGGCGATCACCGCGACCGCCAGGACAAGGCAGCAAATTTTGATGACGTTTTTCTTCATAAGCTTGTCTCCTCGCGCGCTTCGCGGGCGCACGAAACGGGATGGGCGTTACGCCACATAGTATTCGCCGGTGACTTCGTCCACCATCACGCCGGTCTGGGGATTGCCGTTGGCCTTCATGAAGGTGACCTCGATGGTGTGATTTTCGGTGACGTTCTCGAAGGTGTAGGATTTCACCGCACCGATGCTCACGCCGTCAATCTTCACGTTGGAGATGGCGTAGCCGCTGTTCGCGGCAATGGTGAAGGTCTGGCTGCCGCCGTGAAGGACGTCAACATCGCCGGAGGGAGTGATGGAGCCGTGGCTGCCCGCCGTGGCCTTGACGGTGTAGACCGGGCGCTCGTCGACGGTCAGCTTGCCGTCCGCGAAAACGACGGTGTAGTTGTCGTTGGGGGCGGTCAGCCCGCCGGCGCGGATAATGACCTTACCGACCTTCGCCGTGTCAGGAGTGATCTCCGTTCCGGAAGCGTCCACGTAGGCCAGCTTGATATCGCCGGTCAGCGCGTCCTCACCGAACAGGCCGGTGACGGTGTAGTCCTTACCCAGTGCGGGCTTGCTCAGGTCAGGGGCCTTGTCGTCGGTGTAAATGCGCTTGTCCAGCGCCGTGACCGTGACACGCGCTTTGCCGATGGTGACGGTGAGGCTGTAGATTTCCGAGTCGCGGTGGTTGCCGTCGCCTTCGACCATGTAGGACACGGTGTAGGTGCCGGCATTCGCGGCCTTGGGAAGAGCCTCCGTGAACCCGCCGCTCTCACCCAGGCGGTATTTCAGCTTGCCGCCCAGCGCCATCCCGGTGGTGACGAGGGTCTGCTCGCCGCCGTTGTAAACAAGGCCGGTGTTCGCCCCGGGGGCGGTCCTGACCTCGGAAGCGGCTTTGCCGATCTCGAAGGTGGTGCCGCCGCTGACGGTGTAGTTGCCGCCTGCCTTGTTCCTGACGGTCACGGTGGCGGTGCCCGCGTTCACGTTATCTCTGTAGGAAACGTCGTATTCCTCCGGGCTGATGACTGTGTCGCCGTCCTTCACAATGACGCCGGGCTTCAGCGGGTCGCCGGTATAGGTGAGGGAATCGCCGCTGACCGTCACGGTGGCGGTCACGGTCTTGGGAGCGATGGTCACGGTGACGGACACGGGCTGGGTGTCCGTATGGTTGTTGTCGCCCGCGACCTTGTACCAGACGGTGTATTCCCCGGCGTCCGTGCCGGTGGGGACGGTCTCGGAGTAGGCGCCGTCTTTGCTGAGACTGTAAAGAAGCTTGCCGTGGGCGGTGGAACCCGCATTGACCAGCGCCTGGGCGCTGCCGCTGTAGATCAGGCCGTCCATGGCCGTGGGCGCGGTATACGCCGGCGCGACGGGGGAAATGGTGACGGAAACCGTCCCCTCTGCCGGGAGGTAATTGACCGGATCGTCGGGGGTGAAGACAATGGTCTTCGTGCCGGTGTCGGCTGCGTTGGTAATCGTCTGCCCGGCCTTCCAGCTCCACGTACCCGGCACATCCTTGCCGTCAAAGGCGGCGCGCTTGCCGGTGACCGCGCTGACGGGAATTCCCGCGCCGGTGTAGTCCACGGTGATGCTGTCCGGCAGGGTCAGAATGGGGGTGTCCCGCTCCGTCAGGGTGAGATTGACCGTGACGGCGGCGTCCTTATAGTTCTTAGAGCGAACCAGAAGGGTGAAGGTGATGACGTCGCCGGGGGCAACGCCCTCCGCTAGCGTGTAGGTGATCGCGCCGGTGTTCACATCAATGCCCCAACCGTCCTCGATCTTGCCCGCGGGAGAATAAGACCCGCTGTGGAACGCGTTCGTGTCGGACACCTGCGCGTCGCCGGGCATTCCCAGGCTCTCCAGGCCGGGGAGGGGGATGGTCTGCTCCGTTTTCAGAGTGTACTTCCGGGTGACCGGATAGGCGGTCAGCACGGGCGCGGCGGCCTTGGTGATGGTGAAACGGGTCGTATCGTCGGTTGCAAAAGTGTCACTGACCGTTTTGGTGCCTTCCGGCTCGCGTTCAAGCACATAGTTGTCGTTCGCAAGCGTCATGGTGAAGGAAAGGGCCTTTCCGTTTCCGACGTCCGGCGAGGGCAGGTAGCTCCCGTCCGCCTGCTTCATGGTAAACTGGGCGTCAGAGAAGGTGAGCGCCGTATCGGGGAGCTTGATACTCCAGATATTCGCCGCCTTGCTGAAGAACGTCAGCCTGCTCGCGGTAAGCGTGACGTTTGCGGTGCCGTCGTAGGACTTGGAGATTCTTTCGACGGAGAGAAGGCTGATCGGCAGCGGGGCAATGGTTACGGTGAACGTACCGGTAGCCGTTTTGTGGTTTGCTGCTTCCGCTTTGTAGTAAACGGTGTACGTGCCTGCGTCGGTGAAAGTCGGTCCGTCCGAAGTATAGTCGCCGTCTACCTTGTCGCTGTAGGTGAACGTCACGGTAGTGCCGTCTACACTTTGCCCAAACGCGATTGTCGATGCGTGCTGCGGCTTGCCGGTGTAATACGTGCTGGATGCCCTCACGGAAACTTCCGTCAGCTCTGCCGGTTCGACTGTGACGGTCACGGTGCCGGTCGCGGGGGCGTATTCTTCGTAGCCTTCCGCCGGGGTGAACGTCCATTCGGCGTCATAGCTGCCCGCGTTGGGCTTGATGGTGCCGTCCTTCCATGCGAATGTACCCGGAATCACGGCCTGTGTGCGGGGGCAGATCATCGAACCCGTGGCCGTGAGTGTGCTCTCTGCCAGCGCCTGGCCGTAGGTGATATCCGTCGCGCTGACGCTGACGCCCGATTGATCGAGGGGGATCCTCTGGCCAATGACGACCTTGATGGTCAGCTCGAACGGCTGATAGTTCGTGCTTACAATCGGGACGGTCAAAGTGCCGATCTGATCGTTCACATTCGCGCTGCGCGCGGCCACGATGGGCAGGGTCAGAATGCCTTCGTTTGACACGAATATATGGTTGCTGCTGTCGAGGTAAGTACTATCCGTAAAGTGGTAATCGCAGCCCCGATTATGGATCTTGCCGTACTCGCAGCCTACAGGCAGCTCTGGCAGGAGCGTTCTCAAATCGATTTCGTAGGTCTTTGCCAAATCGTTGAAAACGTACTGCGTGATCTCGTTCGGGGTCACAGTGGCCTGACTGATCTTGAAAGTCTGCGACACATCCGCGCCGTTCAGCACAAAGTCCTTTTGCGTCGTGCCGTCTTCAAAGGTATAGTTCCTATCCGTCAGCTTAATGGTGAAGGAGACGGTCTTTTCGTCCTCACTTGCATTGGCGGAATCATAACTGGCATTGAGTATCTGGTAATCCTCACCAGCCACCAGAGGAAGTGGCCCGCCGGAAGGAGCATAGCGGGAATCCGCACTCTTAAGCTTTATCGACGCGTTTGCGGGCAGGTCTGTTGTGCCATCGTATGCCTTTATGATGTCGCCGACCGAGATCGTTGCTTTGTGAGCTGCGACCGTCCATCTGGCGGTTTGCTGGCCGGTGTAGTCGCCGTCGTCTGTCGCCTTGATGGTCAGAGTGGCGGTGCCGACAGTGGAACGGGAATCGCCGCGGACGACGGTGTAATCAACTCCCGCTTTCAGCTCGCTGCCGTTGTACGTTACAACATAGGGCGGCACGCCGGTGGTGGTGTTATAAGGCTGATAGACACTTTCATTGCCGTTGGGGAACGTGATTACGGCTTTGCTGAGATTCAGCTTGGTGACGGTCAGCTTTTTGTGGCTGCTCGTCACCGAATAGCCGTCCTTGGTGGCGGTGAAATAAATGTCGTAGCTTCCGATCGTGTTAGCGTCGAGGTCTACAACGTAGTACCAGCTGCTGCCAATCTTTTTATATTCAGCTTTCTTCTGGCTGTATGTGTATGTGGGATCGTTGTTTCCAATGATTTCCCCGATGTAGATGTATACATCCGCGCCCTTCGTATTGCAGCTGGCGCAGAGCTGGACGGTCGTGCCGCGCTCCACCTTCGGGTTACTGCCGGTCAGGTTCTTGCCATCGACCTTCAGATTCAAGGTCTTGGTGGTGATGGGCAGGCTATTGATAATAACGTTGTTCAACTGCGAGCCTTTGACATCATTCGGGGCGTACCACTTGTAAGTACCGTCTCCGTTTTTGACCTTGAAGCCAAGGCGGGTAGGCTGCTGCAGGATATCTTTCCACTGCGTGGTATCGGCTAATGTCAATGTGCCGATCACGGCGGGATATCCCGACCCGGCGAGTTTTGCTCCCCTGTAGGCAACGACCTTATCAATGCTGGCTGTGGTCGTGTTTTTCGTGTTGCTCAAGGTGGTGGTGTTGCTGCCCGCAGCCGCCTTGACCGTCACCGTGCCCTTGATGGAATAGCCTTGCAGATCAAGTCCCGTGTCCTGCGTGCCGTCGATGGTATAATCGCCGGTTACGTCGGTCAGCAGCTTAAGGGTCGCGCCGCCGTCTCTGTCTACGTCAAGGGCTGTCTGTAAATCAGCAAATCTCCGCCACGGGCGGTTGCCCTCGCCATTGTACAAGGCTGTTTCAGCCACCGCGGGCGCGTTGCAGTAGGGACAGTTGGTGCCATCAAAGCCGTTCTTGCCGCCGTGGCTGCACGACTTTACCACCAGGTCGCAGGTCTGGGAAGCGGCTTCCGCCAGCGTGAGCTGCGTGTCACCACGGTAGTAAGCAAGTCCCGCGTTCCTGGGAAGCAGATCGCCCAATGTGATGCTGTTATTCAGCCGCAGACCGCTTCTCGAAATCTTTCCGCCGTACAGCTCGACTGTGCCGCCCCAAACCTCCAGCTGGAGCAAAGTGGTATTGTCATTCTCCGGATTGAATACCAGTGTACCGCCGTCCCGCACGGTCACTCCCACCGCGCCGTTGCCGCCGCTGCTGTCAGTGACCGTCAGTTTACCGGTGCGAACCTGGCTCATGGCCGTAAGGCCGCCCACATTCAAGCTGTACCCATCCAGGCTATGTCCGTTCAGATCCAGCGTGAGGGTCTTGCTGGCATATATGCCGGAAGGCAGCATCCCGTTTGCCAGCAGGGTGATGGTGCTGCCATCTGCGGCCTCGTTAAAGACCTGTCGCAGCGTATCATCGGTGCCGTCTTGAGTGGTGGTCTTCATGTACAGCTTGTTCGATGTGATACCCACGCTATCGGTACACTCCACCCGCACCGCAAACGGCGCGCCGCAGCGAGCACACTTATCGTCGCTGGTATACTCGTCATGGGTACACGCCGCGTGGCAGATGTCGCAGATGCTGTTCGTGAAGCGATCGTGCGGACATACGAAGCCGCAGTCGCAGATGTAGATGTAGGTTTGGAGCGCATCCGGGTCGGGATTCTGCGTACACTTCGGGCTATGCGTGTGCGCCACCACGATCACGTCCTCGGTCAGCTGTTTTACACTTCCGTCGACGAGCGCGCCCGCCTTGTTTTCTGCGCTCTCGTCATATTTCGCAAAAGCAAGCCCCTCGCCCAGCAGCCCCAGCACATTGTCGTAAGTATCTATAGATCGCTCTACAGAAACGCTGTATGTACCGTTGCTTGTGATAATCGTGCCTTCCTTCAGGCCACCCACCAGCTTGCCCCAGTTCTGGATGAGCAAGCCGCCGGTAAGGTTTGCCTTGCCTTTGAATTCCAGCGTACCTCTGTCCTTGCTTTGCTCATTATTATCTACGAAGACAGCAGGCTGCGCCGTTTGTGCAGGCTGGGAAATCGTTGCTTCATCGCCGATGATCAGCTTGCCGCTCTGTATATTCAAAGACGGAGTGCCCTCATAGGACAGACTATGCCCATTCATCATGAGCGTAACGGTTTTTTCGACAGGATTTCCCTCTGCATCACGGCAGAAGCTGATCGTGTCATCATCTTTCAGCGTTGTCAGCATCGTCACCGTGCCGCCATCCGCAACGCCTTCAAAGGCTTCCGCCAAATTGAGATAATATTTGCCGGTATTATCCTGTGCCCCCATCGCCGTGTTGCAGACGGTGCAAATACCATTTTCAATCGTTTCATGCGCACAGGTAAAGCCGCAGCCTGTGCATGTGTTATCCTTGAACAGACTTTTGTTGTTTGCGTCCTTATGCGTACACTTGATGACAGCAACATCCTCTGTCAGCTCTCTGGTAGTAGTATCCTTGGCAATTACATCGCCTGTCAGGGCATCTTCGTTGTATACGGCAAAAGCATAGCCTGTCTCCAGCAGATCGAACACCGTGGTGTATTGGCCAGAGCCCTCTACGCTGACGCTGTAAGTCCCGCTTCCACTGTTGGTAAATGTGCCGGCTGTCAGCTTGTTTTTCAGATGTGCATCGCCGCTCATAGTCAAGCCGCCGTCCAGCAGGGTATTGCCCTGCAGATTCAGCACGCCGCCGGTCGCCTCGATGGCGGCATACTGCATATAAGAGACGCTGCCTATAATTTTCGTTACCGTATCTGCCACGGTCAATGTGCCGCCCTTGAGTGCAATTGCGTTGTTGGCATTGGCATCCCCCCAGAGTTGCGCCAGCGCGCCATCCTTGAGCGTAATCTCTCCGGCTTCCAAGGTCAATGGAATGCCGTTACGATCTGCCACCCAATTGGACGGATAGGGTATGGCGTTTATAGTTGCGCCGTTACCCAGAATAACGCCTGCCTTGATGCTGTCGCCATCAACGACAACATTCTCGCTAACAATCGTCAGCAGTGTGATATCTGCACCATTTGCCGCCTGAATCGCTGCCGCAAGGGTTTTGTATTTTGTGCCATTTACCTCTGCCACGTCGGGATTGGGATTCTCCGGCTCGGTTGGCTTGGTCTGTGTGCCGTCGTAGCCGCAAATCGGGCAGGGGGTTTCCGTAGACGGAGTGCCTGTGCAGCTTTTGTGTTCGATCACGATGACGCAGCCGGTGTCATCCATACGGTAACTATCATAAATAGACTTATACTGACCCTCTATCAGCGTACCGTTCTCATCGCAACTCTGCAATGCCTTGCCTGCCAGAAACGGAGCAATATTATCCGCCCTCGTAAAGAACGTACCTGTAATGATCACGCCCACATCCAATGTCAGCTTAGCGTTTGTCATTGCGTAGAGCTGGTTCAGCCGCACACCGCTTTTGACATGGACGGTGGCACCGGAGTCTACATAAATGGCGTTATGACTGGAACAGGTAATCGTGCCAACACCATCCGTGCTTGTCACGGTCACGTTACCGCCGCTGACCAGAAGTGTATGGGTATCCGTGCATTCCCATTTCTTCCCGTTCAGGTCAATGGTAAACGTGCCTCTGTCGACCTCGATTTCGCTTGTGGTCGTCACATCCGCCAGCAGCTTCACGGTGCTGCCGTTGCTGTTCTGCGCCGCGTTCAGCGCCGCCGGGAGGGATTCGTATGTACCGCCATCCGTGCCGTCCGCTCTTGTTACCGAAGCGGCCTCAACGACAGCCTCGTTGACCGTGAGTTCCACGACATTCGAGATAGCTTCATTGTAGTTCTTGGTCGCGGCGGTCTTGGCGTAGAGGTAATAGGTGTTATTGCCTTCCTCGTCGAGACTGTTGATTGCAGTGTTTTCGTCGATTGCGGGAATGATATAACCCTCGTACTCCGAATTGCCAATTATTGTTTGGTACTGCGTATAGTAATATGTCACCGCAGCATCTTCCTGCACACCGCTGACAGACAGCATCGGCAGGAGCTTTTCGCCCACCGTGCAGGTCGTCTTGGAAAGAGATACGGTCAAATCGGGATAGGCCTTGTTGATGTCGCCGCCGATCTCAAATTTTTCTTCGCCCGCCTTGAGCTTATACTTTACCGCGGCTTCGCCGATTAGCGCGATTTCCACAGTGACGGTATGCCATCCCGCGTCCGCGGAATCGAACGTCTTCTTGGCGGTAAAGCCCGTTCCTTCTTTGAGTTTGATTTCATTTGTGCCGTCTGTAAACGTCAAGTCGATTGGAATCGTGCCGCCGTCCGTTGTGCCGTCATAGCTGCGGCCAATGGAATCGGGCTTGCTCACGCACCAGATCTCCGTCCGCGTGTCTTCTCCGGGGATATGCGTGCCGCCGCCCCCTTCTGCCTGACCACTTGGGGGCGTATAGATCCCACCACCTTCGCCGGGCGAACCGCCGGGTGGTACAAGGACTCCACCGCCCTCGCCACCGGTCTCACCGCCGCCGATGACACCGTCAAAAATGCTCACGTCCCCACCCTCGGCAAAAGCCGATGTCGGCAGGAGCGTCAGGCAGAGCGTGAGCGCCAAAAACAGACTCAAAATTCGTTTTTTCATAGGATCCTCCTGTGTGAAAAAAGTGCGGTTTTCTATCGTCAGCCCGGTAAAATCCGGGCGGGGGGTTACCGGTCTTCCGGGATAAGCCGCAGACGCTTCGCGGCGGTCTTCGCCTCGCTGCGGCGCCGGACATCCAGCTTGTCCAGAATATGGCTCACGTGGGTCTTTACCGTGGGCAGCTTGATATCCATGATCTGCCCGATCTCCGCGTTGCTCTTGTCGGCACAGATCAGGTGCAGGATTTGCAATTCTGTGGGCGTCAGGGCTTCCCCCGGCGCAAGGCGCGGTTCCAGAAAGCGGGGGTAATACGCCGCCTGCAAGCGCACGTCGTCCATCAGCTGCTTTTTCCACCGGGCGCTTCTGTTCCAATCCAGCCGTTCCAGCAGGGGCAGCACCGCCGCGCCGTAGACGCTGACGGTTCGGATGAAGTGGTATTCCGCCGCGGTGTCCAGCGCGTCGGTCAGACGCTGCCGCCAGGTCTCGTCCTTACTTCTATATAAGGAAACGGCGGTGAGGACATTCAGGTGGATGCCGTCGATGTGCCGCCCACAGTTCTGAATGTAGGCTTCCAGAGGGGAGAGGGTCAGCAGCGTCGCCCCCGGCTTCCCGTCCGCCAGCTCCACCATGGCCTGGGTCAGGTACTGGTAGCGCTTCATGATGTTGATCCGCATGGGGTCTCTGGGCGCTTTTTCCCGATACCATGTGTCGGCGTAGTCCAGATCGCCGGTGTGAAGGGCGATCCGGACGAGCATGGCGTCCATGTTGGGCAGGAACCGCTCCTGCCCCTCCTCGGCAAATTTTGTCCGGAGGGATTCGACGGTGCGATAAGCGTCCCCGCTCTGCCCCGCTGCCAGCAGGCTTCGCGCCAGCAGACCGTTGACGGCGAACTCCATGTCCGGCGTGCCGCGTTGGTGAATTTCGCTGATGCGGGGGAGGATGGTCAGCATCCGGCCGGTGATGTTCTCGCCCTTTTCAAATTTGCTTTCGGCAACGGCGCAGTCCGCAAGACCCACGCCGTCACGCCCCAGTATGGCCTCCACCGGGACGCGGAGGGTTTGGTAGAGCAGGTCGTCCCGCTTGCTCCAGGCGGAAAAATCCTTGCCGCCGTTCATGATGCTGGGCAGTGCGCTGGTGACGGAGAAGGAGGGGAGGGAGACCTCCTTATTGGTCATCAGCCGGAATACGGCGGGAATGGTTTCCGTCAGACCCTCCACGCCCCGCTGGGGCAGGGAGATGTCCAGCCAAGCTAAGCGGCTGCGGGCCTGCTTGCCCGCGGCGTCGTCCTTGCCGCACCGCCGGGCAAATTCCTGCAATTCCTGATACCAGCGCCGGGAGCCGTCGTAATCCATGGACAGCGCGCAGAGCATACTCATGCCCTGCATCAGCGCGGGGGAAGCCGCGATCTCCGCTTCTGGGAGACTGCGGTAGTATTTTTCCATTTCGCTGTAATGTCCCATGCCGGGGTGCAGCTCCGCGTTGCGGACGAGAAGCTCGGAAACCTTGGCGTGGTCGCCGCATCTGGTGTAGCATTCCAGGGCGTGGGCGTAGTCCTCTTTCAGCTCATAGTAGAGCGCGCCCCGGCTGAAAAGCGCCCGGCGCTTTTCCTCGCTGTATTCCCGCGCCATCTCCCACAGAAGAAAGTCGCGGAACTGCGGCCAGAAGCGGAAGTGCTGCATGTCGTCGTATCGGAGCATGGTGGTGTGGCTCAGGAGCCAGTCCAGACGGCTGCCCGCGTGGGGGTCGCCGGTGACCATCCGCGCCATTTCCGGGTTGAACCGCTCAAAGGGCGCCAGCTCCAGCAGAAACCGCCGCACGGGAAGGTCGAACCGCCGGTAGATCGCAGCCTCAAAATAGGAGAACACCTCCCGGAATGCCCGCGCCACGATCTCCGGGCCAAAGGGCTTTCCGCCGGACATGCACCGGGCGGTGACGGCGACGCCCAGGGGGTAGCCGACGGATTCTCTCAGAATGCCGCCGATCTCGCTGTCCGTCACCGGAATACCGCAGCCGGCGAAATATTTTCGGATATCCTCCCGGTCAAAGAGCAGGTCGTCGGCCTCCAGCGTGGTCATCAGGCCGGAATATTGGAACGCCGTCAGATATCCGGGCGGCGCGCCCCGGGAGAGAAGCACGAAGCGTCTGGCGGGGTCGGAGCGGATCAGCTCGCACAGCGCCTGACCGTCACTCTCCGGCGAGAGCATCTGAAAATCGTCAATGAGCAGGATATCCCACCCATCCGAAAGGGCGGGAAGGGCAAAATCCGCCGCGCCCGCGTTCAGCCGCAGCACGTTTCGCCCGGAGAGCAGAGCGTCCGCCAGCGCGGTTTTTCCAAAGCCGCAGGGCGCGCTGAAGAAGAGGACGCGCCCGCGCTCCATAAAGCCGTCAAACCGCTGCTGAACAGACGGCTTCACAATCATATTCCCGGTCACGTTCTCCCTCCCTTTCCCTGTCAGGGGGCAGCGCCCCCGCGCCATACACATTCCAACGCCATTTTATTCTATCATTATACATGCCTGACAGAAAATGTAAATCATGCCAAAGTATGATACGGGAGCAATTTGCACTTCCCTTTCCGGAAAAACCCCGCTGCTTGGGCATGTTGACAGTTTTGGATAGGCTCTAAACGAGTGAAAAACAAATAACCCGCCGAAGACTGTCAGACTTTGGCAGTCCCCGGCGGGGATGAAAGTATGATGGGTGGGTGTTAGACAGAAGTGCAAATTTTAATGAGATTTTCTCAACAGGAGCGACTGGCGATATTGCTCTGCCGGAGCCAACTCGACAAATTCAACAGATTTATCGAAGTTCTTTTTTACCACCTCTTTGATTTCGTCTATTGTCACATTGAAAAATTCTCGGCGCTGGTTCACAAAATTCAGCTTGCGGCCTGCGAAAGCGTTATGTAGGGCTGCTTCCAGTTTTGGGGCATCGTCAGAGAAGATCATCGCATGAACGTCAAAGTTAAAGGGGACGGAAGCATCGCCCAGTTCATCAACACGTTCCATCGGGTCAAGGCGCCGGGTCATGCCAATTTTGAAAACATTCTCACCAAATGCGCCGATATTGGAAATGATATAAACATATCCTGCTTTCTGGTTCGCCGCTCTGTAATCCACATCTTTGAACGCCTGATCGATAGAACTAAGCTGTTCCTCAATTTGTTTTTTCTTTTCTTCAATCGCCGCACGTTCCTCCTCTGAGGCGGATTCAAGCTGGACGGTAATCTTCTTGAGAGCATTCTGATAGTGGGTCTGTTCCTTTTCCAACTTAAGTCTTTGGGTTTCAATCTCTTTGGCAAGTTTTGCTTCCTCACGCATCCTCTCCCTTGCTTCCTTCTGGTCCTCCTTCTCCTGCTGCTTCTTTTGCTGATACTCAAAGGCAAGATAAAGTTCATCGATTTTAGATTTGTAGTAGGCAGGTGTGATGCTGATGCTCATGATATTGCCAAGTTTGGAAATTGCATCGCGGGAAGACGTAATGCGTTTTTCGCTGGGTTCAATGTTGCTGTACTTAACATGCTCGATAACGTCGTCACATTCCGCGTTGAATGCCCTTAAAAGCAGCTTCTGCGTATCAGAAACCATCTTTTTACCTTGAGCGGCGCTTCCGTTAACGCTCCATTCGGTTGCGCCGGAAACAGCAGTTTTTGCTTTAATCATATCCTTCTGCTCTGCCCGAATTTTCAGCAGCCGACTTTTATATTCATCGGAATTCTTGAAGGAGTACCTGGGTTCGTACAGGCCGAAAGATTGAAGCATAACTTCGTCGCGGGTTTCAACCAGTTCCTTGGATACGGCTTGTAATTCTGCTCTTGTTTCTTCCAGCGCACCTCTTTCGATACTTGCGCTGACAGAAAGATCATTCAGCTCATCCTGTGCAGACTGAATAGCAGCAATTCTTGCGTCTTCTTTTAACTTGGCAAAAGCTGATTCCTTATCACTAAGTGTTTTTACCAAATCAGATATTTCCCTTTGAACGGATTTCTTTGCTTCCTCTATCTTCGCCAGCTCGTTCTCGGCGTATAAAATGGAAACACAATTTTCACAGACGCCATCTTGCAGTTTTAAGAAAATACCCTTTCTACCACATCGGGAACACGTTGCCATGGAATCCACCCTTTCTATTATTAGCCTGGTTTCTTCACCGTTCTACAGGAAAATAATAGCACGTTCGCAATATAATTGCAATAAATGAAAAATTATTTGCTGAAAAACATCTCGTTTCATTGGATTCCATGTGACGGATCGCACAGGCGAAGTATCCCTTTACCCTTCCAACGTCTCATACCGCAGCGGCACGCCGTACACGGCTTCGTAGGTTGTCCGGCAGAAGTCCTCCGTTTTTTGCCGCAGCTGCTCCCGGGCGGCGGGGCGGGACAGGGTCTCGTCCGGCCAGATGGGGGCGCCTAAGTGGGGCGTGTACTCCTGTACCGGGAACCCGTCGGCGCCGACCAAATCGCTGTCCGCCATCGTGATGAAGCACGGCACCACCGGTACGTGGTTCTTCAGCGCCATGTCGAAGGCCCCGGGCTTCAGGGGTTTGGGCTTGCGGTAGTTCCACCACATGCTCTGCTCAGGGTAGATCAGCAGGCAGTTGCCCTCCGACAGCACCCGGTCTACCGCCCGGAGGAACTTCTTCATGGTCTGCATGTTGGAGCTGAGGGGAAGGGTGTCGCAGCTGCGCATGAGAAAGCCGTAAAAGCCGGGGAAGCTGGTGTAGTTTCCCTCCCGGATCACCCGGTACATCCGCTTGGGATGCCCCGACGCGTCAAACACCTTCTGCATGATGAAGCTGTCCATGGGGTGAAAATGGTTGCAGGTGATCACCGCGCCCTGTACCCCGGCCAGATGCTCCAGCCCCTCGGTTTTGCGCAGAATAAGCTCCTTTTTCCGCCGCAGATTCCAGAAATACAGGTACGCCGCGCCAAAGGCCGCCGTCCGCCTGCACTCGGCGGGGAAGCGTCTGTCCGCGTACTCGATCTCCTCCGGCAGCAGGACGCGGCTGGGGGGATCGTTTTCCACGTCCTCGTCGAAGCGCCCCTCCCGCTCATATCGGGCGATCTTTTCCAGGATGGCCAGCCGCTCCGGGGATTTGGGGATTTCCTTCATACATTCACCACCCGCCTGATCTTCCAGCGAATCAGCATGTTCGCCGTCCGCTTTCTGGCCTGCCGCTTGCCCATGGCAATCAGATGCGTGGTCTCCTCGGCGGAGCGGGCGATGTGCCATTCGGTGTAGCCTTCCCGAACCTCGCGGATTTCCTCCAGGTAGCCGGAACGTTCCGCGTAGTCCCAGAAAACGTCGCCGTAGGTTACGTCGTCCCGGTGCCAGGGCTTGAAGTCCAGATTGTAGTGGATGAGCTTGGGGGCGCTGGTGTGGACGTCGCAGGGCATGGTGTTCCACTCGAAGCCCACGTACTCCACCCGGTTCTTGCAGATAACGTTCAGGTAGTCCTGATCCTGTGCGATCTGGAAGGTGACGCTTTGCAGCAGGCGGAGGAACACGTTCAGAAAATCACATTTGCGCATGGCGTCCAGATTCATCAGCAGCACGCCGGCGTTGAAGTAGTGATCCGCCGCCACCCGCAGGCGCTTCTTGGTGTACAGCGCCAGCGCCGGGATGGAACCGACCACACTGTCTGGGATTGCCCCCACCAGATTGTCCTCCAAATCCACGTCGTACAGCTCCGACACGTCCCCCAGCAGCACCACGTCGCTGTCCAGGTACAGCGCCTTGTCAAGCCCGGGAAACAGATCGGGAATGAACAGACGGTAGTAGGTGGATTTGGAATAATAGTCCCGGGTGTGGAGCTTGTCGGCAAACTGCTCCACGGCCTGGGTGATGTCGATAAACTCCATGGTAAAGCCGTCGGAGGCGAAGGAATCCGTCAGCCGCCGGATGTTCTCCGGGTCAAGGCCGGTGTGGAGGATTCGCAGGGCGTAGTCCCGCTTGGGATTGCAGTTCTCCTTCAAAGACGTAAGCGTCACCGCGAGGAAGGGAACGTAGGCGTTGTCACAGGCGAAAAATAAGTTGACGGGGTTCATTGTAGGTTCTCCTTTATGGACAGATATTCATTCAGGATGTCGTCGAAGCAGGTGTAGCCGAAGCGCTTGTGTACCTTCTCTGCCTGCCACTGCTTGATGTTCTCCGTGTGGGGATAGGGGGTATAAAACAGCCGCTTGGAAAAATGCCGGATCACGGTGTGGCTGTGGAGGAATTTCTGGTCGTTGAACCGCTGGGGCAGAAGCCGCCGGGATGTGGTGGAGCGGATCAGCGCGGACTGATCCGCGAACATCAGCTTCTTTGTCCGGATAAGCGCCCGGGCTTTTTCAAAAATCCCGGTTTCCCGGCACAGCTTCATGTTGAACAGAAGCACACCGGCGTTGATGTAGTTGGGGTTAATCAGGTATTTTCCGTAGTGATCCCGGGCGGCGGCGTATTCCACGGCTTCCACGTCCTGATCGTAAAGCAGGCCGATGTCCTTGCAGACCATAATGTCCGCGTCCAGGTACAATAGCTTGTCCGGCAGGGGAAGAAGGTCTGCCAGCAGCCGCAGCAGGGTGTAGGGGGAGCAGTAGCAGCCCTCGTTGGCATTTTGCTTCAGGTGCTGCTCGTAAAGCGCGGTCACGTCGTAGAGCTTTACGTGGGTGTCGGGGTTGTGGCGGCGCAGCACCGTCTCGATGATGTCCGCATGGCGCCGGGTCATGGGAAGGTAATCGGGGGAAACCCGGGTCAGCTCCATGGTGAAAATATGGATGGTCAGCGGCCTGGGCGCGTCCAGCCGGCGCACAATGGACAGGCTCGACGTCAGAACGCCGTCGAACACCTTGTCGTTGCCGCAATACAGGATATCGGTCACGTACTTGCCTCTTTCTTCACATATCGGATGTATTCGCAGTCGCTTTCTTTGCTTCTTCCCACCATGGTCTCGTAGATTTCATCCCGCAGCGCCTGGGCTCTGGCTCTGGGGGGAAGACTGCGGTCGGGGTAGAAGGGGCCGTCCAGATAGGTCACCGTCCGGGGCTTCCGGGAAAAGCGGCGGCGGTGGTAGGTGGTGGTCAGGGCGAAGCTGGGAACGTCCAGCTCCACGGGGTACTTCATAGACGTGGCGGGGAAATCCCGGATGCCGGTACAGTACGGCCAGATGTGGGCTTCCGGGTAGACCATGATGAAGCTGCCTTCCTCAATCCGGGTGCGGATGGCGTCCAGGAAGGAACGCATGGCTTTTATGTTGGAGGGGAGGGGCAGAGCGCCCAGGTACGGGGTGATTTTTCCCAGCACCGGCATGGACACGTTGTTGGGGTGGACGATCATATAGACGCTTTTGGGGAACAGCGCCAGATTGGGCAGGAACGGGTCGCCCACCTGCTGGGTGTGGTTGCCGTAGATAAAGCAGCCGGTCTTGCCGACTGCTTTCAGCACCTGACGGTTTTCAAAGCGCGCGTGGAGCGCCAGCTTGCAGTACAGGAACGCCGCGGGCATGGCGAACAGGCGATAAGCGACGAACCTTGCCGCCTTCCACGCGGGACGGGGGTCAATGTACCGGTAGCTTTCGTCAATGCGCCGGGGTTCGATTTGGGCAGAGGAAAACTCGTCGTTTCGCGCGTCGGTGTAATATACGGTTTTGATCGGCGGGGGGGCTTGCGTATTCATAAGATGCTCCATCCAAATTGTTTCCAAAGTGTGTATCAGTTTACCGCCAAAGTCCCCGAAAGTCAAGAAGCTCTGTCGTTCCCCCCACTCTACCCGCCC
>ERZ1026772.883-NODE-883-length-18701-cov-3.941435_pt1 | contig 18701 bp, 16 predicted proteins | sample MGYA00380124_ERZ1026772 | MGnify/ENA primary metagenome ERZ1026772 (study PRJEB33269, sample SAMEA4719760) | human gut metagenome | biome: human-associated habitat; feature: organic feature; material: feces | place: Cameroon | collected 2013-10 ...
GGAATGCTCCTACGGCCTTCTGAATCTCCAGCAGCTTTCTGCCATCGGTCTGAAAAGCCATGGCTTCTGGACAAGACTCGGGCGCACCGGAGCTGATTACTACGGCATCATCCACCGCTCCGCCAATTACAACATGCCTGCCGTCATCACCGAGCACTGCTTCCTGGACAATGAGAACGACCGCAAATTCCTCGCCCAGCCTGATTCCTATCAGAAGCTGGCGCACGCAGATGCTACCGCCCTTGCCCAGTACCTGCATCTCCAATCGGCAGCACTTGGGGTCAATTACTCCGGCTATGTAAGACCTGTCATCCAGACACCTCCTGCCGGCGTTCCGGTGCTCATCAACCCGATCCCATAATTTCCCTGCTTAAGAAATGTGCGCCGCCGGGCGCACTTGCAAAAAAGAGCCGTGAAGAAATGACATTCTCATTCCTTCACGGCTCTTTTCCGATTCCGTTCGCTTTATTTCAATTCTTCTGCACTCTCCGTGTAAAAAAATACCGTCCGATCTCATCCAGCTCGATCTCCAGCACCTCTGCGGATCTGCTGATATCCATCGCGTCAAAATTCGACTTCCCCTGAAATACCTTGGAAATATAATTCGGACTCCGTCCGATCGCCGCAGCAAAGGCTCCCTCCGTGCCACAGTACTCACGGATTGCACCGCGCAGCCTGGCATAATCAAAGATGGACTGACTTGGTCTCATGCGTAATTCCTCTCCTGAATAGCTTCAACTGCAGTAATCATAGTTTATTTCATTTGAACTGTCAAGGTGCGCAGTTTATCTGATTTGAACAATATTTTGCACGTATGTATTAAATTTCTTCGATATGCTAATATTTTTGCATGGAGGTGCATGATGCTGTCGATTAAAAAATCATCGGAACGATTAAATTTGATTTTGATGGAAAATTCCATGACACCGACGGAATTTGCACACACGTACGACATTTCAAAGTCTGCACTCTCCAACTATCTTAACGGCAAATCTCTGATCCGCCGCGACAAGGCAGAAAGTCTCGGGGAACGCCTGAACGTGGATCCGGAATGGCTCATGGGCGGAGATGTCTCCCGCAAGCCGCAGCTGCACGATGCCGCAGACTCCGGGATTGCTTCCTCAGACAACAGCAAAGCCTCCGGAGAAAACTTCATCTCCGAAGGCTCTCATTCCCTTCAATCCTATCGCCATGATCTTGTAAGCGGACTTACTGACGAAGCCCGCGCCGTTCTGGATGCCTACCTGAAAGCGCCCGAGAACATCCAGAAGGCGATCCGCTCTCTGCTGGAGCTTTCCTGATCCCCGGTTTTACGGTACATCCAGTGCCTTATGCTCTATTCTCTTCCACTTCAGGGACGGGAAGAAGCAGGCGCGAATCGAACATACCATATAGAAGAACATGAAAACCGGAAAGGTAATAATCGCCGGCAGCATGGTCCGAATGGAAATCCGGTTAAATCTGGCCGCACCTGCAATCGGGACGACCGAAGCAATCAGCCCAAGTATCGAAATGTCCACAGACAGCCAGAAAATGATCTGCCAGTGCTCCCACATGAAGAAGCCGTTGATCAGTGTGAACACATAGCCGATCCAGGAAACCGGCCCCATCAGAAGAAGCATCATCACATCGATCCGGATCAGAAGCTCTCTTCGCGACAGGCTTCTCTTTTCCGTTTGGTTCCGGAAAAACGATCTCCCATATTCCCGAAGAATCTGATAGCTTCCCGTGCACCAGCGGGAGAGCTGGTTCAGCATCACCCCAAACTGCCAGGGCTGCTCATCATAACAGACCGCCGATACGCAGAACGCAGTTCTTCTTCCCTGCAGGCAGTTCTGAATCGTGAACTCCACATCCTCGGTGATGGTCTTCGTGTGCCATCCATCCTTCAGCACATTTCTTGTCACGACAAAGCCCGTTCCTGTCAGAAATGCCGACAGATTCAGCTTCTCCCTCGCATAGGAGAAGAAGGTCGAATAGCAGGACCAGTACAAGGTATACCATTTGGTAACAATCGATGTGTACGGCTTTCCGCCCAGCCGGTTTCCCTGTATGATTTCATCGCCTGCATTCAGCTGAGCGTTCATCTGGGTAAAATAATCGCTGCTCACCACATTGTCCGCGTCAAATACAGCAACCGCATCAAACGAGTCCCCTGCATCATGGAACAAAATCGGAATTCCCCAGTTCAGAACCGCTCCCTTTCCGGTTGTCGGTCCGCTTTTTCTCTCATAGACGGAGACAAAAGGATATTTTCTTCCGATCGCCGCAGTCCGGTCCGTGCAGTGATCCGCAAACAGATAAACATGCAGGTGATCCGCCGGATAATCCGCTCGCCTTATGCTTTCCAAAAGGCTCGGAAGAGCGGCCTCCTCATTTCTTGCACAGACCACAATGGCAAAGCGGTTTAATTTCCTTACCAGCGGAAAATCCTTCTTTCGCCTTGTAAGGCCAAGCACCGCAACCACCCCGATCCAGAGAATCGGGAGCATCAGAACAAACTGCAGCACAGAGCAAATCTGTATCAGCAGCGGAAATTTCGGAACTGCAGTCATCTCCGTCTGCAGCTGTGTCAGAAGTACCAGCCAGGAATCTCGCATCATTATCCCCTTCTTTTTGTTTCATACATGAACTGAATTTATGCGTTGCGCTTCCTAATCAGTAACGAATGAAAACCCTTTCTTTCTTCAGTCTCCGATATCCTAACCGATGAATGTGTGGTTTTCTTGTGCAAAGCATTAAGAATTTCTAAAATCGATGCGCCGTCATTCAATGCTATAATGATGTGATAAACGAGAGGGGGAAAATACCCATGATAAGAAAAGATTTTCGAAAAAGAATCACGCTCCTTGCTCTGACAGGAGCTCTGACCGCAGGACTCTGTGCCTGCTCCAACACCGCAAGCGACGGTTATGACGCATCTTCTGCAGCTTCCACCGAAGCCTCTTCGGAAACGGAGAGCACAGGCGAAGCCTCTGATGCTCAGAATTCTGCCGAATCGGCTGCTGGCAGCGATTCCTCCGGGGAAGCACAGACGGACAACGCCGCTTCCAAAGACACTGTCCCTGATGCAGCGGATCAGGCAGAGGATCCCTCGGATGAAGCACCCGAGGAGGATTCTGGCACGCCGCTCCCGGTTCCGGAGGGCCAGTATCTGAGCGAGCTTACCGGTCTTCCCATCGACAAGGATCTGGAAATGCAGCGTCCGATTGCCGTCATGATCGACAACGAAATCAAGGCTCTGCCCCACTACAACACGGCAGGTGCCGATATTGTCTACGAAATGATGAACAGTACTGCCAATGACCGCATCACCCGGCTTATGTGCATCTACAAAGACTGGGAGGATCTTCCGCAGACAGGCAGCATCCGCAGCGTACGTCCCACCAACATTCTGGTCGCACAGGAATACGATGCCGTGATCTGTCACGATGGCGGTCCGTTTCATATCAACGACTACTTCTCCCGCTATCCCTACCACTTCTCCGGCACCTTTTCCCGTGTGAACAACGGAAAAGCCAGAGAATTCACGGAGTACATTCTGAAAGGTGATCTGGACCGCAACTTCGCCCGCACCGGCTGGTCAAAGGAATACAGTGAAGCACCCACCCCGCATTTTAACTTCGCCGATTACGGGACAACCACGAACCTCGACGACTGGGACGCAGACGGAATCCGCACAGCAAACCACATTGAGCTTCCGTTCTATCACAACAAATCGAAGCTCGTCTACAACGAAGAGACGAAAACCTACGACTATTATGAATACGGAAAGCAGCATCTGGATGCAGAAACCAAAGCACCGCTGACTTTCACGAATGTTCTCCTGCAGGACTGCTCCTTTCACCAGTACGACAAGAACGGCTACCTGATTTACAACTGCATTGATAAATTCCAGTTCGCATATTACTGCACCGAAGGAAAGAACATTTCCATTCTCTGGACCAAGGAAGGCGAGGGCGGAGTCACCCGATTCTTCAATGCTTCCGGGGAAGAGATCAAAATCAATCCCGGAAAAACCTACGTCGGGATCATCCCGGATGACACCTGGGATGAAGTAAAAATTTACTGAGCGAAAATTCTTCCGCAGATGTGTGCGCCTGCAGGGCGCACATATTGCAAAAAGAAGCCGCACGGATCATCCGTGCGGCTTCTCTGTTATGCTGTTCAGATATCGCTGTCTGCTGACATTTCGCCGAATCAGTTCTCAGCGTCCTCAGCCTGCTGCTTCGCAATCATAGCGTCGATGTCAACGGTAACAGCCTCGTCGTCATCATTTCCCTTGGAAGGAACAACGATCTCGTCTTCCTTCTCTGCATCCTTCTTAGCCTTCTCTTCGTCGTTCTTGAGAGCCTTGATGGACAGGGAGATCTTGTTGTTCTCAGGATTGAAATCAACGATCTTAGCGGTAACCTCATCGCCAACCTTCAGAACATCCGAAGGCTTCTCGATGTGCTCCTTGGAGATCTGGGAGACATGAAGCAGAGCGTCGATGCCGGACTCCAGCTCAACGAATGCACCGAAATCAGCCATACGTGCTACCTTACCGGTAACGATCTTGCCTACTGCATACTTCTCATCTGCACCGATCCACGGATTCTCATCAGGGAACTTCAGGGACAGAGCGATCTTGTGGCCATTGATGTCCTTAACAAGAACACGAAGCTTCTGACCAACCTTGAAGACCTTCTTCGGGCTCTCAACACGGCCCCAGCTCATCTCGGAGATGTGAAGCAGACCATCTGCTCCGCCAAGATCTACGAAAGCACCGAAATCGGTGATGTTCTTCACGGTTCCTTCTACTACATCGCCAACCTGAAGGTTCTCGAACAGCTTCGCAGCTGCCTCTTCTCTCTTTGCAGTGAGAAGCTGCTTGCGATCGCCGATGTAACGACGTCTTCTCGGATTGTACTCGGTGATCACGAACTCGATCTCCTGTCCGAGATACTTGGAAAGATCCTTCTCATAGGTGTCGCTGACAAGGGAAGCCGGAATGAATACACGGATGCCTTCTACAACAACACAGATACCACCGGAGAGTACCTGAGAAACCTCGGCCTTCAGGACGGTCTTGTTCTCATATGCCTCTTCGATTACCTTATTGCCGCGATCCAGAGCCAGTCTCTTGTAAGAGAGAGCTACGGTACCCTCGCGGTCGTCTACCTTCAGAACCTTGACATCAAGCTTGTCGCCTACGGAAAGCTTGGTGGTCAGATCCAGAGAGTTGTCATTGGAATACTCCTGACGGGTCAGGATTCCATCGCTCTTATAGCCGATATTCAGGACTGCTTCTTCCGGCTTGACATCAATGACGGAACCTTCGACCACCTCTCCATTATGAATTGTCTTAAATGATGCATCCAGCATCTGTTCAAAAGTCTGTTCTTCTGACATTACTTTGAACCTCCTCAATAATATTTTTCGGGGTCGAAGCCCCGGCGGTGATGCCAATGATCTTCTCGCCTCCTGAAAGCTTCAGATCGAGATCATCAACCGTCTGAATGAAATAAGTGTCAGCGCATTCCGCCTTGCAGATCTCATAGAGCTTGGCGGTGTTGGAGGAACCCTTGCCGCCGATCACAATCATGACATCTGCCTGCTTCGCGATCCGGCGGGCTTCTGCCTGTCTCTCGCTGGTTGCGTTGCAGATAGTTTCATTCGTCTCGATATTATACCCATTTTTCGCAATTAAATCAACAAATTTCTCAAATTTTTCTGCGTTGAATGTCGTTTGCGCAACGATACAGACAATACGGTCCGGATCCGCCCGGTAATTCTTTGCTTCCTCTTCGGTCTCAATGACGGTTGCAGGCGTGCTGCTCCAGCCGACGGTCCCTTCAGTCTCTGCATGTCCGTGGTTGCCGATGATCACGATCTGCTTGCCTTCTTCGCTTGCCTTGTGAACGATCTCATGAATCTTTTTGACAAAGGTGCAGGTGGTGTCCACAACCCGCGCACCGATCCGGTTCAGATCCTCCCAGGTTTCCTTCGCAACACCGTGAGAGCGAATGATGATGGTGCCGCTCTTCTGCGATCCTGCCTCTTCCACGGAATTCAGAATTCCGACGCCCTTTTCCTTCAGCTCCTCCACTACATTCTCATTGTGAATGATCGGACCGAAGGTATTGATGGGGCCATTCTGATTCTTCTCAATTTCCTTGTATACCGTGTCCACCGCATTCTGTACGCCGAAGCAAAAGCCTGCTGTCGCAGCTGTAATCACGCAGGGTCTTCCAAGCTTCTTCGCCGCGAGGTTCAGAATCGTCTCTGTGACCTGATCAATGCCAAGCTCCGAGGAATCCACAAGAACGGCATCCTCCGCCTGCTTCAGGGGAGAGACCTCGCGGGTCATATCCCGGTGATCCCGCTCCGCGATATCCGCCTTGATCTTCTCCAGATCCAGATCGTCCGCTGATTTCTGCGCACCGCTTTTCACAGCCTGGACATTCTCAATATAGCGGCGCTTCGCGCGAACCTCCACGCTCGCCGTAAGATAGACCTTGACCTGCGCATCCGGAAGAACCACGGTTCCAATATCACGCCCGTCCATCACGACGTTCTCTTTTTCCGCAAGCTTCTTCTGAAGCTCCACCAGCTTCACACGAACCTCCGGCACCGCCGAGGAGACACTGGCCATGGAGCTCACCTCTTCCGTCCGAAGGTACGGATTGACATTCTCACCGCCAAGAAGAACCACCTGATTCCCATCGCGGTAAACAATGGTGATATCCGCCCCAAGGCACAGCTTGGCTGCTCTGCGGCAGAACGCCTCCCTGGCAGCAGCATCCGACTCATCCGGTCTGACCAGTCCGTTTCTTGTCAGATAGAGCGCCATCGCACGGTACATTGCCCCCGTGTCTACATATACAAAGCCAAGCTGCTTCGCCACCTTCTTCGCGATCGTGCTTTTTCCGGCCCCTGCCGGACCGTCAATTGCAATATTAAAAGCTGACATGTCTTATTCTCTCCTTCAAAATGCCAATCGTCTCAGTCTTCTTCGCACGCCGAGGCTCCCGCAAGATGCCCCGTCGACCAGGCGATCTGAAGATTAAAGCCGCCTGTATAGGCATCCACATCCAGCACCTCTCCAGCCCAGTACAGACCTTTGATCCCCCTGGTTTCCATCGTGGAAGGATTGATCTCCTTCACGTTCACGCCGCCCTTCGTCACAATCGCCTCCGCAAAGCCTCGGGTCCCTGTCACGGTCATCGTCAGATCCTTCAGAAAAGCAGCAAGAAGCCGAAGCTCCTTCTCATTCAGCGTATATACCGGGCGATCCGCTCCGCCCTCTGCAGAAGGATTCTCCAGAGAAGCCGCAAACAGTTGCGCGGAAATCAGCGCAAGACGCTCGGGAAGAAGCGCCTTCAGGGCATTCCGGAGTTCCTTCCTTGGCTGAAGTGCAAATTCCCTCTCGAGTCTCCGCTCCAGCTCCTCCTGCGTCATGGCAGGCTTCAGATCCAGATGCAGGACAAAGCCCTCCGGATGCGCTTCAAAATCCGTATGGCACGAAGCCGACAAAATCAAAGGCCCGCTCACGCCAAAATGTGTAAAGAGCATCTCGCCGAAGCCCTCATAAACGGGGCGCTTCTTCTTTTTCCCGGCCGCGCCTGCAGGGCCGGTGCCGCTTCTTTCCAGATTTTCAAGCCGGATGGCAACATTCTTCAGAGAAAGCCCCTGCAGCTCAAGCGGCCAGCTCTCCGCCACAGAAAAGGGAACCAGCGACGGCTGCGGCTGTTTTACCGAAAGGCCGAGCTGATCCGCAAAGCGGTATCCGTCTCCGGTTGAGCCGGTCGAAGGATAGGACATTCCTCCTGCAGCCACAATCACAGCATCCGCGGAAAGCTCTTCGCCGTTTCGAAGCCGGACTCCGGTGATTTTCCGAAGCTCCTTCCCGCCTTTTCCGGCGGCTTCCCGGTCAGCGTCCGCTGCCTTCTCTGTCCGGATTTCTGTGACATCCGCGTGGAAACGGATTCTCCCGTTGTTCTTCCGCAGATGACGGACAAGCGCATCCGTCACGTCAAAGGCATGATCCGAAGCAGGAAAACAGCGTTTTCCCCGTTCCTCCTTCGTGGCACAGCCGTTTTTCTCCAGGAACTCTGTCACCGCGCTGCTGTCAAAGCCATACACGGCACTGTAGAGAAACTTCGGATTCCGAAGAACATTGGAGAAAAACTCTTCCGTCTCACAGGCATTGGTGTAATTGCATCTTCCCTTTCCCGTGATATAGATCTTCTTCCCGGCCTTTTCGTTGTGCTCCAGAACGGTGACCTCCGCTCCGCCGTCCGCTGCGGCACAGGCTGCCATAAGTCCTGCAGCCCCTGCACCGATTACAATAATTTTCTTTTTCTGTGTCACATTTCCCCCTGATTGCCCCTGCCCGGCACTCCGGACAGAAGCATGTTCTCTGTTTTTCCTCAGCAGATCAATAGCCTGACTTCGCACTCACCTGATCGCTGATCTCCTGAACCGTGGACGAAACCTGGTAGGAGCTGTCATTGAACAAATACTGATGCAGCCACACAACATTGTCGGACAAATGTACCGGAATGACGCAGGACTGATCCCCGATGTAGCCGACAGCCCGGTACTGATCATTCGGAAAACCGTTCGTTTCCGAAATATTAAAGCGCATGGCCTTCAAGGCAAGCGATGCAATCTCGGCCGGATTCAGGGAGGTGCGAACCTCACTGGACAGGCTGTTCGCCGCCTTGATCATTGTCACAGGGCCTGATTTCTTCAGCTTCTCGAAGGCCTTGGAAAGGACCTCCTTCTGCCGCTCTGTCCGTTTGAAATCTCCTCCGTCCGTATAACGGATTCTGCAGTATGCCGTTGCCTGCAGTCCATTCAGCGTCTGCACACCGGGAGCTGTCACCGGAACATATTCCTTCCCAAGCTCCGTTGCCATCGTAGACTGATAATTGTTCAGATGCTCAATCTCATCGCTCTGCACATCAATCTCCACGCCTCCGACCTCATCCACAAGATCCGTGACACCTTCAAAACCGACGGTCACATAGTCCGTGATGTTCAGGTCCAGATTCTTGTTGATCATCTTGATCGCCTGCTCCGGACCGCCGAAGGCATAGGCGGCATTCGCCTTCTGATAATTCCCGTCTCCAACATCCAGATATGTGTCACGATACAGGGAAACAAGCTTCGTATCACCGGTCTTGTTATTGATGGACGCAATGATCATGACATCCGTCCGGTTGTTGCCGGAATCCAGACTTTGCTGGGTGGAGTCCAGACCGAACAGAGCAATGTTCGTGTACCCCGCCATGGCACCGGTCTCCTGGCTCTTCTTCACTTCATCGCTGAGAAGCTTCTTAATATCCTGCGTGCTTACCCCCTGGGTAATGCCGATCATTCTTGCCGCAATCGCCAGAATCGGAATCACCAGGAACAGGAGCACCAGCAGCGTAATGATAAAATTCCGAACACGGTGCTTCTTTTTCCGTCCGCGGCCCTGCTGCTCCTTGAACGCAAGGAATTCCTCATATTCCCGGCGTTCCTGCCGTGACATTCCCCGCTCTCTGTCCCTGCGGCTTCGCCCGGAATCATACCGGTCACTTCCGCGGCCATACCGGTCACCTCTGCGATCATATCGGTCATCTCCGCGGTCATACCGGTCGTCATCGGAATTCCTGTAACGGGAATCTCTGAATTCAGAATCATCCTCGTACGGATCCCGTCTTCCGCGGCGTCTTCCATACTCCTCGAATTCATCGCCGTATTCGTCCTGATATCCGTTTTCGTCTCTGTATCTGCGCTTTCCCGTGTCTTTGCTCTCCTTTTCTTTTCTCTCCGGCTTCTCCTTGCGGCGGTCTTTCTTCTTCGCAGATTTGTCTTTCCGTCCGAAGTGCTTCTTCTCCTTACGGCTTTCGGAATCCGCGTCATCCACGACCTCGTCAAAAAGCACAGCGCCCTCCGGCTGCGTATGTCTTCTCATCCCGAGCGCCTCCTCCGGATCTGCAAAATTCCGGCTTCTTCTCGGCGGTACATCTTCGCCCTGGAAATCATCCGATCCCTGTAAGGGACTCTGCGGCTGGTTCAGCATGCTCTCCGCATCGCCCGTCACATCATTTTGCATGTCATTCCGCAGAAGCTCTGATTCCGACGACGGATTCTGCGCGTCATTCCGATCGTCTCCGACATCCTGCAGGGGTTCTTCCTGCAGGGGTTCTCCAAGCTCCTGTCCGTATTCCTGCTGTTCTTTCATGGTCTGACGATGAATGGCCTCTGCCAGATCATCCGTCCAGGAATCATCCGCCTCCGGCTGATTCCACTTTCTATCCTTCTGATCTTCCATCATATCCTTCTGTTCTTATCTTACTGTTCTCCGGTTCACTTCCGGGTTTCTCTGATATTCACATGATAACCATAAAATTCTATCATAAACGTGTATAATGGTTTTACTATGAATTCTGAACTTTTTATGAAAGACAATCCCTCAAACAACAGCAAGCCGCACCGAGATCCTTCTCTGGACCGGATCCGTGTGCTGGCAATTCTTCTGGTTGTCCTGACCCATGTTTCTGCGCAGTGGCTGGATCAGGCCAGTGCAGCTTTTGGTGCACCTCTTTTGTTTACGCAGCTTTGCAGCATCGCTTCCTTTGCCGGAGTCTCTCTCTTTGTCATGATAAGCGGTGCGCTTTTCCTTGCTCCGTCCCATCGTGAAAAGAGTACTTCCATTCGCTTCATGTGTCAAAGGAGCCTGCACTATCTTCTTCTGTATTTCATCTGGAAGATCTTCTATCTTCTGGAGGATGCTCTGCTGAATCCGGAGCTTCTTGCCCAAAAGGGAATCAAAGAACAGCTGTTTCTTGCCTTTTTCCGCCTCACCGGCAAGTATCATCTCTGGTACCTTCCGATGCTTGTAGTTCTCCTCCTTCTTGTTCCCATGATCTATGAAGGAGTACAGCGCCGCGTGGTCTCCTGCCTGTACCTGATTTTCTTTGTCATTTTCGCAGTGGTTCTCCCCACTGCCTTTCTGTTCGAGTTTCCCTTCAAATATCTTCTGATGGACTTCCGGGAGCTGTTTGATCTGAATTATTTTCTTGGGTATCTGGGCTATTTTCTTCTGGGTCATATTCTGTATGAGCACAGCCGCCCCGCAGCATCCCCGTGTGCACAGCATCGCCGTTCATCGGCATTCCGGTGTGATCACCGCTGCCGATTCTCGGTACTCCTGTGGGCCGCTGTCATTTTCTCTCTGCTTCTCGCAGCGTATGCAGCCTCCGTGCGCTCCGCAGGACAAGGCAGCGCTTATACTGCACTTGCCTCGCCATTTACCCCGGCCGTTCTGCTTCTGTCCACGGCACTTTTTCTTACCATCTGCCGCAGCTCCTGCAGCGATAAAACAGCCAAGGCAGCGGCGGCTCTTTCCCAATCCGCATTTGGCATCTACCTGATTCATCCATTCTTTCTGGATCTTGCAGACAGGCTCGGAATTCCATCACGGATCTCAAATCCTTTCCTTGGAATCCCTCTTCTTCTTGTTCTCCTGTTTGCAGTTTCTCTGGGTGCCAGCCTCCTTTCCGGCCGGATTTCTTTTCTGAAAAAACTGATCTCTTAACCTCTTTTCTTTCCATTTCCGGAATGATACGATGGAACTTACAGGGAGGTGACTCACAATGAGTAAAATTGTCGAAATTCAAACACTGGCTTATTCCCGTGATAACGCAAAGGATATTCTGACCAGACTTTTTTCTGAAAATCTCATCTCGGATGCGCGCATTTCCGATGTGGACATCGCTGTCAAGAAAACGTACGATGAGGGCGGCATATCCATCCTGAAGCGCTGCGAGCTTACCATGCGGACCAAGGAAGAGGCAGTCGCACGCGTAATCGAGCTCTCAAACAAGATCAACCAGATTCTGGACTCCGAGGTCACCGTCACGCCGCTTGCGCAAACCTCAGAGAAATACGCGGCCTATGTAGAAAATCACGTGACCGACAAGCTGAGCTAAGCGCAGTCACAGAACTTCATACTTCATAAGCCGGATAATGAATTCTTATTCTATCACAACAGGGCTGCGGCAGAATCGAAATGGATTCTGCCGCAGCCCTGTTTGTCTGATTCCGCTTCCGCATCCGGTACCCTCCGTCCGAAGGCGCCGAATACAGAAGCAGATTTTATGGCTTTCTTATGGCTTACTTGTTGTAATTGACGATCTCGCCGAAATCAGCCTTCAGAGCTGCTCCGCCGATCAGTCCGCCGTCGATGTCAGGCTTTGCAAGAAGCTCCTTGCAGTTGCCGGCATTCATGGAGCCGCCGTACTGAATGCGGATCTTCTCTGCGGTATCGGTATCATAAATCTCAGCGATTGCTGCACGGATTGCTGCACAAACCTCTTCTGCCTGATCGGAGGTAGCGGTCTTTCCGGTTCCGATTGCCCAGATCGGCTCGTATGCGATAACCATGGAAGCAGCCTGCTCAACGGTTACGCCCTGCAGATCTGACTTGATCTGAAGACGAATCCAGTCAAGAGTAACACCGGCCTCGCGCTGCTCAAGTGTCTCGCCGCAGCAAAGGATCGGTGTCAGGCCATTCTCCAGAGCCTTCAGAACCTTGCGGTTCAGGAATGCATCGTCCTCACCATAATACTGTCTTCTCTCGGAGTGACCGATGATAACATACTTAACGCCGACATCTACCAGCATTGCAGCAGAAATTTCTCCGGTGAAAGCACCCTTGTCCTGATCCGAAATGTTCTCAGCGCCGAGCTGTACATTGGTTCCCTTGATTGCCTCAGCAACCGGAACAATGTCGATTGCAGGTACACAGTACACAACATCCACATCCGGGTTGTCTACGAGGGGCTTCAGCAGCTCTACGAGCTCCTTTGCTTCGCTCGGAGTCTTGTTCATCTTCCAGTTTCCGGCAATAATCTTCTTACGTGCCATAATTATGATTCTCCTTTTCCCAAAACCACACCGGGGATCCTCGGAGAAGATCCCCAATGGGTAAAATAACAACCTTCAATTATTTATCGTCAGCTGCATAAACACCGGGAAGCTCCTTGCCCTCCAGGAATTCCAGGGAAGCACCGCCGCCGGTGGAGATGTGGCTCATCTTGTCTGCATAGCCAAGCTGGTTAACAGCTGCTGCAGAATCGCCGCCGCCGATGATGGTGGTAGCGTCAGTCTCTGCCAGAGCCTTGGCAACCGCCTTGGTTCCCTCAGCCAGAACCGGGTTCTCGAATACGCCCATCGGTCCGTTCCATACAACGGTCTTTGCGGAAGCAACTGCCTCTGCATACAGAGCTCTGGTCTTCGGTCCGATGTCCATGCCCATCTTGTCAGCCGGGATCTTGTCGACATCAACAACCTCGGTTGCGATGTTGGCATCATCAATCGGATCCGGGAAATGATCCGTGATCACTGCATCTACCGGGAGCAGAAGCTTCTTGCCAAGCTTCTCTGCCTTCTCAAGCATCTCCTTGCAGTAATCGACCTTGGTCTCATCGCAAAGAGAGGTTCCGATTTCGTAGCCCTGAGCCTTTGCAAAGGTATAAGCCATGCCGCCGCCGATGATCAGGGTGTCGCACTTCTCCAGAAGATTGGAGATAACGTTCAGCTTGTCAGCAACCTTTGCGCCGCCAAGAATTGCAACGAAGGGACGAACCGGATCTTCTACTGCATTTCCAAGGAACTTGATTTCCTTCTGCATCAGATATCCGACTGCACAGTTGCCGCCCTTCTCGCGGATATACTTGGTTACAACAGCAACCGAAGCATGTGCGCGGTGTGCGGAGCCGAATGCATCGCATACATAGTCATCTGCAAGGTCAGCAAGCTCTTTCGCAAACTGCTCGCCTGCGTCCTGCGGCTTGGTCTCTTCCTTGCCTCTGAAACGAGTGTTCTGAAGAAGAACCACATCGCCGGGCTGCATTGCTGCAACTGCCTCGGTTGCTGCCTCGCCGGTTACGTTGTAATCAGCGATGAACTTCACTTCCTTGCCGAGCTTCTCGGAAAGACGTGCTGCTACAGGAGCAAGAGACTCGCCCTCGTTGGGTCCGTTCTTAACCTTGCCGAGATGGGAGCAGAGGATAACCTTTGCGCCCTCTTCGATCAGCTTCTTGATAGTGGGAAGAGCTGCAACGATACGGGTCTCATCGGTAATCTTACCTTCCTTGAGCGGTACGTTGAAATCGCATCTTACCAGAACTCTTCTGCCTGCTGCGTTAAAATCGTCAACAGTTTTCTTATTTAATGCTGCCATGATAGGCCTCCTTAAAAAAATAAACCGAGGCCCAGGCCTCAAGGGCCCGGGCCTCGGTTATCATTACACTCTTCTCTATGATCTTGTGATCACTCGGATTACTTGTTCAGCAGAGAGCCGAAGTGCTTGATGGTGCGAACCATCTGGCTGGTGTAGGAGTTCTCGTTGTCATACCAGGAAACAACCTGAACGAGAGTCTTGTCACCCATAGGAAGAACCTTGGTCTGAGTTGCATCAAAGATGGAACCAGCCTTGCTGTTGATGATATCGGAAGAAACGATCTCATCGGTGTTGTACTCGAAGGACTCAGTCTCCTCAGCCTTCATCTGAGCGTTAACCTGATCAGCAGTAACCTGGCCAGCTACAACTGCATCAAGGATGGTGGTGGAGCCGGTTGCAGTAGGAACACGCTGTGCAGCGCCGTTCAGCTTGCCATCGAGCTCAGGAAGAACCAGGCCGATTGCCTTAGCTGCTCCGGAGGAAGCAGGAACGATGTTCTGAGCTGCTGCTCTGGAACGACGAAGGTTGCCCTTTCTCTGAGGTCCATCCAGAACCATCTGATCGCCAGTGTAAGCGTGTACAGTGGTCATGAAGCCGGACTCGATCGGAGCGAGGTCATTCAGAGCCTTTGCCATAGGAGCGAGGCAGTTGGTGGTGCAGGATGCAGCGGAAATGATCTGGTCCTCAGCGGTCAGAGTCTCATGGTTTACATTGTAAACGATGGTCTTCAGATCGTTGCCTGCAGGAGCAGAGATAACAACGTGCTTAGCGCCAGCCTCGATGTGAGCCATAGCCTTAGCCTTGGAGGTGTAGAAACCGGTGCACTCAAGAACTACATCGATGTCCAGATCCTTCCAAGGAAGATCCTTAGCGTCCTTCTCAGCATAGATGGTGATCTTCTTGCCGTTAACGACGATTGCGTTCTCAGCTGCCTCAACGGTTCCGTCATAGCGGCCGTGAGTGGTGTCATACTTAAGAAGGTATGCAAGCATCTCCGGGCTGGTCAGATCGTTGATTGCAACTACTTCATAGCCCTCAGCACCGAACATCTGTCTGAAAGCAAGACGGCCGATACGGCCAAAACCATTAATTGCTACTCTTACTGCCATTTCTGTTTCCTCCTGAAAAAATCTTTTTGATTGACTCCCCTGAAAGTTTGTCAATTTTTTATCAGCGTTTATATAATACTCAATGAGACGAATAATTTCAAGTGGGGAAACCGCGTTTCGATGCTTTCCCCCGCTGAATTTGCCTCTTCCCTGTATAATTAAGAAAAATTTTATCAATCATAAAGGAGACCCCATGGCCGTTTGTTCCGATTACCACATTCACACCTCTTTTTCCGCAGATTCCGAAGCTCTTATGGACGATCAGATCCAGGCAGCCATTGCTGGCGGGCTTTCTTCGATCTGCTTTACCGAGCATGTTGATCTGGATTCCCCGTTCCGCAACGCGCCCCCTTCTGACCCGACAGCCGATTTTCATCTGGATTATGATGCCTATCGCCAGATGTATCTTCTTAAGAAAATACACTACGCCGGCCGGATTCAGATTTTCTTCGGGCTGGAGCTCGGCCTTCGCGCCTCCATGACCGATCAGCTGCACCAGTATCTGGCCTTACATCCGGATTTTGACTTTGTCATCGGATCCACGCATTCTGCAAGAGACGGCATGGATCCCTACTACGATTCTTTCTTCCGCGCATGGCCGGGTGAGGAGGCTTTTGATCCCTACCGGATGTATTTCGAGGCAGCGCTTGCCAACATCCGCGCCTTTGACGACTTTAATTCCTACGGGCATCTCGATTACATTCTCCGCTGCGGGCCTTCATCAGCGGACGGTTCGTCGCCGGATCGCAGCTCTTCTTACCTCTACGAGAAATATGCGGACGTCATCGACCCTATTCTCTGCGAGCTGATTCTCCGTGAAAAGGCGTTGGAGCTCAACACCTCGCCGCTGAAAAAAGGCTTTCCCGAAACCAATCCCGGAAAAGCCATCCTGAAGAAATATCATGATTTCGGAGGCCGCCTTGTCACCGTCGGCTCCGATGCACACACGCCGGAAGGCGTAGGCTTTGCCTTCGACCGCGCCGCAGCGCTTCTGAAGGAATGCGGATTCACGGAATATGCCACCTTTGAGAAGCGGCAGCCCGTCATGCATACACTCTGAGGCGGCCATTCCGTGCTGTAACCGACACGTTTCAAAAGCGGTCATCTATGCTGCAAACAATAGGTTCGAAGGCGGCCATTCCCATCGGCCGTCAGCTTCTCTTCCCCGCACAGCTTCTGCAGAAGGTGATAAGCCTTGGTTGTCCCACAGGAAAGGAGTTCTTCCGCTTCTTTCCTCGTGATGCAGCCATGCTCTCTGGCATAATCAAGAATCTGCGTCTCCTGCTGCCCCTGCCGTTCTCCCGCTGCCCCGCTCCGGATCGTCACGTTTCCTTCTCCGCCTCTCATCTCGCACCACGCATGATTTCCGGAATCCTTCAGATAATGCAGCCCGGCTATTTCCGATGCGCGAATTCTCTCTCTCAGATACTGGTCCGCACCATCTCTTCGTTCATTTCGATTTGGAAGCGTTACACGAAACACACCCTGCGCCGTTTCAAACTCCGGAAGGTTCTCCTCCCTGCTGTATGCACGCATAATTGTACCGACGCCGGTTCCATAGCTTTCAACAAGCGACATCCTGTAAAAGAGCCCAGCCAGATTTGGATTTCTTGTCCGGGAAGCTCCCAGGAAAATTGATTTCAATTCCAATCCCGAAATCAATCCGCCAATGGAAACAAACTCAATCCGATCGTCATATATGTTAATCAGGTTACTCCCGCTGAAAGAATAATCCCGGTGAACCACACTGTTAAGAAGTGCCTCACGGACAGCCTCTTCGGAATAATCCCGCTTGTCAATCCGGTTAAGCCCCTGAAAGAACGCTTTTGTTTTATTGTTCAAATCAAGAAAAGCATACGCTTCTTCTATCTGCTGCAGAACAGATCCGTGAAATTCCTTCCTGTCACGAAAAACCGTCTTATCTGTTCCATTAAAAACAGCCGCCTTCATACTGATTTCACATTGATCGGACAGCAGCATCGCAAGATTTGTATAAAGTCCATCCTCGCCGAGAAGCTTCAGCGTATGCATCTGCATCGTTCCAAAAGAAATCCCGCGTCTTTGCAATTCCGCTTCCAGAACATGAAAGGTTAATTCCTGATTGAGACTTCGCATGCATTCAAAGGATCTGCCGTCCGTTTGAATAATCATCTCCCGGATTCCTTCATCCGTCACCGGTTGAGATGAACTTCCTTTACGCACATAAACTCCACTGGGACGCAAACCTTTCTCGCGGATATAATAGGGCCGATTGGTTCCCGGTGCGATCTGAATTTCAACGATCACCTTTCCATCCAGCTCCAACGCCTGAATAGAGACAAACGGCATAATGTCAGGAGCAATCGAGTCCTTCAGTGAATTCGCGGCCTGTACCATCACAGCGTCAGGATCTGATATTCCAAGAACAATTCCATCTTTACGGATACCAATTCGAATGATACCACCGTCCGAATTTGCAAATGCTACCGCTTCTTTCCGGATCTCTGAAACATATTCCTGTTTGAATTCAATATTCTGGTTTTCAATGCGTTCCATTCGCGTGCTCCTTTCTTTCTTTTTCTTTCATTCTATAAGAAACAGAAAGAAAGCACAAGCAATTACATCACGATTACAGGAGTTTCTTCAGCAGTCCGCTGCATCCATCCGCAATATCATCAAATACCACTCCATACCGGTCCGTCCACCATGGATCCTCAATCCTGTGGTTCGGACGATCGGTATATTCCATCAGAAGATGGACCTTTTCTTCCGGGTCGCTTCCCAGAATCCGCATCATATCACTCCGATTCTCATCGTCCATTCCGATGATCAGATCCCAGTTGTCATATTCTGCTCTTGTCAGCTGACGCGCCCTGTGTGTCCCAAGCGGCACGCCCCTCCTTCTCAGCTCGGATGCCATCGGCGGATAGATAGGATTTCCGATTTCCTCTCTGGTTGTCGCTGCCGAATCAATCACAAACCGATCCGCACATCCTCTCTGATTCACCAGATTCTGAAAAATATACTGTGCGCTGACGCTGCGGCAGATGTTGCCGTGGCACACGAATAATATTTTAATCATATCAAAATCCTTCCTGAAAAGCCTTAAAACGGCCTGTTTTGCCGCGATTTGCATATGTTCCTAAAAATCTGCACACCTGGAAGCGTTACACTAATCTGCAAAACGCGGCAGATTGTTACAAATTGCGGCAATGAAACGTAGTCAAATCGTAGTCAAATTCCAGGCGACAGACTACCACGGCGCGCCGGAATTACTATCCATGGAAAAGTGTTCATTTGTCAAAGTGGGTGCTGCTCAGCAAACAGGAATTGATCAGCATCCCTTTCTTGCTCTTTTGCTCCACAGGGATTATTTCGGCCGGCCGGAT